>JGI994J12354_10000678_pt1 | contig 34142 bp, 31 predicted proteins | sample IntmicLarv3ML3BL_FD_12354 | JGI IMG/M metagenome (IMG submission 12354) | reverse complement strand
TGCCGGTATCGTTATCATATACACGATAAAGGCTTTTCAACCCGGGCAGCGTCACCTTGGCAGGGTTGTCAGACACCTTCAGGCGAGGCGTCACAACACCGTTGCGCTCCTCGGCACAAAGCTTATAAACGCCACCCAAGGCAGGGTTATCGAGGCTTGTAATAAGCCGTGTACCGACGCCCCATACATCAATACGCGCGCCTTGCGCCTTTAAGTCCCAAATTACCTCTTCATCCAAATCTCCGCTGGCGAAAATCAGGGCGCTTGGGAAGCCCGCATCATCGAGCATCTTGCGCGCCTTCTTGCTCAAATACGCCAAATCGCCGCTATCCAGACGGATGCCCGTAGGCTTATGGCCTTTTGCCTTCAGTTCGTTAAACACGACAATGGCATTAGGCACGCCGCTCTTTAAGGTATCATAGGTGTCCACAAGCAACAGGGCATTATCGGGAAAAATCTCGGCATAGGCTCTAAAGGCTTCCAACTCCGAATCGAAGGACATCACCCAGCTGTGGGCGTGGGTGCCCTTGATAGGTGTGCCGAACATTTCACCCGTCATGACATTGCTGGTGGCATCACAACCGCCTATCATGGCAGCACGGGCGCCGTAAATGCCCGCATCCGGCCCCTGCGCGCGCCGCAAGCCAAATTCCAGCACGCTGTCGTTTACGGCCGCCTCGCGCACACGGGAGGCCTTGGTAGCGATGAGCGTTTGGTGGTTGATAATGTTGAGCAGCGCCGTTTCAACCAGTTGTGCCTCCATAATGGGCGCATAGACGGTTAAAATAGGTTCCATTGGAAAAACCAGTGTTCCCTCGGGCACGGCCACAATATTGCCGGTGAATTTCAAATTGGATAGATATGTCAGAAACTCCTCATCAAAAAGCTTCAAAGAGCGAAGATAGACGATATCTTCCTCTTCAAATGAAAGATTGGTGATGTATTCAATGGCCTGCTCAAGTCCCGCGGCAACGGCATAGGTGGTGTTTTCGCCATTTTTTCTGTAGAACAAATCAAAGCCGGCCTTATACCCCTTCATATCGTGCTTGTAGTACCCATACATCATTGTGAGTTGGTATAGATCAGTCATCATGGTAAGATTACGCATGGTTTTTCCCCCTTCGCTTTTGAACCATAAAGTATGTAAAAATGGATATGGCCAATAGGATGCTTAAAATTTGCGAAACGCGTACTGTTCCGAAGATCACTAGACTGTCCGTGCGAATCCCTTCGATAACCGCCCGCCCAAGGGCATAAAGCATGATATACAAAAGAAAAATGTTGCCATCCCTGTGCGGCGCGCGCCTTCTTGCAAGCAGAATAAAGAATATGATTAAATCCAAAAGGGATTCGTAAAAAAAGGTGGCATAATGCCAGGTGGGAGGGGAGTGAGTGGTGATCAGTACCGCCAGCGGAAAAAAACAATGGTTTGGGTTTGTTACCGCGTAACCGTAGGCTTCCTGATTGAAATAGTTACCCCAACGGCCAATGGCTTGTGATAAAACCACAGCAGGCGAATAAAAATCCAACAGCATGAGAAAAGGCAGTTTTCTCTTTTTTGAGAACAACAACAATCCGATGAAACCGCCAATCAATGCGCCGTAAATGGCAAGGCCACCTTCCCATATTTTGAACACATCAAGCGGGTTTTGAATAAACTGCCGCCACTCAAAGACCACATAATAAAGTCTCGCACCGATGATACCAAGAGGAATCAGATAAAAAGCAGAATCTATCACCATATCCTTCGGAAGTGAAAGCCGCTTTTCCTCACGCGCTAAAAGGAACAGCGAAAGCGCAATCGTGCCTACGATGAGCACCGAGTACCATGGCAGCGTTCCGAATAGGTAGCGGCCGGATGGCGTGGCAAGGTTCATAAAATACCCTCCTTGATACTTGCTATCCATTATATTCTTGGCAAAAATGGATGTCAAGCATTCATGGCTGCCGGAAGTCTTTTTCAATCTTTTTCTTTTGGCAGGTTGTCACGCGTTAAAAGTTACGCTATAATAAAATGAATAAAGACTTAGGAGGAATTTTTTGTGGGGAAAGTGTATATCTTCGATCATCCGCTCATTCAGCACAAGCTGAGCATTATGCGCGATAAGAACACGGGCGCGAAAGAGTTTCGTGAGCTTCTGCAGGAGATTTCCATGCTTATGGTTTACGAAGTCACACGCGATTTGCCGACGGAAACAGTCGAAATTGAAACCCCTATCGGTAAATGTGAGGCGCGAATGCTTTCCGGCAAAAAAACGGCGATTGTTCCTATCCTAAGAGCCGGTCTCGGTATGGTGGATGGCGTTATCAACCTGATTCCGACGGCGAAAGTCGGACATATCGGCCTTTATCGCGATCCCGAAACCTTGCAGCCCGTTGAATATTACTGCAAACTTCCCGAGGATTCCGACAGCCGCGTGATTTTCCTTTTGGATCCCATGCTGGCTACCGGCGGAAGCGCCAGTGCAGCTATTAAATTTTTGAAACAGCGCGGCTGCTCCAATATCCGCCTGGTTAATCTGATTGCCGTTCCGGAGGGCATCAAGCGCATCAATGATGATCATCCGGATGTGGATATTTATGTAGCCGGCTTGGACGAAAAGCTGAATGATCACGCATATATCGTGCCCGGTCTCGGTGATGCGGGGGATCGTATCTTCGGAACAAAATAAATCAGCTATCAAAAAGGCATCTTCATCTGAAGATGCCTTTTTTTCGTTATATCCTTGCTTCAACATAATCAACCATAGCACGCAGACTTCCGATAGCCCATAGGCTGTTATGGCGTTGCTCTCTGTCAATCAAAAAAGAAGTAAAGCCGATATTTCTCGCGCCGTCCGCTTCCACATCGTAATCATCCACATACAGGCTGTCCTGCGCTGTAACGCCTTGGGCATTCAAAGCGGCATTAAAGATGATGGGATCGGGCTTCATCACACCCACCAAGGAGCTGGCGGTGAAGGAAGTGAAGTAATGCGCAATGCCCGCTTGTTCCAATGTAAGCTGCAATGAGGGCGATGTATCGCTTATCACACCCATTTTGTAACCTTTCTTATGGAAGTAATCAAGCACCTCTATTGTTTCAGGATAGGGAACGGGCGGATCATTCCAAAGATAGTCGAACAATTCCTTCGTACGCAGTTCCAAGTGGGCGTGTATGCCTTCACCTTCGAGCAAATAGCGATAATATCTATGCATAAATGCTATTTCATCATCCACGTTGCGATACCAAGGGTTTTTACCTTCGCTCGCTTTTTCAAATAGCGATATCATTTTTTCATAGGGCAAATCAAATGCTTTTCCGCTCCATTTTGCAATCGTTTCATTACGCCATTTTGCCGTATCGGGATTTCTGTGTACCAAGGTACCATCACGATCAAAGAACACCGCTTTATACTTCATCCAATCACTTCCTTGGCTTATTTTATCCTAAGTCGGCATTTTTGCAAGCTCGGACTTACTCTAAATGCCTACAAGATACCGAAAGAAAGCGAAAAAAAGCGTTTGCTTCTGCCTTTTTCTTGACTTTTCACGGTTTTTACCATATGATATAAATGGTATTGAAGCAGAGAATCGCCCAAGCGTGTTTAGGTCGACCATTTTGATGGCGGCTTGTTTTTTTATACTTAAAAGTGTATGAATTGAGCAGAATGCATTGTGAAAATGCATCCCATCATGTAAAATAGGCATGTAAAATAAAGGGGGATTAGCATGATTACAATTAATAACGTCTCCAAGCAATACTCAAAAGGCAAAGTAAAAGCAGTAGACGGATTGAGCCTTCGGGTAAACAAAGGCGAAGTCTTTGGCTTTATCGGCCCGAACGGTGCCGGAAAAACCACCACCATTAAAATGATCACGGGTATTATCAGCCCGACTGAAGGCAGCATTTTAATCAACGGATTCGATATGGCAACAGAACCCATTAACGCAAAACGCTGTATCGGTTTTGTGCCCGATGCCCACGAATTATACGACCGTCTGACAGGCATGGCATATTTAAATTTTATGGCTGACATATACCAAGTGGATGCAGCGACCCGCAAAGCGCATATCGAAAAATACTTGGCGCTGTTCGATTTGGAGAAGGCTGTTTTTCAGCAAATCAAGAGCTATTCAAGGGGCATGAAACAAAAATTGACCATTATCGGTGCCTTGATTCATAACCCGCCCGTTTGGGTTTTGGATGAACCGATGGTGGGACTGGATCCCCGCGCCGCGCACCTGTTAAAAGAGGAGATGCGAGCCCACTGTCAGCGTGGGAATACGGTTTTCTTCTCCACCCATGTGCTTGATGTAGCGGAACGGCTGTGTGACCGCATCGGCATTATTAATAAAGGGAAACTGGTGCAAGTAGGTACCCTTGAAGCGCTGCGTTCTGATGAACATGAGAAGGATGCTTCCCTTGAACAGCTGTTCCTGGAATTGACACAGGAAGAGGGAACGGGTGAACAGGCATGAAAGCATACCTGCTAATGATTCGTTTCCAGCTGCAACTCAACTTAAAGAAGCTGACAATCAAAGAAGATGGCAAAGTGAGCTTTAAGCGGCTCGGCATTGGTATTGCGCTGGTTTTTTCAGCGCTGATGCTAGTTGGTCTATCCGCTTTTGTACAATATTATCTTTTGCAGGGCTTTAAATTGATTAATAAGCCCGCCCTTTTACTGCTGGCATCCACGCTGATTGTGATGATGTTCGCGCTCATATACGGGGTGTTTTACATTATCAGCGTGCTGTACTATTCAAGAGATACCTCCTTCTTATCATCCCTGCCTATTTCTGAACGGGCGATTTTTACAGGGCGCATTGCTACGGTACTTTTGGGTGAATGCGGGTTGGCGTTCATTATCATGGGCCCTTCTGTGGTGCTCTACGGGATTGAAATTGGCGGCGGACTACTTTACTACCTGCAGGGCGCATTAACCATTTTATTCGCTCCCTTTATTCCCGTGATGCTGGCCACTTTTGTAGGATCTCTTTTAACCAAATTTGCATCGCTTTGGAAGCGCAAAGAAATGTGGATGATTATCGGCTTCATTCTTGTACTTGTCCTGTCGATGGGCATGCAATTTTTAAGCGTACATGAGCTGGAAAATATGGACACAGCCTTTATTGTGCAGTTGATGTTCAACCAGCAAAAGCTTCTTGAAACCATTGCGACGGTGTTTCCCCCGGCATATTGGGCGATTTCGGGGTTATCTGTCGGCACCTTTTCTTTTCTGTGGATTTTGTTTATCACCGTTTCTGTAGCCGGAGTGACGCTCGCTATCTTTTTACTTGGCAAACGCTATACCCGTTTGGCGATTTTATCTGAAGAGGCCCTGGGGGAAACGGGCAGACGAAAGAATTTGAAAAAGGAAAGTTATCATGAAAAATCTCCTTTCCTTTCACTTTTCTTAAGAGAATGGAAAGAAATTTTAAAAACCCCGGCGTATGCGATGAACACCGTTTCAATGGGACTTTTGTTTCCGATTATGATGGTGGTAATGGTCTTCGCCATGCCCGGAGAGGTGCGAACAGAGGCGTTTGGCAGCGGCATGGTGGAATTATTCAGCGGCGCAACCGCCCAGATACCTTTGGGGCTATTGACATTTATTTTCGCGGCAGGCTTTTCCTTCCTGGGCGGCATCAATCCCGCTATTGCCACCGCTGTTTCCCGTGAGGGGAAATGCCATATGATTTATCGTATGATTCCCATCATGCCTGAAACCATCATTCGAAGCAAGTTTTTTATGGGCTTTACGCTGAGCATTTTCGATTCGATTATCAGTTTCCTTATTTTGCTGTTTCTTCTGCCATTTCTCATTTTACCGATGATACTCGGATATTCATTATCGTTGGTTTTTTCCTTCTTTGTATGCGCTGTCAGCCTGATGATTGATATTCTTCGCCCCAAGTTTGATTGGCGTACGGAGACAGAAGTAATCAAACGCAGCGCAAACATTATGCTTTCCATGTTAGTAACATTCTTGAGCATGGCGTTAATCGGCGGCATATTTTACGGCGGTTATAAGTGGCTTGCCTCCTTTGATATCGCTGCAGTGATTTCGGTAGCTGTGCTGCTTATCTTTGCTGTCGGTTCTTGGATTGGTTTGATTAAAATCGGTGTCAAATATTACACAAATCTGGAATAAAGAAAATTAAATTAAAATTTTGTTACAAATATGCGTGCATTTTTGCTATTTTTATGATATAATCTTTCTATGGTTGTGAAAAGACCATAAGGAGGATTATATCATGCTGCAAAAAACCCATTCATCTGTTTCAAGACAGGGAACAAAAGTGATTCAACCCAGCCGCATGAGCGCGGGGGAACGTGGGCTTTTGCAGTTTGCAATCATCGATGATGAAGACAGGCTTTTACATATTGCCTGTTCAAAAGGGACTCTTTTGCGGGAGCTGTTGCGAAAATATCATTGCGAAGCCTGCGGCACCACAAACAACCTGGAAGATTTGCGCCATGCCAGACAAACGCTTCCCGATTCCGATATTATTTACGCGCAGCCTGATGAAATCCCGTGGCGGGACGAAAGCTTTTCAGTGATTATGTGCAATGCGGCCTATAATCAGGTTGATGATCCCGGGAAAATGCTGGAAGAATCTATGCGGGTTTTAAAGCCCGGCGGACAAATCTTAATTGCCCTGACATGGTATCCAACGCCGATTGCGGGTGTTATCAATTACTTTACAGGTCAAGCCGGCACTGAAAGTCCGATTTATTGCTATTCAAAACAGGAAGCCATTGCTTCACTGGAGGCAATGGGGTTTGAATCCGTCACATGGCATTCGAACGAACTGGGTTCCTCGGTTGTTATTGGCTGGAAGCCGAAATATCAATAAAAAACCCCTTTTAAGCCTCTCTAAGGAGGCTTTTTCTATTGACCAATGCCGCCCATTCGTGCTACATTATAATGTAATTATTTATGGCGGAGGCAATTTTGGAACAATATCTGATTGAAGAAATTCTGGAAAAGGTGCAAAAAGCGCCGAGGTATACGGGCGGCGAAATGAATACGGTTATCAAGCCCTGGAATGAGGCCGAAATTCACTTCGCTTTTTGCTTTCCGGATACATATGAAGTCGCTATGTCACATATCGGAATGAAAATTCTGTATGGCCTAATCAACAATATGCCCGATGCGCTTTGTGAGAGAGTATGCATGCCTTGGGTGGATATGCGAGCGTTGCTGAAAGATCAGCAAATCCCGTTGTTCTCCTTGGAAACGCGCACGCCGCTGAATCAATTCGATGTTGTTGGCTTCACGCTTCAATATGAAATGAGCTATACCAATATTTTAGACATGCTGCACCTTGGAAACATTCCCGTATGGGCCTGCGACCGCACAGACACCGATCCGCTTGTTATTGCGGGGGGGCCGTGCGCCTTTAATCCTGAGCCCATCAGCGCCTTTATAGACGCTTTTGTAATTGGTGATGGTGAAGAAGTCACACCTAAGGTGATTCAGATTGTAAAAACCCACAAAGGCAAGAGCCGAACAAAATGTTTAAAGGCCCTTGCAAAGCTTGAGGGCGTTTACGTTCCACCGCTGTATGATGTAATTTATAACGAAGACGGCACGGTAAAAAGCTATACGCCAAATTGCGAGGACGCGCCTGAAAAGGTGCGCAAATGCATCGTCCCTGATTTGGACAGCGCTTACTTTCCCGATAAAATTCCCGTTCCGTATACAGAAATCGTCCATGATCGCATTATGCTGGAAATCATGCGCGGCTGCACACGCGGCTGTCGCTTTTGCCAGGCAGGTATGCTTTATCGCCCTGTGCGGGAGAGAAAGCTGGATACTCTTTTGGAAATAGCGCTCAAGCTCGAAAACAGCACCGGGTATGAGGAAATGTCCCTTTCCTCCCTCTCTACAGGGGACTACACATGCCTCGGCGAATTGGTACGCGGTTTGATGGCACAGTTTGAAAAGAAGCGCGTCGCATTAAGCCTGCCCTCATTAAGGTTGGACGGGGATTTAAAAGAAACCCTTGAAGAAACACAAAAAGTGCGTAAATCCGGGTTGACATTTGCTCCCGAGGCGGGAACACAGCGGTTAAGGGATGTCATTAATAAAGGCATCACTGAAGAAGATTTGGTTCGCACCCTCTCAGAATCATTTGAGGGGGGCTGGAGCAGCGTCAAGCTGTATTTCATGTTGGGTTTGCCAACTGAAACCAATGCCGATCTGGATGGGATTGGAGATTTGGCGCAAAAAGCGCTTCAAGCCTATTTTTCTGTGCCAAAGGAGAGGCGCACAAGAGGCTTGAGTATCAATTGCAGCGCATCCAGCTTCGTTCCGAAGCCATTTACTCCCTTCCAATGGTTTGGGCAGGACTCTCTTGAGACCATTCGTGAAAAGCAGGCTTATCTCAGAAATGTACTGAAGATAAAAGGCGTTACCTTTAACTGGCACGAGCCGGACTTAAGCGTTATGGAAGCCTGTTTTGCAAGGGGAGACAGACGGCTTTGCGATGTGCTGTTTCGGGCTTGGGAGCTCGGCTGCATTTTAGATGGCTGGTCGGAGCATTTCAAGTATGATTTATGGCTGAAAGCCTTCGAAGAGTGCAACCTGTCCATTGCATTTTACGCGAACCGCACCCGCGATAAAGATGAAATTTTGCCGTGGGATGTTATTGATTGCGGCGTGACGAAGGCATTTCTTTGGCGGGAGAACGAAAAGAGCTTGGCGGCCAAAACAACGCCCGATTGCCGTAAGGGTTGTCAGGGCTGCGGTATTCAGCGGTACAAGGGGGTGTGCGCATATGCGAATGCTGGTAGTGTTTAAAAAAGGCGCACGGCTTCGTCATATCGGACATTTGGATTTGCTGCGCACAATGCAAAGAGCCCTTCGAAGAAGTGAGCTGCCCGTTGCATATAGCCAAGGTTTTAACCCGCATTTACTGTGCACCTTTGCCTCCGCGCTTTCTGTCGGCGCAGCGGGGGAAAGAGAGATCATGGATGTGAAACTGGCCGCGGAAACCGATGCGGAAACCTTCAAAATGAAGTTGTCTCCCGCTTTGCCGCAGGATATCGTGATAAAGGAGCTCATCCCGATAGAAGACAGCCATCCTGCGCCTATGTCGCTCCTGTATGCCGCGGGTTACGAAGCCGAGTTTTCGGACGAGGATTATCAGACTTTTTTTTCCGCTATTGATCCCCTTATGATTCAAGAAGAAATCACTGCGCTTCGCAAAACTAAAAAGGGCATGAAGCCCTGCGATATTAAGCCGATGGTTTATGATTTGAACACCGATGGCAATAAAATGAATATGCTTTTGGCCTTAACAGAGCAGGCAACATGCAAACCGAGTATGCTCTTTGATGCCATAAAACGAAAGGCAGGGCTTGAAATGATACCAAGGCATACCTTAACCCGCCTCGCGCTATATGGCAAAAATGAAAAGGGCGAATTGGTCCCTTTGGAGACACTGTAAAATGAAGCGAGAAATTTTTGAAACTGAAAACTTTACCGCCATGTTTGAAGATGGTGTACTGGTGGAGTACTTGCCCGCCGCGCAAGAGACGACCGCAGGTGCTATTTTCCTTGGGCGAATCACGCGATACGTTCCCGGGATGCAAACCATCTTTGTGGATATCGGTCTTGAAAAGAACGGCTTCTTGCCGCTTAAGGAAACGAACAGTCAGGCGGCAAGATATCTCCAGGCGGGAACGATGCTGCTTGTGCAGGCAAAAAAAGAGCAGTCAGGTGAAAAGGGCGTCTTCCTAACGCAGCAAATAACTTTGCCGGGCATGTATTCCGCTTTTATGCCCTTTGGAACCGGCCTTGGCGTATCAGCAAAGATACAGGACGGCGCGCTGCGCAACGCCTGTAAAACGATTTCCGTGCCTTTCGGCGGTGCCATTATAAGAACTGCCGCGCAATATGTTTCCCTTGAAACCGTGCAGCAGGAGCTGGATGAATTAGCAAGCCTTTTTGAAGACTTGTCGGCGGAGGCAAAAACGCATTCAACTCCGAGGCTTCTCTTTAGCCCTTGCGAGCCGCATGAAAAATTAAAACAGGATTACACGGGACGCTTTGAAACATCGCAAACGGTTTTTTCCCTTGAAAAACAGCTTCAAGAGGCGTTGGAGCGGCGCGTATGGCTGAAATGTGGCGGATCAATTGTAATTGATCCTTGTGAAGCGCTCACCGCTATTGATGTGAACACAGGAAAATTCCTGGGGAAAAAGCAGCCGGAAGCGACCATCCTGAAAACCAATTTGGAAGCAGCTGAAAGGATCGCCCAACAGGTACGTTTAAGAAACTTGTCGGGAATTATCATTGTTGATTTTATTGATCTTAAAAGCGAAGAACACAGGCACGCCGTTCAGGAACGACTGGCGGAGGCCTTCTCAAACGATAGAAAGCAGGTCGAGATTTTGGGTTTTACAAAACTCGGACTGATGGAAATAACACGAAAACGGGATAGTCTGCCCTTAAGTGCGCAGATGAAGGAGTAAGGCGATGGGAGAAAGAACGTCCGCGGTTGTTTCCAAAGAGGAATTAGCAAAACAAAACGCGTTTATTGAAAAGATAAAATCCCTAGAATCAAAGCCCAAGACTTATATGGTGATTACCTACGGCTGCCAGATGAATGCCCACGACAGCGAGAAGCTGGCAGGCATGCTGGAAGAAATGGGCATGATGGAAGCCACAGCCAAGGAAGAGGCGGATTTTGTCATCTACAACACCTGCTGCATCCGTGAAAATGCCCAAAGGCGTGCCCTCGGCAATGTGACATGGCTGAAGGAATTGCGCAAGAAAAAACCCAACTTGATGATTGGCATTTGCGGCTGTATGATACAGCAGGAGGGCATGGCGCAAAAGATATTACGGCAGTATAAGTTTGTGGATATCGCCTTTGGAACGCATAATCTTTTTCGTTTTCCTGAGTTGTTTTATGAGGCACTCATAAACAAAAAACAAGTGGTTGAAGTCCTAACAGATAGGGATATGATTGATGAAGGCTTGCCAGTTAAGCGCCTAAATGCCCATCATGCGTACATCACCATTATGTATGGCTGCAATAATTTCTGCTCCTATTGTATCGTGCCTTATGTACGCGGCCGTGAAAGATCCCGCGATATGCAAGCGATTATCGCCGAAGCCAAGTCTTTATACGAAAATGGCGTGCAGGAAATCATGTTGTTGGGGCAGAATGTGAATTCATACGGCAGCGATTCGAAAAACGGTGCCGATTTCCCCAAATTATTACGGGCTCTGGATGAAATCGGCATTCCGCGTATTCGCTTCATGACTTCACATCCAAAAGATTTAAGTGATGAACTGATTGATGTGATTGCTGAAAGTCGCCATATTCTACGGCAATTTCATCTGCCCATCCAATCCGGCAATAACGATATCCTGGCTGCCATGAACCGAAAATATACTCGCGAGGACTACCTTCATAAACTTGAAAAGCTGCGCTCAAAGATGCCTGATATCGGTGTCACAACCGATTTTATCGTCGGTTTTCCGGGGGAAACGGAGGAACAGTTTCAAGATACACTTTCCCTTGCCGAAGAAGCTCGCTTTGATGCGGCGTTCACCTTTATCTATTCGCCCCGTATCGGCACGAGAGCGGCGGCCATGGAAGGCCATCTGGCGGATGAAATCACGAGCGAGCGCATTCAGCGGCTGATCAAATTGCAGGATGAACAGATTCAGCTGGTGCATGAATCACTTTTAGGGAAAAAGGAAAATGTTTTGGTTGAAAATGTTGCCAAGCGCGGGCAAAACAGTGTGGCAGGCAAGGGAGAAAGAGGGATTGCCATTACCTTCACGGGGGATGAAACCGATATTGGCAAAATCGTCCCCGTTCAAATAACCGATACAAGAACCAGCACCCTTAGAGCAAAAAGATTGGATAAGTGAGGAGAAACACAGTGAAAGACGTATTGTTACAAGCGGAAAAACTTGCCACAGCCATTTTGGATAGCGAAATCTATATCAACATGCGCAAAATGGAGCATGATTTTACAAAGGATGCGATGGCCACCAAAGTGCTGTCCGAGACGGCTGAAAAGCGAAGCGCCGTTGAACGTATTCTGTCTGAAAATGATTTGGATCACAACGCCTTGGCTGCCGCCGCAAAAGATTTGGAGGATGCGGAAGAATCCATGAACCGAAATGAAACAATTAAGGCGCTCAAAGAGGCGAGAAGTCAGTTCTCCGCTATGATGACAAATGTGAATCAAATTCTGCGCTTTGTAATTACCGGTGAAACGGGGGAGGAAGGCGGCTGCAACGGCTCTTGCGATTCATGCAGCGGCTGCCACGCACATTAAAAATTCGGAGGCAAAGCAATGGCGAGCGTCACACCAATGATGCAGCAGTATCTCACGCTGAAAGAAAAGCATAAGGACTGTATCATCTTTTTCCGTTTAGGCGATTTTTATGAAATGTTTTTTGACGACGCGAAGCTGGCATCCCATGAACTGGAGCTCACGCTGACAGGACGGGATTGCGGCCTTGATGAACGCGCGCCTATGTGTGGCGTGCCTCATCACAGCGCCGCCAATTACATCAACAGGCTTGTCGAGAAGGGCTACAAGGTCGCCATTTGCGAACAGACCACAGAACCTACACCCGGCAAAGGTTTAGTGGAACGCGATATTGTCCGCATCGTTACACCCGGCACCATTTTAGATGCGGGCACAATCAATGAGCGTGAAAACCTTTTTCTGCTGGCCGCTTGTTTTCAAGGGCAATCCGTTGGTCTTGCCTATACGGATGTTTCAACCGGCGAATTTTATGTGCAGCAAATCAATAAGTCTCTTTCCACCCTTACCGATACCCTTGCCCGTATCGCCCCTACAGAAATCATTTCCAACGATCTGGTGACGCTGAGTGAACATTTGCCCTATGAAGTATCCATGACGGAATACGACAAAAAAGCATTTCAAAAAGGCCACGCCACCGATGCGCTTTTATCCCATTTTAAGCTGCAAACCCTGGATTCTCTTGGGCTTAATGATGATTTCGATTTGGCGGCATCTGCCGCGGGCGCATTGATGCAATACCTAAACGAGACCCAGCGTAACGCGCTGATTCATATTACGAAGCTTCGCGTTGCCGCAATCCACAAGACCATGCTGCTGGACAGAAATACCCGCCGCAATCTTGAACTGACGGAAAGCCTCAGAGCAAGAAGCAAGAAGGGCTCGCTTTTATGGCTGCTTGACAAAACAGCTACTGCCATGGGCGGACGCATGCTCAGGACATGGGTGGAGGAGCCGCTTAACCAAAGAGAAGAAATCGAAATGCGCCTTGATGCCGTGGAAGCCTTGGTGAACAACCATGTTCTGATGATGACATTACACGACGAACTTCGCGGCGTTCATGATATCGAGCGGCTTTTAAGCCGTGTCTCCTATGGCAGTATCAATGCGAGGGATTGCTTGGCGCTAATGAACTCCTTTGATAAAATCCCCATGGTGAAGAGCTGTCTGGAGTCGATACAGGCTCCTTTAATTGTTCAGGTGCAGGGGCAGCTAAATCCCTTAAGCGAAATGACAGACTTGCTTAGCCGCGCCATAGATCCTGATGCGCCTTTAGCGATTACCGATGGCGGTATCATTAAAACAGGGTACAATGATTTATTGGACAGCTATCGGCAGGCCTCTCAAAACGGTAAGCAATGGTTGTTGGATTTGGAGCAAAAGGAACGGCAGGAAACCGGGATCAAGAATTTGAAAATCATGTATAACCGCGTTTTCGGCTATTACATAGAAGTGACCAAGTCAAATTACGATTTGGTGCCGCTTCGTTATCAGCGCAAGCAAACCTTAGCCAATTGTGAACGCTATATCACCCCTGAGCTTCATGAAATTGAACAGAAGATAATCGGGGCCGAGGAACAAAGTCTAAGGCTTGAATTGCAGCTGTTTGCGGCTGTTCGGCAGGAAATAGCGTCTCACATCGCCCTGATGCAGGTGACAGCCATGGGCCTGAAAACCTTGGATGCGCTGCTTTCTCTCGCCAAATCCGCATCCGAATACCACTATGCACGTCCGCAACTAACTTCTGACGGCTCAGTAAAAATCAAACAGGGCAGACACCCCGTAGTGGAGCAAAGTATGGGGGAATCAGCCTTTGTACCAAACAACACCTATATGGACATGGAAAATCAGCGTATGCTCATTATTACAGGTCCGAACATGGCAGGGAAGAGCACCTATATGCGGCAAGTGGCTTTAATCGCGCTGATGACACACATCGGCAGCTTTGTGCCTGCCGAAAAAGCGGAGATTCCGATGGTGGATCGCATCTTTACCCGCGTTGGCGCATCGGATGATTTGGCCAGCGGTCAATCCACCTTTATGGTGGAAATGGCGGAAACCGCATATATTTTAAGAAACGCTACAAAGGATTCCTTGATTATACTGGATGAAATCGGCAGGGGTACCAGCACCTTTGATGGCCTGAGCATTGCCTGGGCCGTAGTGGAATACCTTTGCAATCCTGAAAACATCGGCGCGAAAACGCTGTTTGCGACCCACTATCATGAACTGTCAGAATTAGAAGGACGCGTTGGCGGGGTTGCGAATTACTGCATCAGTGTGAAGGAACACGGCGAAGATGTGATTTTTCTGCGCAAAATCATACGCGGCGGCGCGGATAAGAGTTTTGGCGTTCATGTGGCGCGACTTGCCGGCGTTCCGCAACAGGTGCTGGTACGTGCCCACGAAATACAGGCAAGGCTTGAAGTTTCGGATATCAATCAAAACACGATTGGCCAAAACATTTTGGAGGAAAACACAGATCGCTCCAATGAGCAGGTAGGCCTGTTTGACTACGCGAAAACAGAACTGGTAGAAGAGCTGCAAAACATCGATGTTATGGCGCTGACGCCCATCGACGCCATGAACAAGCTCTTTGTACTGCGTGAAAAGGCGCGGAAGCTGTAAAGGAGGAGAAGCCATGACAGAGCTGAAGAAAATTGTTCAATTAAGCGATGAGGTCATCGGCAAAATCGCCGCCGGTGAAGTGGTGGAAAGGCCTGCCGCCGCTATAAAAGAATTGGTTGAGAATAGCATCGACGCGGGCGCGACTGCTGTTACAGTAGAGATAAAGGAAGGCGGTATCAGCTATTTTCGCGTGACAGACAATGGTTGCGGCATTTCACCCAATGATATTAAGATGGCCTTTGAGCGCCATGCCACAAGCAAGATACGCTCTGCTGAAGATTTGCACACGGTTGCCACATTGGGATTTCGCGGTGAGGCCTTGGCATCGGTAGCAGCCGTGGCCAAAGTTACGCTGACAACCCGCGCCAAAGAGCAGGAGAACGGCATTTCCGCTGCCAATATTGCGGGTAGTCTTCAAGATATCCGCGATGCGGCATGTCCCGAGGGGACAAGCCTTGTGGTGAAGGATTTATTCTTCAATACCCCCGTACGTTTAAAGTTTTTAAAGAAACCTTCCTATGAAGCAGGGCTTGTTTCCGATTTAGTAATGCGGTTGATCCTTTCCCATCCGGATGTAGGTTTCCGATTTATCAGCGATGGTAAGGTCATTTATACGAGCATAGGAGATGGTAAGCTGGAATCCGCCGTGTTCAGCATTTACGGAAAAGAAATGCTTTCTTCCATGCGATATGTCGCAGGCCATATGAATGGATTAGCAGTTCATGGCTTTGTGGGCATTGGCGATAGCGCCAGAGGCAACCGAAACCATCAATCCTTCTTTATCAACGGCAGGTATCTGAAAAGCCTGCTTTTATCCCAAGCCCTTGAAAGCGGCTGCCGTGAACGCGTGACCATCGGCCATTTTCCGACTTGCGTTTTGCATATTGAAATGCCGTATGATTTGGTAGATGTCAATGTGCATCCCAATAAGCTGGAAGTTCGCTTTCAAAATGAAAAAGGTGTTTTTGAGGCCATCGAAGCATTGGTGCGTGAGAAGCTGAGCGAGGATACTCCGCTAAGTAACGTACCGAAGTTCGATTTATCGCAAAACCAACCCGAACAGCAAAAAACCATTGTACAATCCCAAATCGTTCCGACTTCGGTTTATTTTCCGCCTTTTGTGTCCAAGCAATCAGCTGTACTGAAAGAAGTGACGCACGCTGTTTTCCATGCTCCCATAGCGTCGCCGCCTGTTTTTAAACCATATCCTGATGAAATGACAGAGCCTGCCAAACCTATTGTGCCGCTTGTCGAGGAACAAGAGGCCATTGAAATCAAGCCCGAACTAAAGCTTATCGGCGTTTATCTGGACACCTATATTCTGGCGCAATACGACGATAAGCTGCTCATGATTGATCAGCACGCGTTGCATGAACGCCTTCTATTTGATCGTATGATGGCAGCCTACGATCAGCAAAATGCTTCCCAAACGCTGTTGATACCGCAAACCATTACCCTTACGCTCAAAGAAATGGATCTATACCTGCAAAATGAAACTGCTTTTAGGTTGGCAGGATTTGAAATGGCGCATTTTGGTGAGAATACATTTCAGATCAGGGCTGTGCCCGTTATTTTAGGTCAGCCGCAGCTAAAACAATTGTTCACACAAATGCTGGATGCACTGGATACTAAAAAAGGTCTTACAACCATTGAAAAGCGACGTGATGCTATATTGCAGCAGGCCTGCAAGCACGCGATTAAAGGTGGGGAAAAGCTGGCTTTTGAAATCATTGAGGATTTGGTAAGCCGCATGATGGAAACAGGTGTGACGCCCACATGCCCGCATGGAAGGCCGCTGGTAATTGCCTTTACAAAAACAGATGTTGAAAAGCGCTTTAAGCGTATTCAGTAAAGGCGGTGCGTATGAAAAAAGTGATCGCCATAGTCGGTCCGACGGCATCGGGAAAAACAGGCGCGTCAATTGAATTGGCTGAAAAGCTGAACACGGAAATTATCGCTATGGATTCCATGCAGATTTATCGGTACATGGATATCGGTACGGCAAAGCCCACACCAAAGGAAATGGAAGGCATCCTGCATCATATGCTCGATGTGGCGGAACCAAACGATACATATAGCGTCGCGCAATATAAACAAGCGGCCATGACCTGTATTCAAGCCATACAACGAAAAGGAAAAACCCCTGTTTTGGTAGGTGGTACCGGGCTTTATCTGCGGGCACTAAGCTCTGATATGCATTTGGGTGATACCCTTGGAGATGCCGCCATTAGAGGAAAATATGAAACTTACGCAAAGGAATATGGCAACAAAGCCCTGCATGAGCGCTTAGGTGATATAGATGCGGAGACGGCGGAACGCTTGCATGAAAATGATGTGCGGCGGGTCATTCGTGCATTGGAAATTTTTGAAATCACAGGTTTACCCTTAAGTAAAAGAAAAGCAAGCCAGCCGCAAAGCGATTTGGATATCTCCGTCTTTGGTGTATTATTAGAGCGCGAGAGGCTTATAGAACGCATTAATCAGCGGGTTGATAACATGTTTGAGCAAGGATTGGTGCAAGAGGTTGAAAGCTTGTTGCATATGGGTATATCGCCCGAAGCGCAAGCTATGCAGGGGATTGGATATAAGGAAATCGTCCCTTATTTGAGAGGGGATTTATCCCTCGAAAGCGTCGTCGAAACGATCAAAATACGTACACGTCAGTATGCCAAGCGGCAGATGACATGGTTTCGCGCGACTGAGGGAATTCACTGGGAAGCACCTGATAAAATAGTCCAAAGTATGTTGGAGGTCTAGTATGTTTTCGATTCCGGACTTGATTAAAAAAGCAGAACTCGGTTTGGCGGATGCTTTTCATGGCATTGAAGAAATTGAAATGGCCAATACAAAGCGCGTGCTTGAAACTTTTTCAAAGCACCAAATCGCTTATCGCCATTTTGCGCCCACCACCGGTTATGGCTATGATGATGTGGGGCGGGATACCCTTGAAAAGGTGTTTGCGGATTTGTTCGCTACGAAAGCGGCCATTGTACGCCCTCACATCGCTTCAGGCACCCATGCGTTATCTATGTGCCTGTTTGGACTCGCGCTGCCGGGAGCGCATGTTTTGTCCGTTACGGGCAAACCTTATGATACGCTGGATGATGTACTTGGCATAAACGAACCTGTTCCCGGTTCGCTTAAGGAAATAGGCGTATCTTTTTCTTATGTCAATTTGGCCAAGGATGGGCAAATTGATTTGGAAGCCGTCGAAAACGGAATTCATGATAATACTTCTGTTATTATGGCGCAGCGCAGCTGCGGTTATGCCTGGCGGCGTTCGCTCGCGCCTGAGGATATTTCAAAGCTCAGCGCTTATCTGAAGGAAAGGCATCCCAACATCACCCTGATGGTGGATAATTGCTACGGTGAATTTGTACTGGATAAGGAACCAAGCCATTACGGAGCGGATGTATGTGTGGGTAGCTTGATTAAAAACCCCGGTGGTGGGCTTGCGCCAACAGGCGGTTATTTGGTAGGCACCGAACAGGCAATTGAACGTATTGCCTCAAAGCTGACAGCGCCCGGGATTGGCCGCGAGGTCGGTTCATACGCGGGCAGTTATCAACCCTTTTACCAAGGGCTCTTTATGGCACCCCATACGGTTGCGCAGGCTGTTAAAACAGCTATGCTGGCTGCCAAGGTGTTTGAGCTGATAGGCATGAAAACCACGCCGGCCTCCACAGCAAGGCGCACCGATATTATTCAAGCCATTGAATTGGGCAGCCCGGACCGCCTGATAGCCTTTTGTCAGGGGATTCAAATGGCTTCGCCCATTGACAGCATGGCTTTGCCTGAGCCCTGGGATATGCCGGGTTATCAAAATCAGGTAATTATGGCAGCGGGGACGTTTATATCCGGGGCCTCCATTGAATTAAGCGCGGACGCGCCCATGAGAGAGCCGTACATCGCTTATTTACAGGGCGGTTTAACCTATTCTCACGGTAAATTGGCGATTGAATCTGCGCTGAACAGAATGCAAAAAGCGAATTGCCTTTAAGGTATGAATTAACCCCTCTTTTCATATAAAAAAGTGAAAAGGGGGGTTTTTCATGCCTGAAACGCAAAAAGCGACCACATACAAAATGCAGATCATTAAACGTGAAGTGCCCATTCAGGTGCCTAAATTTGAATGGATTCCGACTAAGAAGAAAAGACCTTCACAAAGGCTTTTTGCCAATATTGTTACTGCAGCAGCGATTTTGCTATGCGTGACGGTTGTTAACGCCTCCAATCACGAAAAGGTGCAAAGCGTTTTTCAAACGATCCAAAGCAGTGTGAATTTAAACCTGGATGAAGCCCTTGGGAAATTGAGCTTTGTAAGCAATTTGCTGCCCGAGAGCGCGCTTGTCTTTTGGAACGACAGTGCATCCACAACAATTACCGCCCCTGTGGAAGGGGATATTATCCATGTTTTTACATCCGCTGAGCCCTATATCTCCATGAAAAGCGCTGTTTCCCAGGTGCGTTGCGTACAGGATGGGGAAGTGATGTCCATCGCCCACGGGAACGATGATGAAACAATTGTGCGGATAAGGCATAATGACAATCTGGAGTCTATCTACGGCAATTTAAAAACAGTTTGGGTATCGGAAGGCGAAGGTGTTTTTCAAGAGGATTTGATTGGCGAGGTGCTTGAAGGAAAAGAGCTTGTCTTTGAACTGCGGCGGGATGGCCGTTCCATTGATCCCACTTACAGCATGGTAAAATAAGACATGAAACTTTTTTCACTGGGTAAAACCCGCTTTTCCATTCATCCAATGGCCGCTCTCGCCATTGTTGTCGGCGCGTTTTTGGGAAAATCTGAACCTATACTCGCTTATGGTGCCGCGCTGTTTGTTCACGAATTGGGGCATTATATCGCTTCTGCGGCATTTCGTTGTCCGCCTGAACACATGGAGCTGACGGCCTTCGGCGCTTTGGCCGCTATGGAAGGCTATCGCTTCGTTACGCCGCGTAAACAATTTGCTATCGCGCTTTGCGGCCCGCTTTTCAATTTGCTTTTTCTGCTCCTACTCATGAGCCTTTTCTATTTAAATATCGCCACCGCCTTTATGATGGCACTTTTCAAGGCAAATCTTCTTTTGATTGTTTTTAATCTTTTACCGATTCTGCCGATGGATGGCGGGAGAATGCTGCAAAGTCTGCTTGAAAGATGCATTGACAGACAAGCAAGCGGACGCCTCCTTGCAAATATCGGCATGGTATGCGGTATTCTCGTAGATTCGGTGGCCATTGCAGGCATGATTTTTTTTAAAACAGCAAACTTTTCTATGTTGATTACCGGCATATATCTTATTTACGCCGCCAAAAGAACAAAGGAAAACGCGTTGGCAGCGTATTTGCATAGCATTGTTTTAAATCGCGCACGGCTTGAACAACGCGGCGTCACGCCCGTTTCTCTTATCGCCGCCTCCTCAAAGCTGAAGGTATGTGAATTAATGGAAAAGTTGCCTCTTGGACAGCATGTAAGAATCATTGTTGTTGATGAAAGCACGCTGAAGGAAATGGGGGAAGTAAAGCAAGAAAAAATTGAAGAAGCAATTCTTTCCATGCCAAATATGACGGTTGCCGATTTGCTGTAAATTTATCGTTTGTGTTTTTGCAGCTTTCTATCGACGAAATAGAAGACATGGGCAAGCAATACGAAAAATAAAAGAAGCCCTACAATATAGAGGAAAACCGAGATCCCGATTCTATCGAAATCAAGAAAAAAGTAGGGGAATCTGATAGGAGCAACATCGGCCATTTCGGAAGCCGAAGCGCTGAAGGTGCCTTTGAAGCTGTATACATAGCCGAGAAACCCTGCGACTGAGGTGAAGGCAACATAGCAGAGCGGGAAAATACAAACATGGTATACATCCCGATATTTTAGGCGCCCCGCTTCGGAAAACAGGATGTAATCAATCAGGCACAGCAATGGTGTAACCGTATGGACGGCGATGTTATCAAAAGTCCAGAGATAAGTGGGCTCCACCTCCGGCACGAGCAAAATCCAAAATACCAGCAAAGTAACAAGCAAATCAACCGTACAAATCATCTCAAAGCGAGCGTACTGCCCAACGCTGCCGTAAGGACTTTCTCGCAAGCCAATCAGCGTTCGGATTGTCAGAAACGCGAACATCACAATTGCGAGTAAATTGCTTTGAATCGTATAGTACATAAACGCGCCCAAACTCATTCTTCCATCAAATGCACCAATTTGCTTAAGCAAACCGATTGCGGCAAATATCATTGCGCATAAACGGAAATAAAGGGCAAAATGCTTGTTCTTTATCATCATGCACCATCTCCATGTTTTCTTATACAAAGAGCACCCGAACCTGCATTCAATGCACAAGTCCGGGTGCTTTCACTGGCAGGGGCAGAAGGACTCGAACCCTCAACAAAGGTTTTGGAGACCCACGTGTTACCATTACACCATGCCCCTAAGTGAACAGAAATTATTATACACTTGAAATGCAGCTGTGTCAACGGTTATTGTTGAAAATGGCCATAAGTGTGCTATAATAGATAAAACAAACCGTTAGGAGATTGCGCTTATGATGCTGGGTTTTATCGGGGCAGGAAATATGGCCGGTGCCATTGCCGAAGGAATCATTAAAAATGGCTATATTGAGGCCGCGGATGTAATCGTGAGCGATGTGGTGAAGGCTCAGGCCGAGCGTTTGCACGCGAATGCGGGTGTTCACATTGCGCATGATAATATCGCGCTGGTAAAAAAGGCGGATGTTGTCTTGCTGGCTGTTAAACCGATTTTTTTAAGCGATGTATTAAAAGAAATCAAGCCATATCTTAACGGCAAAATAGTCATATCCATTGTGACAGGCTGGTCTCACAGCCGCATCATGGAAGCGCTCAGTGGCGTGAAGGATATCCGGCTTGTCTGTGTGATGCCGAATACGCCTGCCTTGGTATCCCAGGGAATGACGGCCATTATCGACAGCCATACGCTGGATGAAGAAACCTTCACGTTTGTACGAGGCTTATTTGATTCAATCGGGCGGACAACCCTTCTGCCGGAAAGACTGATCGAAGGGTTTATTGCCATCAGCGGCTCAAGTCCTGCCTATGTGTATATGTTTATTGAAGCCATGGCGGACGCGGGTGTGAAAGAGGGCTTGCCGCGGGCGTTAGCCTATGAAGCGGCGGCACAGGCTGTTAAGGGCGCGGCGGAAATGGTGCTTACATCCGATCAGCACCCGGCAGCGCTGAAGGATGCCGTTTGCTCGCCCGGGGGAACCACCATTGAAGCGGTGATTGAACTTGAAAAAGGCGGCATGCGTGCGGCTGTAATGAACGCAGTTGCTGCCAATGCTGAAAAAGCTCGCAAAATATCAAAATAAGCGATAAGGGGAATGGACCTTTGCAAACAACTGCACCTAAAAAAACGGTTCAAATCTATACAGACGGTGCTTGCTCCGGAAATCCGGGTCCGGGCGGCTGGGCCGCTATTCTCTGCTATGGTGCGCACGCAAAGGAAATCAGCGGACATATGCCCGGCACGACCAATAACCGCATGGAGCTATTCGCCGCCATCAGCGGGCTGGGGGAGTTGAAAACACCCTGCGTGGTGGAACTTTATTCAGATTCAGCTTATTTAGTAAACGCCTTTGAAAAAAACTGGATTGATAACTGGCAAAAGAATGGCTGGAAGAACGCTCAGAAGGATCCGGTTGAAAATCAGGATTTATGGCGCTTACTGTTAACATTGGCAAAAAAACACGAGGTGCATTTTTTTAAAGTGAAAGGCCACGCCGATCATCCGCAAAATAACCGCTGCGATGAACTGGCAAGAGAAGCGATTCAAAGCTATCAACGCATGAATCAAGCGAATGACGATTCTGAAACCGCAGAAAAGAAATAGGGGACGTCTTTTCAACTATTCGCAAAAGGATACTTTTACGAATAGTTGCACGCGTTATAACGATCGAAAGGAGGAATACTGAATGAACAATGAATATCGTTCCGGCATTGATGAACAACGCATTGAACAGATTCGCTCTCTCGCAAAGGAGCTGCCGCAGGCCTGCGGTGATTTTTTGCGCGCCATCGCAACAACCACCAGCACTTTAACCCGTTTGGCATATGCCTATGATCTTCGCATCTTTTTTAATTTCCTCCTCTCAGAACGATTTTCCTTCGCTGATGTGAGTATGAGTACCTTTTCCGATGCAAAAATCGCTCTCATCAGCCAATCAGATTTGGAGGCTTATGTCGAATACCTAACCATCTACTATAAAAACAGCGATTCCGAAGATGCCGCCCCTGTCAAGCCCATTCATAACCATGAGCTTGGCATCACCAGAAAACTATCCTGCCTGCGTTCATTTTTCGAATACCTGTTCAAAAGCAAACGCATCCCCGCTAATGTTGCTACATTGGTACCGCTGCCAAAATTACACGATAAACCGATTTTAAAAATGGAAATGAACGAAATTCAAAAAATGCTTGCCATTGCGTTAACCGGTGATAACATGACACCCGGGCAGCAGCGCTTCCAAAAAATCACCATGGCGCGAGATTATGCCATGTTGTCGCTCTTTTTGGGAACAGGCATTCGCGTAAGTGAATGTGTGGGCATTAATCTGGATGATATCGATTTTGAGCAAAATGCTTTTCTTGTCACACGTAAAGGCGGTAACCAGGTCATGCTTTATTTCCCTGATGAGGTGGTGGCAGCGCTGAAGGATTATCTTGATATCCGCGCTGAAACAGAGCCTCTGCTAGGCCATGAGAATGCACTTTTCCTATCGCTTCAACGCAAGCGAATTACCCAGCGGGCAGTGCAAAACATGGTAAAAAAATACGCTTTGCAGGCCGCTCCGCTAAAGAAAAAGCTAAGCCCACACAAGCTCCGCAGCACCTATGCTACGAATCTTTATCATGAGACGGGCGATATTTATTTGGTAGCGGATGCCTTAGGGCATGCCAACGTAAATACTACGAAAAAGCACTACGCCGCCATGTCCGAAGAGAGGCGGCGGCAGGCGGCGAAGCATGTGCATTTGCCAACAAAAGATAAGGAATAATCACTTATAAACGATCTATAATATTCATCATTTCGCGAACAATCTGCTTGATTGTTTTGTTGTCGGTATCAATCACATAATCACCCGGATGCGGGTTCATTCGAAGCCAATCAAACATCACTTCGGTGGTGTCCCCTCTGCTTTTGTGCCGTTTCACCAATGTTTCTTCAGAACACTTCAATGTAAACGCGATAAGCACATAATCTTTTGCGGTAATATCTTCCACAATGGCTTTGCGAATCGTCTCTCCTATAATGACGACGGAAGAAAAAATGACATAAGCAAAATCAGAATTTAGGTAAGTAGTCAGCGCAAAAGACATGGTTTTATCGCCATTGCGCAAGCGCGGATCGGCAATGGAAAACGGATTGACATACCAAGCCCAGTCCCCGTCGAAATACGCGCAGTTTTCATATTCTTCAAAAAGACATTGCGCAACCTTCGTTTTACCAACGCAGGGCGAACCTGTAATTAAAATCAGCTTTTGCTTTTTCATAAAGCTATTCCTCTATCTTATCGATATCAATGGCGAGAAAATCAGCATCGTTTTTGTTGATGCATTTCATGCAATTGTCGCAAATCTTTGTTTCATCCAAATCGCACACATCGCATTCTCCGCACTCGATGCATTCTCTGTCATGCAAAACGCATGCCTTGTAGCCTTCTTGAAAGCCCTTGTTCAACTCCCCTGCCTCCTTTTTACATAGTATACTGTAAAGAAGGATGCTTGTAAAGCGAATTGCGAACAAACGTTTGACTTTTGCCATAAAAATATGTTAAGATAGGTTGAAGAATAGCTTGAGGTGATGGATATGCGTAAACCGCGTGGGGATAATCAGCAACGCATTTTGGATTTTATCAAAGGTGAAGTTCAAAAAAAGGGCTACCCTCCGTCTGTCCGCGAAATTGGCGATGCCGTGGGTTTGAAATCCACCTCGACTGTACATGGGCATTTGGTACGCCTTGAAAAGAAAGGACTTTTGCACCGCGATTCTATGAAGCCCCGCGCCATGGAAGTTACGAATGATCCCTCTTTCCCCCGCCAAAGTAACGTGATGCTGCCTGTTTTAGGCCGCGTGACAGCGGGTGTCCCCATTCTTGCGGAAGAAAATGTGGAAGACTATATCTCCATTTCTGAAAGTATGCTGGGCGATGGTGAGCATTTTGTACTCTTTGTGCGCGGTGAAAGCATGATAGACGCAGGCATTTTGGATGGCGATTATGTGATCGTACACAAACAGCCGGATGCGCATAACGGCGATATCGTCGTCGCGCTGCTGGAAGATGAAGCGACTGTGAAGCGCTTTTATAAAGAGAACGGCGCATTCCGTCTCCAGCCTGAAAACCCGACCATGGATCCGATTATCGTTAAGGAAGTTGGTGTATTAGGCAAGGTCGTCATGCTATACCGTCGATTTTGATTTAAAAAATTGCCGCTATTAAGAGCGGTGAAAGTAGAAAACTACTCTTGTCATTCTGAGCATAGCGAAGAATCTTTTAATGATACTTCACCGCGTTCAGGATGGCTGTTTTCTTATAGCTAGACTCTCTTTTAAGCGGCAGCTTTTTTATGTCTCGCCAAAGTATCGTCCGCGCAGCGACATCTGCGGTGTTTCAAAGGATTGCGCCAGAGAACGGTTCTTCGTAATATTCAATACGATACCGATACATGCCATGTTGGAAATCATATTTGATCCGCCGTAGCTCAAAAATGGCAACGGAATGCCCGTTATGGGCATAAGTCCGATTGTCATGGCAATGTTTTGGAAAATATGGTACAAAAACATCGCCATAACCCCAATAATCACAAGCTGCCCAAAGCGATCTTTTGTGTAGGCGGCCAAATACAACATACGCAAAATAAGCAGCATATAGGTAATGGTAATCGCGATGCAGCCAATAAAGCCGTAGGCCTCCCCAATGGAAGAAAATATAAAATCCGTCCAGTCAGCAGGCACATAATTAAGTTGATATATCGCCCCATCCACATACATGCCAATGCCATGCAATCCACCCGAGCCAATCGCCAGCTTGGATTGAGATTGTTGATAAGCCGCATTTTGCGAATAAAACTCAGGATTGAAAAAGGCTAAAATCCGATTCAAGCGATAGTCATCTATACCGCTTGCTACAGAAAAAAAGTAAATCGCAGCAATGGCAATAATCCCAATTGCCAAAAAAGTTCCCAGCAGCTTTAAGCTCACATTGCCAAAAAACAGCATCACAGCAAAAATGAAAACCATTACGATAAGGGTTCCCATTTCTCCCTGTGACATGATGGCAATGGCGGGCCACACAAGAAGGAGGATAATTTGGATGAACTCTTTTCTGTTCGACATAGGTCGGTCCGTTTTTGCCAAGGTTTTTGCCAACATTAATATAAAGAAGATTTTAGCAAACTCGGATGGCTGTATGGTATAGTCCCAAAGAATATCCACCCATGCTTTAACGCCCTCCGCGCCGTTTGTAAGCGTAACCACAAACAACATACCAATACTGATATAATAAAACAAATTCGCGCGCCTTTTAAGCATGCCGCTGGGCAACACCATCATCACAATCACCACGATGGGTGCAAGCAAAAGAAAAATGGTTTGCCGCATACTGTAAGTGGAATTGACGATTTGATTTAAAAGCGGTGCGGAGGAATCGGAAGTTGTAGAAAAGGAAGCCACAGAGATTGCCAATACACCAAAGATCGCAAGCGCAAAGGCCAAGATAATCAATGGCCAGTCCACATGCGCGTTAGAGCGTCTGTTCTCGCTCAACATCTTTTACATCACGCTCCTTTTTTAGGAAAGGTCTCGAAAAAAGCGGCCTTCGTTCAATGCCCATCGGCGGTACAGGCAAGGCGACTCCCTGCATTCTGCTTACAATGCGCCTAAGCGCTTTCGTGGCCGGACTGTCTGTTAAAGCGGACAGCTTATGCGTAAGCGCTGCGCGATAAAGCGCCTCGTCGTATGGAATGGCACCCAGCAAAGGCAAGTCAAGCAAATGAGCCATCGTTGTAGCGGTATACATATCCCCCGCCTTAATCAGCTTTGGCATGAGTTGATTGACAATCAGGAACGGCTTGGGCTGCTTTTGTTTCATAAAGAGATTCGCCGTTTGCTCAACATCGCGTAGCGCCATATCATCCGGTGTGGTCACGAGGATAATTTCATCCGCTGCGTTCAGCGTATTTTTCAGCCCTCTGTCAATCCCTGCGGGACAATCAATCAAAACATACGAAAACCGCTTTTTCAGCTTCTTCACAATCTTGATGAGGCTGTCCTGATCAAGCGCCTTTACTTTTCGAAACTGCGCGGCAGGCAGCAAATAGAGATTTGGAAAGGAAGGATGGCGCACCAAAGCATCGGGCAGCATACATTCTTTGTCCACCACATCGCAAATATCATAGACGATGTTGTTCTCAAGCCCAAGTATCACATCCATATTGCGAAGCCCGATATCTGTATCAATGACCACTACCGACTCGCCCTTTTGCGCAAGCCCGATTGCCAGACATCCGCATAGGGTGGATTTTCCTACGCCACCCTTGCCGGATGCAATCATCCAAGACTGTGCCATCATGCTGCCTCCTTTACGGCGCCAGGGTATTGCCGACAGGCAATCCCGGATCGACGGTTCTGAGTGTCTTTTGTTTCATATACCATTCGATAAATTCACTGGCGGAAGAAGAGGCCAGTGCCCCTTTCCAGCCATTGGGAACAAAGGTAATAACCGCGATTTCAGGCGCGTGAATCGGAACAAAGGAAACGAACCAGGCGTTATTTTCAATATCCATCCTTGTCACCTGCGCCGTTCCTGTCTTTCCGCAGATTTCATTTTTGTACGGGTTTTTATCAAAGTATTTGCCTGCGGTACCGTCTTCGTCAACCACGCCCTTCATCCCTTCATGGATATAGCCCATGTAATAGGACGCACCTTCTATCACGTTGGAAATTGTCGGGGTACGTTGGCTGAGTATCGCTCCGTCCGGTGCAGTAATGGAATCCACCACCATAAGGTTATAAACCGTACCGCCGTTTGCCACCGCGCAAACATAGCGCGCCACCGCGGCCGGCGTCAGATAGGTTACGGATTGGCCGATGGCGGTCATGATGGTTTCACCGCCGCCCCACTTCACGTCGTTTAGATAATTGTATGTATCGCCGATGATCGCCTGCAAGTAAACCATTTCCTGCGTCATATTCAATTCTTCCATAAGAATATTGCGGATTTGCGGCAGCCAGATGACACCCTCGCTACCCTGATCGGTATTGACGGCCATATCCATCAGCCGCTTGATGCAGCGGTTTAAGCGCTCATTATCATATTCAATATCATAGCTGGCGCCGCATTTGCGTAAATGCTTCTTAATCGCGTTAAAAACAATGATAGGACGTGCTGTATCCTGGGTCGATTCGCCTACAGGATTGTTAGGATCATACAGCGTCATCTGCGATCCCACCACGCTGCGCTGTTCTCCCGGCAAATCCATCCCGCTTACGCTGGTAAGCCCGTATAGCGCGGAATAGCGGTATAATCGTTCCGCACCCAAACGATCCCCCAATGTATAGAAAAAATAGTTACAGCTGTTAATAAGCCCCTTCACAATGGTTTGGTTTTGGTGCTTGGATATTTGTCCGAGAGGAATCCAGCATTTCGGCGCCGTATTCAAATCGTTGTTGTATGCTGTATAGTAGCCGCCATCATTGATGGTTTCAAAGGGCGAAAGCTCTCCTTCTACCATGGCGGCTGTAGCCGTTACCATTTTAAAAATGGAACCGGGCGTTCCGCGGGCATGAATAGCGTAGTTCATAAGAAGCTTGCGGTCATCCGTTAAAATGGCTTTTGCTTCATCTCCGCCTCTGATCATCCAGTTCAAATCGAAGGTGGGCGCATTGGCATCGGCCAAAACACGCCCCTGCATATCCACTACCATCATGACACCGCGAACGGCCAATTCCATAGGATACTTCACCCAATCGCGAGCTTGAATGGCATCTTTTCTGGATTCCTTCCACCTTGGGCTGAACATTTCGATTTCTTGCTCCTTGCGAATGGTATCCACATTCTTTGCGATACTCCGCTCCGCCTGCTGCTGATAGCTGGCGATGATGGTTAATTTGACGTTGTTGCCATCCTTAGGCTCCACATATTCCAATTCGCGCGTAATAGTGGAACGGCGATCCCGTTCCACCAGGCGATAGCCTTTCCTCAGTTCGGAATTCTGCGTCAGCCAATCTTCCATGGCGCTCTCGATACCATCCTGGCCGATGGTATCATTATAAGCATAGCCCTTAGGCTTGAGCACTTCATTGTATGTTTTATTGTTTGTAATCGCGCCTGTATACCCAATCACCTGAGCGGCGAGATTGCCCATCGGATATACGCGTTTGGTAGAAACGGAAATCTCCATGCCGGTGAGCAGAATGGATTTTGATTCCACCTCGTGTACCGTATTGTTATTCACCTCTTTCGAAATCACAATAGGTTGCGAGTTAAAAAGGTTCATTTGCATTTCAGAATAAATCGCCATGATTTTCAAAAACAATTCTTCAGAGGTGCCTTCAGGGATTTGATACGTTTCATATAGCTTTTCAACACAAGCCGCGGCAGTAGGATACTTTGTGGCAGTATCGGGCAAATAATTGTTGCTGCGCCAGCTTTTTTCACGGGTCGCCAACACACTGTCGGAAACGCCGGAACCAAAGTTAAATTTCCATTCGCCTGTTTCGGCATCCCGCTCAATTACAGGTTTAATGGTCATGGTTCCGCCATTGCGTTCAATAATTTCAATGGCGTCGATGATGGATTTCGTATAAGTCGTATAAGCCTTTGCGCTGGTCTGTGAACCATCCTTATAAAAGGTCACATTAAAAATCTTTTCATCGCTGGCCATGATAACATTATCTGCATCGGTTATCATTCCGCGGCTTCCCTTAAGCGTTATTTTTGTTTGCCGCTTTGAATCGGCGCTTTGTTGATAATCCGCGCCCAAAGTAAGCTGCAAATTCATCAAGCCATAAGCAAGATAGCCAAACATGGAGAGAATAATGCACATAAAAGCCAGATAGCGGCCTGTGCGTCTGTAAGAATTGCGTTTGTTCATTAGCCTTTATGCTCCTTTCCGTCTATATCTGTACGCTCTTTCGAAGCCTGATCCCCAGAAGCCTTCGAATCGGCAGCATAATGATCACTGCCAATCCTGCCGTAAACAACACGGCGGCAAGAACCCTTGTAAAATGGAAAAATGTAATCCCTTCCCCGGACAAATAAACATACAGCCTGTTTACGACTTCTTTCACAAACATCATGACGGCCGCGCAAAGCGGAATGCGAATGAAAGGCGATATGTTTTCCCCTTTTTTCCCAAGGCTTCGTTCCCTTTCAAGGCGGCGTTCGTTTTTATCCGCAAAGGCATATGCGCCAAGCAACGCCAAAACAGGGTAGATAATCAAATTAAAAAAATTAAACGGCGACAGCATGGTTTCCATCAGCATACCTGCAACCGCGCCGGATATATACGCGAAAAACGGGCTGTAGGTAATGGCAATCACCGCAATACAGGCAAGCAGGATATTCCCGCGAATATCAAATAGCGGCAGTAGCGGCATCACACAAACCTGAACCAAGTAGAAAAAGAAAGTGATGAAAATAGTAGCAAACAGTTTTCGCATTGCTAATTATCGTCCTCCAAAGTCAAGTCATCAACAGTGACTGCCTGTGTCGGTGTAGCGGTCGGCGTAGGGGTTGGCTCCGGCGGGGGCGTCGGTGAGGCATTTGGATCGTTGTAGGTTATTTCGCCTCCATTTCCCGCGTTTGGTGTGCTGATATCAATCGGTTCAAATGCAATCGTATTTGTAGGCGCGGCATCGGAGGGATTTGGAGAAATAATGGCGGCATCGTTTGGCCCGGGGGTAGCGCCGCCTAAAATGGAGGCAATACCGGGATTCATAGTCGGAATAGGGCGCGCCGACGGTAGCGGAATCAGATCCATTTCACTTTCGGTATAAGCATTTTGCATGATCCCCGGCGTCGGCTGGTATCGGTAAACAATCACATATTCCAGATGTGTAAAATCGACCAGTGGTTCCACCACGATATACTGTTTGTTCGCATCCATACCGCGGGTGCTTTCCCGTACAATGCCGATGGGAATTCCCTTTGGAAACGGCATACTGAATCCGGAGGTAACAACCCTGTCGCCAGGCCTTGGAATATAGGAATCCACATGATACATGCGGCACATATGCTTACCGTCAACACCTAATGTACCGCGGATATTACCCTGATCGCGTGTGCTTTCAATTAAAGAAGGGATGGAAGCGTCCGAGTCAATCAGCGCTTTCACCTGAGATTTAGTTTCAGTGGTATCAAAGGTATATCCCACCATTGCGCCGCCGACAGTAACGGCCATGAAATCGGCAATACCGTCACGGGTTCCTTTATTGATGGTAAAAGTCGCCGTATAGTTTCCTTCATCCTGGCCGATTACAGTAGCCATAATCGGCTGCATACTTTCGTTGAGGGACATTTCCCCCACCATATCCTGATAAACCGCCAGCTGTCGTTGCATTTGAGAGGCCAGCATAGCCTGATACACCAATTGATCATATTCAGCTTTCAGTTTATTATACTCGAGTTCGAGATTTGAGCGATATTTCAACTTGCGAAGATATGAAACCACCATATCCGTGGCATTGGCAAAAGCGCCTTGAATCGGTGTGACCGCCTTTGCCAGTTCCGTTTCGGGAATTTGCGTCACACGCTTAAGAGCAGCCGAATCCGTATCCGACAAAATGCGCGTTAACAGCATCATGCCAAGGAGCAGCGTAAACAGGACGGCTACTGCCACTTTGCCGATTCTAATAATACCGGGGTTAATTTGCCTGCGTTCTTTATTCACTTTTTCAGTCTTTTCTTCTGTGAGGTTTTCATCGCTTGGTTTGTTTTTCTTCCTGAAAAGCATGAATCAGTTCCCTCCAAGAAATAATTACGGATTGTTGAGCAAGCCATTCCTGCTGATACGCGTTAGTAATTCGGGATTCTCTGCCAAATATCCCAATCCGAGTACGGCGGATTCAATCGGTTCTTTGGCTAATAACACGGGGATGTTAATTTCGTTCGCAATAAACTGATCCATTCCGAACAGCATTGATCCGCCGCCTGTCAAGTGAATGCCGTTTCGCATAATATCCGCAGCCAATTCCGGCGGCGTTCTTTCAAACACTTTTTTGATGGATTCCAATATGGCAAGGCAGGGCTCGTGAAGCGCTTCATAAACTTGGGTGGAGGAAAGCTCCGTTGTCTGCGGCAAGTTCGTAATCACATCGCGTCCACGAACCACCACCCTGCGTTCCTCTGCCAGCGGTACGGCGGAGCCGAGATCCAATTTCACGTCCTCAGCTGTTTTGTCGCCGATTTCAATATTGAACTCATGGCGAATAAAATTGATGATGGCTTCATCCATTTTAATTCCACCCACGCGAATGGCCTGGTGCAGTACGATTCCACCTAAGGAAACCACCGCAATATCTGTTGTACCGCCGCCGATATCCACTACCATGCTGCCAATGGCCTCATAAACAGGCAGCCCTGAACCAATGGCCGCCGCAAAGGGCTTTTCAATCAGATACACTTGATTCTTTCTGCCGCCTGCCGCCACCGTTGCTTCCACAACAGCACGGCGCTCGATGGAGGAAATGCTGCATGGTACGGATAACAGCACTTTCGGGCCTACTAAGTATGAACTGCCGATAGCACGGCGGATAAAGCTGCGAATCATGTTCGCCGTCATATCAAAATCGGAAATAACACCTTCGTTCAAAGGGCGAATCACCACCACGTCCTGCCCCGTACGCCCAAGCAGCAACTGAGCATCATCCCCAATGGCCTTTACGCTTCGCTTGTTGTTTGCTTCAATTAAAAGTACGCTCGGTTCGCTGACAGCAATTCCCTCGCCCTTTACATAGACCAATGTATTTGATGTTCCCAGATCGATTCCGATTTCAGGTGCAACAAACAGCGCCATTTTTATCCCATCCAATCATCATTACAAATTCACATAGGGCGACAATTGCTTCAGCATTTTTCGCACCAGTGCCATAGGAAGACCGACTACATTGGAATAGCTTCCTACGATGCTTTCAACAAACATTCCCGCCCTGCCTTGGATCCCATAGGCCCCCGCCTTATCCATGGGTTCTTTGGAGCGTACATAGTCATGAATTACGCTATCGTCAAGCGAAGAAAACCGCACCTGTGTGCTGTCATAATCCAAAAGCACCCTTCCCTCACCTATCACGCAAACGCCCGTGTAGACCATGTGCGTAGAGCCGCTAAGTAATTTGAGCATGCTTTCGGCGTCCTTATAGGTTTTGGGCTTTCCCAAAACAATCCCTTTTGAAAATACAAGCGTATCAGCAGCCAACGCAATCCGATCAGGAAACATCCTACCTGCTGCTTCGGCCTTTCGCCTAGCCAGCAATGCGACACGTTCTTCAGGGTTACCTTCGCAGTTTTCATCTACTTCAGGCGTAAAACATTCAAAGGGAATACCGCACAATTCAAGCAATTCCCTTCTTCTTGGCGATCCTGAAGCCAAAATCAGCCTCTCCATCTACTGCATGCCTCCATCCCATTCTCTCGCACTCTTAGGCATGACATTCATTATAACATACTTTTAACATTTACGCACTTGTTTTATGCAATCAAATCAGTGCTTTTTTAAATAAAAGCCCCTAAGATAAGGGATTGCCTATCTTAGGGAGAATGTTACAAAATTGTAAATTTTAGCTTTTATGCACAGGAATTGCTGCCTCCAGCATGGATGTTCCTACCTTGGCATTTCTGTCGCGTACATGGTCACGCACATTCATTTTAATACATTTTTTAGGGCATTTAGCAGCGCACTTTCCACAGCCTGTACATGCTTCTGTCACCATGTGCGGGGTCTTCATTTCACCTGCAATCGCCTCAAAGTGGCATGTCTTTTTACAGATGCCGCAGCCGATACACACATTATCATCAATAAAAGCAATTTTGCGGTGATCAAAATCTCCCTCTATGGCGGAGGTTGGGCATACCTCCGCGCACATCATGCAGCCGCTGCATTTTGCCATGTCAAACACAGGCAGATGGTTAACCATCTTAATCGCACCAAAATGGCACTGGTTAGCGCATATTTCACATCCCACACACCCTACGCG
>JGI994J12354_10000677_pt1 | contig 34159 bp, 33 predicted proteins | sample IntmicLarv3ML3BL_FD_12354 | JGI IMG/M metagenome (IMG submission 12354) | reverse complement strand
AACATACGTTCCCATACCGAACACGATTATTAAGCCATAAGCGGTCGATGGTACTTGGTGGGAAGCTGCCTGGGAGAGTAGATGGTTGCCAGATATATTTTTTTTTAATAAAATATAAATTATAATAGGGGAGAATTCCCGAGTGGCCAAAGGGGGCAGACTGTAAATCTGTTAGCTGTGCTTTCGAAGGTTCGAATCCTTCTTCTCCCATTTCTAAAAGTTTTTTCATTGCAAACTTATTGCAAGGGGGTAATAATTAGTGTCGGGGTTATATATTTTTTTGTCAGTTGCTTATATTGCGATTTGTGCAGTTCTTATAACTATTATCTTACTTCAGAAAAAGCGTACAGCTGGGCTTGGTGCTGGTATGTCTGGAATGGGTAATGCTCCAACTTATTGGGATCAAAATAAAGGTCGTTCATTAGAAGGAGCTTTAGAGAAGTATTCTAAGATATTGGGTACGGTTTTTATCGTTTTATCCCTTGTATTAACAGTAATTAGGTAGATTTAGTTTTAACACCTTTATCCTGATTTGGTCAGTGGTAAGGTGTTTTTTCGTATTAAAATAAATTAATCAAAAGAAAGAAGTGTTTATAGTTGTTAGCAGATAATAAAGATGAAATAAAAAATAAGGTATTAGCCATAGTTAAAGATAAGGCTTATGTACCTGCAAAAATGAAAGAAATGGCTTTTTTACTAGATGTGGATAAAAAGAATTTTGAGTTTAAATCAGCTTTAAATGAATTATTAGATGAAGGTGAGATTTCTTTAACTAGAAATCGTAAAATTATATTACCTAAAGCTTTGAATTTATATAAAGGCACATTTACCAGTAATGCAAGGGGCTTTGGATTTGTAACAGTAGAAGATAGCGAGGGCAAAGATATTTTTATTCCAGCTGATTATATAAATGGTGCTATGAATAAAGATATTGTTTTAGCCAAAGTACACTTTATGGACTACGGTAAAAAACCTGAAGGTGAAATAATTAAAATTATAAAAAAATCAAAAGTTTTTGTAGTAGGAACTTTTGAGAAACGTGAAGGCTTTGGGTTTGTTCGTCCTGATGATGAAAAAATACCTCATGATATTTTTATAACTAAAGCTAATTCTAAAAATGCTGTTACTGGTCATAAAGTAGGCGTGACAATAATTAAACGAGCGGATAAAAATTATAAACCTGAAGGTAAAGTAGTGGAAATATTAGGACATAAGAATGATCCTGGTGTTGACATTCTTAGTATTATAAAGCAACTTGAAATACCAATAGAATTTCCAGAAGAAATTTATGATGAAATAGAAAATATTAAAGATACTGTGGACGAATCAGAAACTGCTAATCGCACAGATTTAAGAAATATACAAACGGTGACAATAGACGGAGAAGACGCAAAAGATTTAGATGATGCTATATCTTTAGAAGTTTTAGAAAATGGTAACTATAAATTAGGTGTTCATATAGCTGATGTTACTCATTATGTAAAAGAAAATTCGCCGTTAGATACTGAAGCGTTAAACAGAGGTACAAGCGTATATTTAGTTGATAGAGTTATACCAATGTTACCCCATAAATTATCAAATGGTATTTGCTCATTAAACCCAAATGTGGATAGATTGGCACTTAGCTGTATAATGGAAATAAATAAAAATGGTGATATAGTAGCGCATGAAATTTTAGAAACAATAATCAATATAAATAAAAGAATGTCATACACGGCTGTTAGTAGCGTTTTAGAAGATGAAGCGTCACCACATTTAGAAGATTATGAGAAATTTATGCCAATGCTTCAAGATATGGCTACCTTAAGCAAAATATTAAAAGCAAAAAGACTCAAGCGTGGGTCATTAGAATTTGATTTTCCAGAATCAAAAGTTATATTAGATTCTGAAGGTAAAACTATAGATGTAAAAATTTATGAACGTAATTTTGCTACAAATATTATAGAAGAATTTATGTTAGTTTCTAATGAAACTGTAGCGGAAGTATTTTTTTGGCTTGAAATACCTTTCGTTTTCAGAACGCATGAAGAGCCAGATTCAGAGAAAATTACAAAACTGAATAATTTTATAAGTCGTTTTGGATATTTTCTTAAAGGAAGCTCAAATCATACAAAAAGCTTACAAAGCCTTTTATCAAAACTAAAAGGTACTAAAGAAGAAACCGTAATAAATCGTATAATTTTAAGAAGTTTAAAACAAGCTAGATATACACCTGAAAATGATGGACATTTTGGACTAGCAGCAAAATATTATTGCCACTTTACATCGCCTATAAGACGATATCCAGATTTACAGATTCATCGTATTATAAAAGAACATGTAAACGGTAAAATGAATGCGCAAAGGATAGAGCACTACAAAAATATAATTAATGAAGTTTGTAATTCAAGTTCTTCTAAAGAACGTTTAGCTGAAAATGCGGAAAGAGAAACAAGTAATTACAAAAAAGTTGAGTATATGTCTGATAAAGTAGGGGAAGTATTTGAAGCAGTTATTTCAGGCGTTACTGGTTGGGGTATTTACGTAGAGCTACCTAATACAATAGAAGGATTAGTAAGCGTTTCTAGTATGCGTGATGACTATTATGTATTCGATGAAGAAAGATTCGTTCTAGTTGGCGAAAGATTTGGGCGAGTATATGCATTAGGCGATAAAGTTACAGTAGAGCTTGTGCGAGCAAATATTGATGCTAGAAAATTAGATTTTATTTTTGCATAGAGAGGCGTGGTGCATGTGGATAAAAAAGCTATAAAATTAGTTTCACAAAATAAAAAAGCTTATCATGACTTTTTTATAGAAGAAACTTTTCAAGCGGGTATACAATTAGTTGGAACAGAAGTAAAAAGTTTAAGGCAAGGCAAATGTAATTTAAAGGATAGTTTTGTTAGAATAGAAGGGCGAGAAGCATATATCAATAATATGCATATCAGCCCTTACGAACACGGTAACATATTTAATAAAGACCCTGTTAGAAATCGTAAACTTCTACTTCATAAATTTGAAATAAACAAGCTAATAGGCGCAGTAACAAGAGATGGTTTTACTATAGTACCTACAAAAATATATTTCAGGGGTAGTCTAGTAAAAGTTGATATAGCCATAGCAAAAGGTAAAAAGCTATACGACAAGCGTCACGACATAGCCAAAAAAGACATGAAGCGTGAAGCTGAAAAAGAGTTTAAAATCAGAAACATACAATAGCAAAAGATTAAAAGATTAAGACCTCGGGGCTATGCGCCCCGGACCCCCACAAGCGCAGCGCGCTTGACCGCTTATAAGCATGAGCTTGCGCGCATGCTGTTTGTAGAATTTCAATACATTAATAGCAACTAAGAATAAAGGCTAGAGCATGGTGTATAGAAAGATTAACGAGTTGTAACAAATAAAAAATCCAAAAAATAAAAGCGTGAGCGAAGCTCGCGCAATTATGCGGTCAAGCGCGCGTGCGCTTGTTGGGGTTTGGGGCTGAAAGCCCAAGGTCTTAATCTTTAATCTTTCACTTATATCATGAGACTCCGTCTCATACTCTGCAAACTTTTGAAAAAATTTGACCAAAACTTTAAGCAAGCGCGAATGCGCTTGCAAAAAAAGCGGTCGAGCGTGCTACGCTCGTCGGAGGTGTGGAGGCGGAAGCCTTCACGGTCTTAATCTTTAATCTTTCACTTATATCATGAGACTCCGTCTCATACTCTGCAAACTTTTGAAAAAGTTTGACCAAAACTTCAAGCAAGCGCGAATGCGCTTGCAAAAAAAGCGGTCGAGCGTGCTACGCTCGTCGGAGGTGTGGAGGCAGAAGCCTCCACGGTTTTATCTTTTAATCTTTAATCTGTTAAAGAGGAGGTAGCTGTGGTAACGATAAAATCACTGACTAAAACTTATAAGGAAGGCAAGAAAGCTGTAGATGATTTGTCACTGGAGATAAAAGCAGGCGATATTTATGGCTTTATAGGTCATAATGGTGCTGGTAAAACGACAACAATGAAATGTTTAGCTGGTATTATAGATTTTGATGAAGGCGAAATTTTAATAGATGGTAAATCTATTAAGGATCGCCCTATAGAATGCAAATCTATAATAGCGTATTTGCCAGATAGCCCAGATTTATATGACAATATGACAGGTATGCAGTATTTAACTTTTGTATGCGATATATTTGGAATCAGTAAAAGCGAAAGAGAAGAAAGAATAAAAAAATATGCAGATGCATTTAGTATTACTTCAAATTTAGGCGATGTTATATCGTCTTATTCTCATGGAATGCAACAGAAAATTGCTATTATTTCCGCTTTAGTTCATAAGCCTAAACTTTTAATATTAGATGAGCCTTTTGTAGGATTAGACCCGAAAGCAGCGTATCTTTTAAAAGAGTTTATAAAAGATATGTGTAAAGAAGGTGGTGCTGTTTTCTTCTCTACCCATATGTTGGACGCAGCAGAAAAATTTTGTAATAAAATTGCGATAATAAATAATTCTAAATTGGTTGCAGAAGGCGAAACAGAAAAAATAGTAGGTGATAGTAATTTAGAAACTTTATTTTTGGAGCTGGTCGATAATGAGAAACAATCTTAAGGATACGTGGACTTTAACTAAAGCAAATCTTATAAATTTATATGGGATACATGGCAAAGGTTTGGGAAACGAAAATTCTATGAGGGCTTTTGCGTATCTGATACTTATAATTATAGTGGTGCCTATGACATATAGAATGCATCTTGAAATGGGCATAGCTATACATAGAACACAAGGAGTAGAAGGGCTTAACGCACTTATATATTCAAGTATACTTTCTGTTTTTAGTGTGACTTTTTTTACGTCTTCTTATAAAGCCGCAGCTTTTTTGTTTTCATTTAAAGATTTTAATATGCTTGCTTCTTTTCCTATTAATATGTTTAGCATTCTTGCTTCACGAATACTTCTATTATATATTTCAAATTTAATTTTAACTATTGCTGTAGGTTTTGGAAGTATAGTGGCTTTTGGAGTCGTTACAGGGGCAAGTTTATTTTATTATATTTATGCTACAGTCTTGCTTTTACTTTTTCCGATTGTGCCTTTGGTTTTAGGGTCTATAGTTGCTTTTTTTGTAAAGAAATTTGAAGCAAAAGCTAAAGTAAAGAATTTTTTTGCTTTAATAGGTACAGTATTAATTATTTCAGCTAGTATGTATGTGAGTACAGTTTCGCAAAGCATAATAGCAGGCGAATCAATGGAAGTTGTAGACGCACTTACAGATATAATGGCTTTTTACTTTCCAGCTACTTTTTTTGTAAGAGCAATTGTAGAAGGAAGTTTTATATTTTTTCTAATATCAATAGTGTTTAATCTTTCTGTAGTAGGGGTATTTGCATATCTTTTTGCGAGTAATTTTAAAAAGTTAAATGCTAGTCTACAGGAAGTGAATAAAAAATCCGATTACAAAATTAAGGAGTTAAAAACATCTTCACAGTTGAAAGCTATTTATAAAAAAGAAATAAGCACTTATACTTCATCGCAAACTTATTTTATAAATAGTATTACAAGTATGGCTCTTTTTACTATGTTTAACCTTTATATGCTTGTATTCGGAACTATTGACGGCATAGACTGGAATTTAACATTTATTCTAGCTTTAGTATTTGTTGCTGTTACTTGTACTACTAATGCATCTATTTCTATAGAAGGAAAGAAGCTTGCTACATTAAAATCTTTTCCTATAGATTTTAAAACTTTAGCATTAGCCAAGGTTTTGCTTAATTTAACTGTTTCTGTACCGCTTATTTTAATTAATTCTATTTTTTTAGTAATGATATTTGACTTATATCTTGTAGATTTAATTTCGATTATATTAATATTATTGTTTTTAAGTTTGCTTGTGTCTTTGAATGGTCTTATTATTAATTTATATTTTCCGAAACTAGTATTTAAATCTGATGTAGAAGTAGTAAAACAAAGTATGAGTGCTTTTATATCTACTCTTGTGAATATTGTTATTTTTCTTCTTTCGTACATTACGCATTTTGTATGGGGTAATATGGCTGTAATAATAGTCTTAGCAGTACTTGCAGTGTTACATTTTATATTTATAGATAAAGTAGGGGCTAAATTGTTCGCTAGAATATAGAAGAAGGTGGTTTTATGGATGAATTTGAAATAAAGTTAAAAATACTAATTAATATAGTAGAAGAAAAAAAGAATCTATTGACTAGTATTTATGATATTACAGAAAATCAAGAAACATTTTTAAAAAGCGGTTCTTCTTCAGAAGAATTTGAAATGTTTTTTTTAGAAATGGTAGAAGAAAAACAAAAATATATAGATAAAGTACTTGATAGTGATAAAGTATTTCAAAGAATTTTTTTGGAAATAAGTGATGGTTTTGAAGAAAAAGCAAGTCTTTATAAAGAGTTAGTAACGCATTTACAGTATCAGATAAAAATTGTGACAGAGCTAGATATAAAAATAAAAGCTGTGGAACAAAAAAGTAAAGGCATACTTGAAAAAAGAAGAATACCCTCAAAAACCGTTGTTTCCAAAATGTCAAAAGATAATTTATTTACTAAATATAAAGAAAACAATAAACAATAAGAGATTAAGACCGTGGACTCCGTCCACACCTGCAAGCTTTTTAAAAAAAGCTTGACCAAAAATTAAAAGCGCGAGCTTCCGCTCGCGCAATTTCTTATCCATCTATAATGTACTTCTCCTCAATATAAAAGCAAGCACGAATGCGCTTGCTAAATGGGTCAAGGGTGAAACCCTTGCGCGGTCAAGCGCGCGTACGCTTGTTGGGGTGTGGGGCTGAAAGCCCCACGGTCTTTTTATTTCTGAAAATTTTCTTAAAATATTGACATGATATGTTAGCTGTGATACTATGTGAAAAAGATATTATTCTTTTTTATACGTTTTTGTTGTTTAAATAATGAAAAATACAAAAGACCTATATAGTCTTTTTTGTTTTGTGAAAATTCGATTATATTAAAGCGAGGTGTTACTTTTGAGAACAAAAATTACTTTAGCGTGTACAGAGTGCAAACAAAGAAATTACACTGCTACTAAGGATAAAAAAAATCATCCTGACAGAATGGAAACAAAAAAATATTGCAGATTCTGTAATTCACACACTCCCCATAGAGAAACTAAATAAGCTTTTGAACAACTAGCTGCAACAAAGTGCATTGTAAGAAAGTGGGTGTTTTTATGGAAGGAAAACCAGATGAAATAAAAGACCATAAAAGTAAAGATAAATTCAGCGATTATAAAGCCGAATTTGCAAAAATTGTTTGGCCTACGAAGGACGAGCTTGTTAAACAAACGATTACAGTTATAGCGGTTTGTCTGATGTTTGCAGTAATAATATTCTTTATGGATATGAGCTTTAACTATGGTATGGATATTTTTGCAAGGTTGGTAGGTTAATTTTAATAGTAAGGATGATAACATGTCTAATGAACCGAAGTGGTATGTGGTACATACCTATTCTGGATATGAAAACAAAGTAAAAGCCAATATTGAAAAAATTATAGAAAACCGTAGCATGAAAGATGAAATATTAGAAGTTATTGTTCCTATGCAAGATACTGTCGAAATGAAAAATGGTCAACGCAAGAATGTACAGCGAAAAGTTTTTCCAGGTTATGTACTTCTTAAAATGGTTATGAATGATGATACTTGGTATGTAGTCCGTAATACACGAGGCGTTACTAGTTTTGTCGGTCCTGGCTCGAAACCCGTTCCACTTTCTGATTCAGAAGTAGATAGTATGGGAATTAATTCACTAAAAGAAACTGTAGATATTCAAGTAGGCGAAAGCGTTAGAGTTGTGTCTGGTCCTTTTAATGAATCTATAGGTTCTATTAAGGAAATTAACGAAAATAAGCGTACTGCTATTGTAATGCTATCTGTTTTCGGTCGAGAAACCCCTGTGGAGCTCGATTTCACACAAATTTTAAGGCTTGTTTAAGTGATTTTTTAGTCACGTGGGAGGGATATCCCCCGTTAAATACCACATTATTTAGGAGGTGCCTTAATGGCAAAAAAAGTTTCAGGTTATGTAAAGTTACAAATTAATGCAGGTAAAGCAACACCAGCTCCACCAGTTGGTCCAGCCCTTGGTCAGCATGGTGTTAACATTATGGGCTTTTGTAAAGAATTTAATGAAAGAACACAATCTCAAGCAGGACTTGTTATTCCTGTTGTTATAACTGTTTACCAAGATAAAAGCTATACTTTTATCACAAAAACACCACCAGCTGCAGTTTTGCTGAAAAAAGCTTGTAACATCGAATCAGGTTCAGGTGTACCTAACAAAACAAAAGTTGCTACAATAACTAATGATGAACTTAAAAAAATAGCAGAAACAAAAATGCAAGATTTAAATGCTGCTACTATAGAAGCTGCTATTAGCATGATAGCTGGTACTGCTAGAAGTATGGGAATTGTAGTTAAAGACTAATATTTTAGACTTTAGTTTGAAGTATTCATAAGTGGGAGAGATGACTCTCGATATCACCACATAAGGAGGATTTGTATAATGAAACGAGGAAAAAAATACCTTGAAAAAGCAAAGCTTGTGGATAGCACAATGCTTTATGATATAGATGCAGCAGTAAATCTTGTACAAGAAACAACAGTTGCAAAGTTTGACGAAACTGTTGAAGCACACGTTCGTTTAGGTGTTGATAGCAGACATGCTGATCAACAAGTAAGAGGTGCTGTTGTACTTCCACATGGTACTGGTAAAAAAGTACGTGTTTTAGTTTTTGCAAAAGGCGATAAAGCTGCTGAAGCTGAAGCTGCTGGTGCTGACTTTGTTGGTGCTGAAGATTTAGTTACTAAAATTCAAAATGAAAACTGGTTTGAATTTGATGTTGTAGTTGCAACTCCTGACATGATGGGTCTTGTTGGTCGTATAGGTAGAGTACTTGGACCTAAAGGACTTATGCCTAACCCTAAAGCAGGTACTGTATCTATGGATGTTAAAAAAGCAGTTGAAGATATTAAAGCTGGTAAAATAGAGTACCGTTTGGACAAAACTAATATTATTCACGTTCCTATTGGTAAAGTGTCTTTCGGTAGCGAAAAGCTTACAGATAACTTTAGAACTCTTATGAGTGCGGTTATCAAAGCAAAGCCTGCTGCTGCAAAAGGTCAATATCTAAAAAGCATAACTTTATCTACTACAATGGGTCCTGGTGTTAAACTTAACACGGCTAAAGTTAGCGAATAATTTAGAGATTAAAAGATTAAGATTGCGGGCTCGGCCCGCACCCGCAAACTTTTGAAAAAGTTTGACCAAAACTTTAAGAGCAAGTGCTACGCACTTGCTTTGGGATATCATATTCGTAGAAGTTTTGAGCCAACATTAAGCCTAAATAAAAACCGCAAGCGTAGCTTGCGGAATAACGCGGTCAAGCACGCGTGCGCTTGGCAGGGGTTTGGGGATGAAATCCCCAAGGTCTTTAAGATTTTAAATAAGAGCTTGACAGTAGTACAAAAAATGTATACACTAGGAAAGTCGAAATTTCATATTGACCGTAGACAGTAGGAGCTAATTTTAGCGTAACTATATTCCTACCGAGGAAATTATAAAAAAACCTCTTTGTCTGCGTGTGGATATGCGTACAAAGAGGTTTTTTAAGGAGGTGTAAAAGTGCCAAAAGTAGAACAAAAACAAGTAATCGTAAATGAAATTAAAGAAAAATTGGAAAAAGCGGTATCTATCGTTTTAGTAGATGCTAGAGGTGTTACAGTTGAACAAGATACTGAATTGCGTAAGAAATTCCGTGAAGCTGGTGTTGAGTATAAAGTGTACAAGAACTCTATGATGAACTTTGCTATTAAAGGTACACAGTTCGAGGGCTTATCTGAATATTTAGCTGGTCCTAGTGCTATAGCAATATCTTATACTGAGGCTACGTTAGCAGCTTCAATTATTGCTAAAGAAGCAAAAGCTATTCCAAATCTTGAATTTAAAGCTGGTGTTGTAGAAGGTCTTGTTTACGACGCTAAAGGTATTGAGGCAATCGCTTCTATTCCTTCAAAAGAAGTATTACTTTCAAGACTTCTTGGTTCATTCCAATCGCCTATGGCTACGTTTGCTAGACTTATTAGTGCAATTGAAGAAGAAAAAAGTAAAACTGCATAATTTAAATAAAAATATAAACTATTAAAAATCGGAGGTACGAAAATGGCTAAATTAACAATTGATGAAATAATCGCAGCTGTAAAAGAACTTACAGTTTTAGAATTAAATGAATTAGTGAAAAAATCAGAAGAAGAATTTGGTGTTTCTGCATCAGCTGCTGTAGTAGCAGTAGCAGGTGGCGGAGATGGTGGCGCAGCTGAAGAAAAATCTGAATTTGATGTAGAACTTACAAGTGCAGGTTCTGAAAAAATCAAAGTTATCAAAGTAGTTAGAGAAATTACTGGTTTAGGTCTTAAAGAAGCTAAAGAAGTAGTTGATAATGCACCTAAAGCTATTAAAGAAGGCGTTTCTAAAGAAGAAGCTGAAGCTATTAAAGCTAAACTTGAAGAAGTTAGCGCAGTAGTTACACTTAAATAGTCAAAGTCAAAAGATAAAGAGCAAAAGATTAAGGTCAAAAGATTGTGGGACTCTGTCCCACACCCTGCAAGCGCAGCGCGCTTGACCGCTTTTTTAAGAACGCACTACGTGCGTTCTTTTTTGTGTAGAATTGAAGAAGATTGGCTATGATTAATTAGCAAGTATTAGGTATGTATAATATAATGAGACATCAAAATAATACTAGAGGCTAAGGGGGATGTTTATGAAACTAGCAGAAGCTCTTTTATTACGTTCTGAATATCAAAGTAAAATTGATAATTTACACCATAGAATTATAGACAATTTAAAGGTACAGGAAGGCGAAAAACCACATGAAGACCCTAACGCTCTTTTGACTGAAGTAATGAAGTTGAATGATGAATTATGCACTCTTGTTAAGAAGATTAATAAGAAAAATAATGAAACAATATTAGCGGATGGGCGAACGCTTTCTGAAGCTTTAGCAGATCGCGAAAGTATTATGAAAAAGAGACAAATACTTTCTGTGATTGCTAGTAATGCAAGCCAAAGAGATTTCCGTCTTACTCATGCAGAGGTTAAAATGTATGCAACAATGGATATAGGAAAAATCCAAAAAGAGATAGATTCTCTCTCACAACAATTTCGTCTTTTGGATACACAAATCCAAGGTCAAAATTGGACTATAGAGTTAGAATAGCAAGTAGGTAGCCATGATAAAAGCGGATATAAAATAAGCATATTATGTATTGATAGGGTAGGGGACGAGAGGCAGTCTGCGGTTCGATTCCGTTTATTACAATTTAGCCTGATATATATTACATTTGCACTAATTACAATTTATATTTAACTACCATATATCGATTTATCAGTGGTGAGGGTGGGCAAGGGGACAAAGCAAAAGATTAAAAGATTAAGACCGTGGGCTTTCAGCCCACACCCGACAAGCGCAGCGCGCTTGACTGCTTTTCTTAAGACCGCACATATGTGCGGTCTTTTTCTTTTTCTTTTTTTATATTTAAAGTTTTTGATTGAAATTTATAAAAAAGCTATAAATTTCAAAACTTAATGCTAAAATTATAATAAAATGTATTAAAATTAAAACAACAAATTTGGTTTTAGTATTGACTTTTCGATTTTTTTTCTTGTACAATAAGAAGTGTATATAGGCAAGTACATAATAAATATATATATGAGAAGGAGTTTATCAAATGAAGAAAATGAAAAAAATAGTATTACCTATGATGGTTTTTGCCATGTTAGGCTCAACGTTTCAAGTTCAAGGGGCTAGTACTCAGACTATGGACGTAGCAGTTATTGAAACTTTAGAGAGAGAATATGTTGACTTTGAAGGAAAATTAGCTGAGGATTCTTTAGCACGCGATATTTTGCACATACCTAATGAACGTGTTGTATCGAACAATGGTTTTTGGGAACGCAGCTTTCCATCAAACTCTATTGAATGGGGACGTTTCATGAATGTATGGTATTCGAATAATGCTAATGGTCCTGCAGTTGTAAGTGTACAAGTACGCTTAAATAATGGAAGTTGGGCTAATGTTTCTCAATTTACAGTGCCTGCTGGTCAACAACTTACTCGCCAAGTCCAAATGATGCCTGTTGATTTTAACGCTACAATGAGAGCAACAGTTTCCAGTCCTAGTGGTGATGTGCTAGAGGGTAATATAAGTGTAAGACAAACTAATACACCTTTAAGGTCAGCAATAGAATAGTTAAAATTGATATTATGTACTTGCTATAAGAAATGGGAATACTTATTGTATTCCCATTTCTTTTTATGCAAATTAAAATAAATTACTTTAGTTTTCTGAAAACGACAAAAGCCAGCGCGAATGCGCTGGCTTTTTAAAGTTTTTGCACCGCTTTTTACAAAAAGCGGTCGGAGTTTGAGGCGGAGCCTCAAGGTCTTATATTTTATACTTTAAAATTTTTTTTGAAATAAGTATGAAAAATAATTGACATATATTTTCATACATGATAGAATAATGAAATGTAGCCTTAAAATTTTCAAAGAGCTTTTCAAGAAAATTCTCAAACTAATTTTCATTTCGATTTCACTTAAAAGAATTTTTAGAAAGATATCATTACCAAGAAGTATACCATGTTTCTTTAAAAATTTCAATAAATTTTTAGGAAACAATTTTATTTGGAATGTGTTTTCAATTTGGAAAAGTTTGATAAAAATATTTAGTTTTTGTTATTGCAATGCCAAAAAAATACTATAAGGGTGCTTCTTATTATGATTTTTTCTGAATATTTTTTATATATTACTTAGATACTGACTGGAATTTTCGTGGATTTTAAGTTATTTCAGCGGTTTTTTTGTGTTTTTAAATAAACTTCTAATTTATTTTCCTAACAAGGGACTAATAAAACCTAATTTTATCAAGGGGTGACAATACTATGGAAAAAAACAGGATACGTTCTATAGAGCTTGGCAGAAGTAATCGTATAAGCTATTCTCGTATTGACGAAGTCTTAGAAATGCCAAACCTCATCGAGGTTCAAAAAGATAGTTACAAATGGTTTTTAGAAGAAGGTTTGAGAGAAGTATTTCAAGATATTTCGCCAATTGCAGACTACAACGGTAATTTGGTGCTCGAGTTTATAGATTTTAAATTTGATGCACAACCAAAATATTCTATTGAAGAATGTAAACAGAGAGATGCAACCTATGCAGCCCCTATGCGAGTGAAAACACGCCTAAGAAATAAAGAAGTTGATGAAATTAAAGAACAAGAGTTATTTATGGGCGATTTCCCGCTTATGACGGATACAGGTACTTTTATTATAAATGGTGCGGAACGTGTTATAGTAAGCCAATTGGTTCGTTCTCCGGGCATTTATTATGCAATAGATCACGATAAAATCGGTAAAGAACTGATATCAGCTTCTGTTATTCCAAACCGTGGTGCTTGGATAGAATACGAAACAGATTCTAATAATATTTTTAGTGTACGAGTTGATAGAACGAGAAAAATACCAGTAACAGTTTTAATAAGATCTTTAGGCGTAGGTAGTGATTCTGAAATTATAGAACTTTTCGGTGAAGAACCTAAATTGATTGCTACTATTGAAAAAGATATTAGTAAAACTACAGAAGAAGGTTTAATAGAAATATATAAAAGAATACGTCCAGGCGAACCACCAACAGTAGAAAGTTCAGAGAGTCTACTTAAAAGCATGTTTTTTGACCCTAAAAGGTATGATTTAGCAAAAATAGGACGTTATAAATTCAATAAAAAACTTTCATACAGAGCGCGTGTAAAGGGATTCAAGCTTTCAAGAAATGTTATTGACCCTTCTACTGGAGAAATTATAGCTGAGCGAGGTACGGAAATAACACACGATCTTGCTGGAGAAATGCAAGATATAGGTGTGCCAGCTATCTGGATAGAAACAGACGAAAGAGAAGTAAAGGTTCTTAGTAACCTTGCTGTAGATATTAATTTATTTATTAAACATTTAGGGCTTAGTGCGGAACAACTTAATATAAAAGAAAAAGTTTATTTACCAGCTCTTGAAGAAATTTTAAATACAACTGAAGATCCAAAAGAGTTAGAATTTGCTATAAAAAACAATATGGCTAAATTAGTACCAAAAAGTATTACGTTTGAGGATATTATCGTTTCTATTAACTATGTAATAAATTTAGATTATGGCATAGGATTTAAAGATGATATTGATCATTTAGGTAATCGTAGAATACGTGCTGTTGGTGAGTTACTACAAAATCAATTCCGCATCGGTTTATCGAGAATGGAAAGAGTAGTAAGAGAACGTATGACGATACAAGACATGGATATGATAGTTCCACAAGCTCTTATAAACATAAGACCTGTTACTGCTGCTATTAAAGAGTTTTTCGGAAGTTCTCAGTTATCGCAGTTCATGGATCAAACAAACCCATTAGCTGAACTAACAAACAAAAGACGTTTATCAGCATTAGGGCCAGGTGGTCTTTCAAGAGAAAGAGCAGGCTTTGAAGTTCGTGACGTTCACAGCTCACATTATGGTCGTATGTGTCCTATAGAAACACCAGAGGGTCCAAACATTGGACTTATCAATAACTTGGCAACTTTTGCGCGTATAAATGAGTACGGTTTTATAGAGGCTCCTTATAGAATTATTGATAGATCAGGTGAAGTACCAAGAGCGACAGACGAGTGTAGGTATGTAACTGCTGACGAAGAAGAAGATTATACTATCGCTCAAGCAAATGTAGGATTAAATGAAAAGGGCGAATTTATCACTCAACGTGTAGCTAGTAGACGAGGCGAGGAAATCATAGAGGTAGATCGTACGAAAGTTGACCTTATGGACGTTTCACCTAAACAGATGGTTTCTGTTGCTACGGCACTTATTCCTTTCCTTGAAAACGATGACGTTACCCGTGCACTTATGGGTTCTAACATGCAACGTCAGGCTGTACCACTACTGAAAACTGATTCTCCAATAGTAGGTACAGGTATGGAGCACAAAACGGCATATGATTCAGGGGTATGTGTTATAGCCAAAGAAGGCGGAGTTGTTAAAAAAGTTATTGCAAATGAAATCTCAATTTTAAATGATAATGGAAAAATGGACGTGTACAAACTTACAAAGTTTTTACGTTCTAACCAAAGTACTTGTATTGACCAAAGGCCAATAGTAAAAAATAATCAAATAGTTAAAAAAGGCGATGTTATCGCAGATGGACCTTCTACACAAAAAGGTGAGTTAGCTCTTGGAAGAAATCCATTAATCGGGTTTATGACATGGGAAGGTTACAACTATGAAGATGCTATTTTGCTAAGTGAGAAATTAGTTGAAGACGATGTTTATACTTCTATCCATATAGAAGAATATGAATCTGAATCAAGAGATACTAAACTTGGTGCTGAGGAAATAACAAGAGATATACCTAATGTAGGTGAAGACGCATTACGTGACTTGGACGAAAAAGGTATTATATGCGTAGGTGCTGAAGTTGGGCCAAATGATATTTTAGTAGGTAAGGTTACGCCTAAAGGTGAAACAGAACTTACAGCGGAAGAAAGATTATTGCGTGCGATATTCGGAGAAAAAGCACGTGAAGTTAGAGATACATCTTTAAGAGTTCCACATGGTGAAAGCGGTACTATTGTAGACGTAAAAATATTTTTGCGTGAAAATGGCGATGAATTACCACCAGGTGTTAATCAATTAGTACGTGTATATATAGCGCAAAAAAGAAAAATTTCTGTAGGCGATAAAATGGCAGGCCGTCATGGTAACAAAGGCGTTATCTCAAGAATTTTACCAGTTGAAGATATGCCTTTCCTACCGAATGGCCGTCCACTGGATATAGTACTAAACCCTCTTGGGGTACCATCACGTATGAACATTGGTCAAGTACTTGAAGTCCATCTTGGTTTAGCTGCTAAAGCACTTGGTTGGAAAATAGCTACGCCTGTATTTGACGGTGCACACGAGATAGACATAATGGATACTCTTGACTTAGCAAATGATTTTGTCAATCTCCCATGGGAAGAATTTGTAGATAAATGGCAAGATGTAATAGATGAAGATATTATGGCCTCTTTTGAAGCTAATAAAGATCATAGAGATGAATGGAGAGGTGTTCCTATATCTCGTGATGGAAAAATCAATTTAAAAGATGGTAGAACAGGTGAATTTTTTGATAACGCTGTAACAGTTGGGTACATGCATTATCTGAAACTGCATCATCTTGTAGATGATAAAATTCATGCTCGTTCTACAGGTCCATATTCTTTAGTAACACAACAGCCATTAGGCGGTAAAGCTCAATTTGGCGGTCAGCGTTTCGGAGAGATGGAAGTTTGGGCATTAGAAGCATATGGTGCATCTTATACATTACAAGAAATTCTAACGGTTAAATCAGATGATATTGTAGGTCGTGTTAAAACTTATGAAGCTATAGTAAAAGGTGAAAACGTTCCACAGCCTGGTGTACCTGAATCGTTTAAAGTATTACTTAAGGAATTGCAAGCACTTGGCCTTGATGTGCGTGTACTACTAGAAGACTTCTCAGAAGTTGAGATAAAAGAATCTATAGACGACACAGACAGTTTAAATGTTAATATAGAAGGCACAGAGAATGAAGATAACGGAACACCATTTATTAAGAAAAGCGCGGAATCTTTAGGTACATTATTGCCTAGCAGTGCTGTTATAGAAAATGATGAAGACGACGATGATGATGATCAGTTTTTAAGTGATGATGAAGTTTTTGCTGCAAGTTCAGGCAAGAGGTTTAGCGGAGAAGAAGAACTGCTCGATGCTGATATTTTCGACGACGATGCTATGGACGTTGTAAAGAATTTGGATATTTTTGATGACACTGAAGAGTAGAAGGGGGCGTATAGAATGACAGTCAAAGCAGAGGAGCAATCTATAAATTTTGACTCTATAAAAATTGGTTTAGCATCTCCCGAAAAAATTCGAGAATGGTCAAGAGGAGAAGTTAAAAAACCAGAGACGATAAACTATAGAACTTTGAAACCAGAACGTGACGGATTATTTTGTGAAAGGATTTTTGGTCCTACAAAAGATTGGGAATGTCATTGTGGCAAATATAAACGTATACGTTATAAAGGTGTTGTGTGTGATAGATGTGGTGTTGAAGTAACAAAAGCTAAAGTAAGAAGAGAACGAATGGGGCATATAGAACTTGCGGCCCCAGTGTCTCATATTTGGTACTTTAGAGGCATACCAAGTAGAATGGGACTTATACTTGGCTTGTCACCAAGAATACTTGAAAAAGTTTTATATTTCGCATCGTATATAGTGCTTGACCCAAAAGAAACAGGACTTGATTACAAGCAGCTTTTAAATGAAAAAGAATATAGAGACAATTGTGATAAATACGGTAGTTCAGCGTTTACTGTAGGTATGGGCGCAGAAGCTATTAAACAAGTGCTTCAAAATATCGACCTTCAAAAAGAATCTGTAGAAATCAAAGCTAGTCTAAAAGATGCAGCAGGTCAAAAAAGAATACGTTTAATCAAAAAATTAGAGGTTATAGAAAGTTTCAGACTTTCACAAAATAAACCTGAGTGGATGATTATGGACGCTGTTCCTGTTATTCCTCCTGATTTACGCCCGATGGTTCAACTTGACGGTGGAAGATTTGCGACAAGTGATTTGAACGATTTATACAGACGTGTTATTAACCGTAATAACCGTTTAAAAAGATTATTAGATTTAGGTGCACCAGATATTATCGTACGTAATGAAAAACGTATGTTACAAGAAGCTGTTGATGCTCTTATAGATAATGGTCGTCGTGGTCGTCCTGTAACTGGTCCTGGTAATAGACCTCTTAAATCTTTATCTGATTTACTAAAAGGTAAACAAGGGCGTTTCCGTCAAAACTTACTTGGTAAACGTGTTGACTACTCTGGTCGTTCGGTTATAGTTGTAGGCCCTAACTTGAAACTTTATCAGTGCGGACTACCAAAAGAAATGGCTATAGAACTATTTAAGCCATTTGTTATGAAAAAACTTGTGCAAGGCGGTTTAGCACATAACATAAAAAGTGCGAAAAGAATGGTAGAACGTTTACAACCAGAAGTATGGGATGTACTAGAAGACGTTATAAAAGAACATCCAGTTATGCTTAACCGTGCACCGACTCTGCATAGATTAGGTATACAAGCGTTTGAACCTGTACTTGTAGAAGGAAAAGCATTAAAACTTCATCCTCTTGTATGTACTGCTTATAACGCTGACTTTGACGGTGATCAAATGGCCGTGCATGTTCCTTTATCTGCTGAAGCTCAAGCGGAATGTAGATTTTTACTTCTTGCCCCAAACAATTTATTAAAACCTTCTGATGGTGCACCTGTTATTGTTCCATCTCAAGATATGGTTTTAGGTATTTATTATTTAACACTTTCAAAAGATGGTGAAAAAGGTGAAGGCAAAGCATTTAAAGACGAGTTAGAAGCTATACTTGCTTACGACAACGATGTTATTTCACTACATTCAAAAATAAAGGTTCTTAGAAAACTTACTATAAATGGTCAAGAACGTTCTAAATTAGTAGAAACAACGGTTGGTAGAGTTATTTTCAACGAAGCGATACCACAAGATATAGGTTTCGTAGATAGAACAGACCCCGAAAAAATGTTCAATTATGAAATAGATTTCTTAACAGATAAAAAAGCTCTTGGCCGAATTATAAATCGTTGTATAAATAAATATGTTTCTACTGATACAGCAGTAGTACTAGATAAAATAAAAACTCTTGGATTTAAGTTCTCTACCAAAGGTGCTTTAACAGTTTCCGTTTCTGATATGGAAATACCAAACGTTAAAGAAGCAATCTTAGAAGAAGCAGAAGCTACAGTTGAAAACATAACGAAAATGTTTAGACGTGGTCTTATGACGGACGAAGAACGTCACGAAAAAGTTATTGCTTCTTGGGATGAAGCTAATGACAGGTTAACAAAAGCACTACTTGCAGGACTTGGTAAATATAACAACATTTATATGATGGCTAATTCAGGTGCTAGGGGTTCAAACAATCAGATAAAACAGCTTGCAGGTATGAGGGGTCTTATGGCAAGTCCTTCTGGTAGAACGCTAGAAGTTCCTATAAAATCTAATTTCCGTGAAGGTTTATCAGTACTTGAATATTTTGTTTCTGCTCATGGTGCTAGAAAAGGTCTTTCGGATACAGCTCTACGTACAGCCGATTCAGGGTATTTGACTCGTCGCCTTGTTGACGTTTCACAAGATATTATTATACGTGAATGGGATTGTGTTGATTTAGATAAAACGAAAGCTCCTGGTCTTGATGTTGAAGCTTTCCGAGATTTAGAAGAAATAGTTGAACCGCTACAAGATAGGTTACGTGGACGTTGGTCTATTTTAGACATTAAACATCCAGAAACAGGCGCAGTTATTGTAAAAGCGGATTCTATGATTACACCTGATCAAGCGGAAGAAATAGAAAAAGTGGGTATAGAAAAAGTACTTATACGTACAATTCTTACATGTCGTTCACGTATAGGTTTATGTTCAAAATGTTACGGTGCTAATATGGCTTCTGGTCGTATAGTACGTATCGGTGAATCTGTAGGAATTATAGCTGCTCAATCAATAGGTGAGCCTGGAACACAGCTTACTATGCGTACCTTCCATACAGGTGGTATATCTAGTAATGAAGATATTACACAAGGTCTTCCTCGTGTAGAAGAAATTTTTGAAGCTAGAAAACCAAAAGGTTTAGCAATAATTTCAGAAATCAGCGGAAAAGTAACTGTAACTGATACTAAGAAAAAAAGAGAAGTTGTAGTTACAGATGCTGAATCTGGAGAAATAAAAGAATACCTTATTCCATATGGTTCTCGTATAAAAGTTCTTCATGGTTCTGACGTAGTAGCAGGAGAAGAATTAACAGAAGGTAGCGTTTATCCTCATGACATTTTAAAAATCAGAGGTCTTAGAGGTGTACAAGACTATATGTTAAAAGAAGTTCAACGTGTTTACCGTTTACAAGGTGTTGATATAAATGATAAGCATATAGAGGTTATAGTACGTCAAATGCTTAAACGTATAAAAATCGAAGAAAACGGAGATACAGAACTTTTACCTGGAAGTCTTGTAGACTGGTTAGAGCTAGACGAAGTTAACACTAAAGCTGAAGCTGAAGGATTAGAGCCAGCAGTAGGTGCTAGAGTATTACTAGGTATAACCAAAGCATCACTAGCAACTGATTCATTCTTATCAGCCGCAAGTTTCCAAGAAACAACTAGAGTTCTTACAGAAGCAGCAATCAAAGGAAAAATAGATCCACTTATCGGTCTTAAAGAAAACGTTATAATAGGTAAACTCATACCAGCAGGTACAGGGATGCACACCTACAGAAAAATCGACGTAAGTGCAATCGAAGAATACGAAGACGATGATGAGTAAAAGATTAAGAGATTAAGACCGTGGAGGCTCAGCCTCCACCCCACTGCAAGCGCAGCGCGCTTGACCGCTTTTTGAGAACGCGCGTTGCGCGTTCTTTTTTTGTGGATAGAGTGTACAATCTATCTTTGTGTTACCACTCCTAAAGTTTTTTATGTAATAAGATATTTGTAATAAAAAAAATATTTATGATAAAAAACTTGACTATTGGTATAAATATTGGTATAAATATTGGTATAAATATTGGTATAATATACATATAGCAAGTTAATTTTATGGGGCAAAACCTAGGAGGAAAATATTATGCGTAAAAAATTAAGTGCTTCACTTTTGGCATTGACGCTAATTGCAAGTATGCCAGTATCTCTACAAGCTACAGAAAAGCAATCAATTGAATCTATAACTGTTAGTCAAAATCATACTAATATTATTGTATCAGGTAGTGAGATTAATGCAGATGATAGCGTAGAATATGTAGTACATAATCTATCTATTGGAAGAAATGAAGGAATAACGGTATATGTAGCTACGGATATTGGAGGAATCACAGAAGAACAACTAATGGACTTAGCGATGAGAAATGAGTTAAGAGGTGGTGAACATGTAATTATACATTCAGTAGGGTATAAAGATAAAGATACGACGATTAACCCTGATGATAATAGTGAAGCCAGAATCCTTTTTAGTTACCAAACGACTACAACAGGTGTTGGAAGGTCGTATATAATGCAAGATACATTTTTGACATCTGTAGCTAGAGGGATGATAACAACATTATCCCGAACTTTTAGTGAAACTGTAAATGCTCGAGTTACATCAGGAAATTTATGGGTAGCGGCAGCAGAACTTTCAGGGTCAGTAACATCCACAGTTAACGTACAACGTCAGTTCTTTGGTCCGCCAGAAAATTCGCCACATAACACAAGAGAGTTTAGAGTTAGATTTGAAGGGACACCATTTGGCTGGAGACAAACAAGAACAAATAATTTAACAGGTAATTCAGAGGTAAGAACAGGCGCGGTTACAATACCACAAAGATATACGATATACAGTATAGATAGAACTGTGTAAATTCAGTATAATATAGTCATTGTTTATTAATATAGTTACATTAAATAGTTCTAAATTATATTCCTATTTTTACGAGATACTCATAATTGAGTATCTTTTTTTAATTTAAGCGTAGAGCATATAAATGGTAATATTAAAGGAACTCAAGAATATGCGTTCCTTTACGCGGTCAAGCGCGTGTGTGCTTGTATAAAATAATTATTGCTCTGATTTTAACTGTTCTATTTGCTTCGGCGATAATCCTGTAATTTTTTCTATGGTCTCTATATCGAAACCTGCTAATATCATATTTTTTGCCACTTTTAATGTTCCTTCTTGTATACCTTTTTGTATACCTTCTTCCATAAGCATAGTAGCTAAATCAGCCATTTGCAGCACCTCCAATAATTTTCTTTTTTCAGATTCATTTAAATATTTACTACCAAAAGCAACTACAGAGGCTATACAGATATCTCTTTTCGCCTTATCTTCTATGGCTTGTGCAAGCTCTATAGATTTTGTTGCTAAGTCAGCCTTAGAAATATTATGTTTCATTAGTGGCAAAAATATCAGATTTATGATATCGCTATCAAGTAAATCCTCTTTATTTTTTTATTTTGTTTTCTAGCTCAGTATATATATTATTTCCATCATAATCACTCATCATAATTTTTTGCGGATCATAAACAGTAGATCCCATTTCAAGATATGTTTCTGCTTTTTTGACCTCCGATGAATATATAATTACCGTTACAACTTCTCTTTCATCACGTTCGTATAATCTTACGTCATACGCCAAGAATCTCACTAGATCTTTTTTATCATATTTAGTTTGAAATTCCAAATGTAAATAGCTGTTATCCTCCAATAAAAAAATATAATCTGTGCTACTGTCTTTTACTTCTACCACTGGCAACTCAACGTTAATGAGTTCTTTTATCGGTGCCGATTTTATTCCGTAAAACTCTAATGCAGAATCTTTAAACAGTCCGCTTACATGTTTTTGGATTATATCTCTTGCCCGTATTGAAATTTTATTCTCCAATTTATATACTCTCATCTCTTTTCTTTACAAAGTACAAATAACAAATTAATTGTAACATGATTTTCGTATATATGAAAATCATTAAAAAGTGAGGTTTGATTTTGTGACATACTCCTACCACCTAAGAGATGCGGGACTTCTTGCCAACCACTGATCCAAGATAACATGAGAATGTACAGCCTTTATCTTTTAAAGGTCTTATGCTATAATGTTTACGATATTGATAAAGTGAAGTAGGTGGCGTGTTGGATAAATCTATACCAGATGTTAATTTTGACATTACAAAAAATATAAAAACAATCGAATTTTTGAAAAGTAGATTACTGTCTGAAGTTGCTTTTTTACATGAAACTATGATAAAGGTTAACTCAGATAGAGAAGAACGTACTGATGTACTTACTGAAATTGTTATACTTACTTATATATTGTCTCACAAACTAGGAATAGACTATAACGCACTCGATGATAAAATGATAAATAAGTTGAAATTAGCTATATTAGAAGAAGATGCTGGTAATATTGCTGATATGAGTAAGCTTTTAAAACATTTTGATAGAAAAAATTAAAAACTTTGAAAATAAAATTTTAATGTGATGATAAGGGGTAAAAACTATGAAGGTAATATTATTAGAGGATATAAAAGGTACAGGCAAAAAAGATCAAATAATAAACGCTGCGGATGGACATGCAAAAAATTATTTATTTCCTAAAAAGTTAGCGATAGAAGCAACGAAAGAAAATATAAGCGCGTTGGCTTTTAAGCAGAAAAAAGAAGAAGAAAAAAGAGCACAGGAACTAGCAGAAGCAAAGGAATTGGCTAAAAAAATAGAAGATCAAAGCCTGAAAATAAGTGTAAAAACAGGTGAAGGCGGTAAACTTTTTGGTGCAGTCACTAATAAAGAAATAGCTCATGCATTAGAAGAACAAGGTAGCATAAAAATAGATAAAAAGAAAATAACATTAAAAGACGGTATAAAATCTGTTGGTGCAACAGTAGTAGATGTTAAATTACACACAAGTGTTGTAGCTAAGCTAAAAGTTTCTATCGTAGCACAATAATCAAAGAAAAAAAAGACAAAGAAAAAGACCAAACTCTTGGGGCGTTGCCCCAAACCCCACAAGGGTTTCACCCTTGACCCATTTTTTAGGAACGCACGAATGTGCGTGCGCTTGTTGGGGCGGTGGGGGCCAAGCCCCCACGGTCTTTGTCTTTTGATTTTAAAATAAAGGTTGGTATAGTATGGAGATACAAAGCAAAGTTCCTCCGCATAATATAGAAGCGGAACAAGCCGTTCTTGGAAGTATGCTTTTCAGACCAGAAGATGCTATTGCTATTGCTTATGAAAGTGTACGTGCAGAAGATTTTTACGCTAAAAATCACCAGATTATATTTGAAGCTATTATAGAGCTTTTTACTAAAAGTATACATGTGGATTTAGTTACATTAAAAAATAAGTTGGACGAAAAAAACTTGACGGACTCAGTAGGCGGAATGGAAGGTTTAATTTTAATAGCGAACAGTGTATCAACTTCTGCTAATATCTCACATTATTTAAAAATAGTTGGAGACAAATCCATACTTCGTAAGCTTATTAGAGCGGCTCACGATATAAGCATTGAAAGTTATGAAGGTACGGGTTCTATTGAATCTATACTAGAAAATGCTGAACAAAGTATTTTTGGCATTATCCAAAATAAAAGCTCAGAAGGATTTTCACATATACGCGATATACTAGTTCAATCTATCCAAAAGATAGAAAATCTTTCTAAGACAAAGGGCACAATAACAGGTGTTCCATCAGGCTTTATAGATTTTGATGAAAAAACGTCAGGGTTACAGCCTTCAGATTTAATATTAATAGCTGCTCGTCCATCTATGGGAAAAACAGCTTTTGCCCTTAATATTGCACAAAATGCGGCAATAAGAAAGGGTATACCTACTGCTATTTTTAGTTTGGAAATGAGCAAAGAGCAAATGATAAACAGGCTTCTATCCTCAGAAGCAACACTTGATGCGCAAAAAATTCGTACAGGCGGATTGGAAGGCGAGGATTGGGGTAAAATCGCACGCTCTATAGGCCCGCTTTCAGATTCACCGTTATACATAAATGATACACCAAATATATCGGTGATGGAGTTAAGGGCGAAATGCAGAAAATTAAAACTAGAACAAGGTTTAGGTTTAGTTCTTATAGATTATTTACAACTTATGTCTGGTAGTAAAAAAAGCGAATCCAGACAACAAGAAATTTCTGAAATATCAAGAAGTCTAAAAGCATTGGCAAGGGAAATTGATGCGCCAGTTATAGCATTAAGCCAGTTAAGCCGCGCATGTGAAGCAAGAGCGGACAAAAGACCAATACTTTCAGATTTAAGAGAATCAGGTGCTATAGAGCAAGATGCAGATATTGTTGCTTTTTTATATAGAGATGAATATTATAACCCTGACACAGAGAAAAAAAATCAAGCGGAACTAATTATAGCAAAACAAAGAAATGGCCCTACAGGCACAGTAGAATTAATGTGGTTAGGTGCTTATACTAGATTTGCTAGTATGCAATACTGATAGGTTTTCCCATTCTTCATAAAGGTTATTTAATAAATCTTCGGCAGCCTCTTTTTCTTTAAATATGGGGGCTGCTTTTGTATGATCTGTATAAATTTCTGGTAAAGCAAGCTTATCATTTAAAATGTCTATTATTTGTTCAGTTTCTTCTATTTTCAATTCTGTGTTTTTAATTTGAGTATTAATTTTTCTAAGAATAGCTTCATCTTCTTTTTGCTTTTTCCAATTTTCTTTATTGTTTGATTCTTTGGTAGCAAAGGAAGGTGTTTCTGTTTCATTTTCTGGCACAAATTTTTTCTCTAAATAGTAATCATAATTTCCGTTATAAACTTCTACACCGTTTTTTGTGAGTTCTATAATTTTATCTGCTGTATTATTTATAAAGTATCTATCATGCGAAATATAAAGTAGTGTTCCTGTAAATGATTTTAATGCTTGTTCTAATATATTTTTTGAATGTATATCTAAATGGTTCGTAGGTTCGTCTAATATTAAAAAGTTCGCTCCAGATAGCATGATTTTTCCAAGGGACACGCGCCCACGTTCACCGCCTGATAAATTACCGATAGTTTTATAGACATCATCATTTTTAAAAGCGAATGCAGCTAAAACATTTCTTATTTCAGTATTTTTTAAAGTAGGGTAGGTGTTTGACATTTCGTTGAAAATAGTATTATTAGCATCAAGCATTTGATGTTCTTGGTCGTAGTATCCTATTAGTACATTAGCACCAAGTTTTATATCTCCTGTTTCTACATCAGTAGAGTTTAAAATAATTCTAAGTAATGTAGTTTTACCTATACCGTTTGCACCTATTAAAGCAACTTTTTCTCCACGCGTAATTTCAAAATTAATATTTTCAAATAAAGTATAATCGCCAAAAGTTTTTTTTGCATTTTTGATACTGAAAACTTGTTCGCCGCTTATAATTTTAGGTAATAAATTTATTTTGATTTTATCAGGTAAATGATCGGGCGCATCTATTTTTTCTATTTTGTCTAATGCTTTTTGTTTACTTTCAGCGCGTTTTACAGATTTTTCACGATTAAACGATTTTAAAAGCTTAATTGATTCTTCTTGTGCTTTTATTTCTTTTTGCTGATTAAGATGGTGGCGTAAAGCTATTTCTCTATTTTCTTCTTTCTTTGTATAGTAAAAATCATAGTTTCCATTATATATGGATGCTTTAGAATTTTCTATTTCTATAATTTTTGTTACTATTTTATTAATGAAGTAACGGTCATGAGATATTAGAACTACTGTACCTTTGTAATTTCTTAAAAAATCCTCAAGCCAATTTACAGAATTTATGTCTAAGTGATTGGTAGGCTCGTCCAGTAAAAGAATATCAGGTGAAGCAAGTAAAAGCTTGGCCATAGAAATACGAGTTTTTTGCCCTCCAGAAAGTGCAGTTATAGGTGTATCAAAATCACTATTTTCAAATCCCAATCCTTTGATAATTCCACGTATCCTGCTTTTATATGCATACCCATCTTTTGATTCTAATTCTTCGGATAATATGCTATAACGCTTCATTGCTATATCTAAATCTTCATTTTTTAAATTACCCATATTTTTACTTAGTTTTTCTATTTCAGATTCTATTTGTATAATATCATCAAATACTGTTAAAAGCTCTGTGTATATGGTTTTATTCTCATTTAATTTAAGCATTTGATTCATATATCCAATTTTTAATTTAGGCGAATATATGATTTCTCCGCTATCTGTAGATATATCACCTGTAATAATATTAAACATGGTACTTTTACCCGCACCATTAACGCCAACTATTGCTACTTTCTCATTTTCTGCTATACCGAAAGATACATTCTCTAATATTTGTTCAATTCCAAAAGATTTATTTATATTGCTACACGATAGTATCATGGCAACCTCCTGTAAAGTTATAGTATTTATTATACCAAAAGTCTTCAGTACTGCAAATTACAGCAATTTTTTAGCTTTATTTTTACTTAAGTATAATATCTGTTATACTTGGCGTTCAATGTATGTATGGAAATTCAATCTACATCTTAGAACCTGTTTAAAATCTTTTGAATAAATCTATTTTTATTATAAAATCAAAAAAATTTTATACTTTTTTGAAAAAAAGTATAGCAAAAAACTTTAATAATCTTCGACTATGTCGAAGATTTGCGGGTCAAGGGTGAAATCCTTGCGGAGTTTGAGACCGAGCCTCAAGATTTTAAACAGCTTCTTAAGAGGTAGGGGGATTATCTACTATATTCATGTTAAATTGACATAAAATATATAACTCTATATAATCGTTTTTAAATGTATATTAAAATATAGAAAAAAATATATATTTTACAGAAAAGGGGGGATACTAATGGAAGGTGGCAGAGGAATTTCTTTAGCTGTAATAAAAAGACTACCTAGATATTACAGATACTTAGGAAATTTAATAGACAACGATATAAATCGGATTTCATCAAAAGAACTTTCTAAAATTATGAATATTACAGCATCACAAATAAGGCAGGATTTAAATAACTTTGGTTGCTTTGGACAGCAGGGTTACGGTTATGACGTAAATCTGTTATATCTTGAAATCAAAAAAATATTGGGACTCCATAAATTTCATCATATGATAATAGTTGGTGCAGGAAATATTGGTCAGGCATTAGCAAATTATTCCCAATTTGAAGCAAGAGGATTTAAATTTATAGGAATATTTGACTCAAATCCTAAGTTAGTGAATATGACTATAAGAGATATAAAGGTTTATGATGTAGATTTTTTAGAAGAATTTTTACAAGAAAACGTTGTTGACATAGTTGCTCTTACGTTACCAAAAGAGGGTGCAATAAAAGTATCTAGTGTAGTGTCTCGGTATAGTATTAAGGGTATATGGAATTTTTCAAATATAGATTTAGATGTACCTGCAAGTATTGTGGTAGAAAATGTACATTTAACAGATAGTTTAATGACACTATCATATAAATTAAATGAGAAAGAAATTTTAGAGAGTGTAAATAATATGAAATTTTAGATTTCGTATTTATGAAGATATGGAAGATATAGCAGTTTCACAAATAGATTTTTGGTAACGTTGAATTTCCTAGATTTATATATAAAAAAAGCCCGCTACTTTTCAGATTTTTTTCGGAAGTAGCGTTTTGTTAAAAAGGAGAAAATATGGAATTATTAATTATCCCTTTAGCGTGTGGCGCAATAGGTTATTTTACAAACTGGTTAGCTATAAAGATGCTATTTAGACCGTTTAAAGAAAAGAAAATTTTGGGTATTAAATTGCCTTTTACACCAGGAGTTTTACCAAGAAGAAAGCCTGCTCTGGCTAAACAAATAGGTGAGTCAGTGAGCAAGCATTTACTAACAGAAGATATGATTAGAACAGCGATATTAAATGACAAAGTGGATAAAAAAATAAATGATATACTTGATGATTTGTATAAGAAATTATGTGAAGATGATAAAAGTTTAGAAGTATATTTAAATGAAATTTTGGGCGATAGAAGTAATGTTATAGTTGACGATGTAGTAAGGCATGTAAAAGTTTTAACTTATAAGTATTTAAATGAAGAAAGCTTTAAGCGAAGAATTAGTTTGGCGTTAAAAGATAAGATAATGGAAACATTGGAAAGCGACGAAATAAAAGCGTATGTTGCTAGTAACAAGGATGTATTTAAGGAAAAATTAGGGGAAATAATTAATGTACATGTAGGGAAATTAGAAGACGGTAAGCCTTTGAAGGAATTAATACCAGAAGAATATGTAACGGATATTAAAAAAGCAATATTTGATAATGCACCTTATTTAATCGAATTTATAAAAAAAGAATTAGAAAGCAATGAAGTTTTAGATAGTAAGATTAAAGAGTTAATAAAGAAAATACTTGATGATAAATTAGGGCGTTTAGTGGGTGGCTTATTCCATAATAAAGTGCGAGAGAATATGAAAGAAAGTATAATTGAGTATTTAGACGATGAAGATACAAGAGTTGAAGTAGTAGAAAAGATTTGGAGTTTAATAGATGTAGGACTTTCTAAGGATATGAGTTTTATAATAGAAAAGACAAGAGGACTTGAGTATAAAAAAATTGGTTTAGAATATATAACTAGTAAAATCGATGGTAATAAAGATGTTTTATTTTCAGAGATATATACAAGTATAAAATCGAGTTTAGAAGAAGAAATATTTAAGAGTGTATATATATCTATAGATAGATTTGGTAATGAAGAACTTGGGATTATTATGGATAAATACGAAAATAAAATTAAATCTCATATACTTAATATAAATATAAGTAATATGTTTATAAGCGTTGGAAAAGATAAATTTAAAATTATTAAGGATTATATTATACTTAAATCTAAATCTGCTTTATCAGTTTGCGCAGATCACGTTGTAAAAGAGTTAAATGTAAAAGAGCTTGTAGAGGAAAAATTAAATAATTTTGAAGATGAAGAATTTGAGGGAATGATACTTGCAGTAGCAAAAAAAGAATTAAAATATATAACTTTAATGGGCGGTGTACTAGGGTTTGTTTTAGGTTTTTTACTAGAATTTCTGCGATTAATGATGTAAATGTAGTATATGAAATTAGAAAAGTATAAGAGTTTTTAGAGTTGCAAAATTATATTTATACTCAATTGCAACTGAAACAGTAAAACATTAAAATCTTAGGAAGTCGACCCAAACTTCACAAACTTTGTAAGCAAGCGCATATGTGTTGCGCTTGTCGGGCTAAGGCGAGCCTTGACTGAAAGCCCAAGGTTTTTATGACTTAGTTCATGCAATTGGGTATAGTTATAAATTAAAGCAGAAAAAAACCTTAATCATTTTAAATGATTAAGGTTTTTTTGTTATAAAATATTATAGTAGTATTGACCTGACGATTTTTCGTATTTCTCTTACTTGCTCCTCTTGTATAGAATTAAAAGCTGCAGCTAAACTGAAGAGGTCCTGTGTATCTGCATTGAAATTTAATTGACTAAAGGTAAAAGTACCTGTTTCATAGGCAAGTTGAAGTCTCATATCTGTAACCATAAAATACCTCCATTTAAAATATTTTTATTATACGTCAAATTCTCTAAATTCAGTTTGAAGAAGTCTTGCAGCAGAGCGGGTTACTGGTCTACCTTTTGGTGTTGCGATAGCATTGGAACTGATTATTCTTTCCATAGCCGATATAACTTGCATTGTATTAGCGTTAACATTAGCTCGGGGTATACTTAGTTCTAGATTTTGGTTAAGATTGGTTTGAAAGTTTAATCTAAAAGTATTTGACATTTTATGCCTCCTATATAAATTACACTACACATCAAAATGTGTTACAGTAGTTACTACTAAGTCAGCTCTATGCCTAGAAATTATATTTCCACGACCATTCGTATTAAGTGCTTCACTGACTATAATATTATCCATAGCACTAAGTATTTCTGATGATGTTACTGAAGGGTTTACTCTTGTTACACGCAAAGTAACAACTTCAGCTTGATCTGTTAAAAAAGATAATCTAATTGCCTCGCTCGTCATCTATAATCCTCCTATTCCATAAAATCTGTTTTTTACATTCCTAGTACAAATCTTTCTTCTCTTAAGAAAGTATGAGCTACATTTCTTTGTAAAGAATTGAAAGCTAGTCCAAACGTTGATAATTGAGCATTTGTTACATCAGGATTTAAGTTTGAAAATACAAAGTTGTTTTCATCTTGATATTGGAAAATAAGTGATATCCTATCCAAAGTCTCTGTCATAATTAAGTCACCTCCTAACGTTAAGGAATTTTTAACTAAAGCAGCGAGTGGCTTGCTTTAATCTAAATATATAATACTAAACTGGAAGTACTATATATATATAAAGCTTTCATTAAAATTTTTATAAATACCGTTATAATAAATTAGATTTATAAATTTTATTTTGATATATTTTTGAATGCTCACCAAATTTTTGTAAATTAATTTTCAGAAGTTAACGATATACAATTGGCGCATACGTGGTATAATATAGATTAGTAAGCATTATATGTAGTAATAAAAGTTTGGAGGACTTAGTATTTATGGAAGCATTAAGAAAAATGAATATAAAGACAAGACTAATGTTAGTTGTCATGTTTTTAATTATTTTGGTAGCAAGTGTAACTACCTTAGAATTTTTTATGACTAGAAATATTTTATCAGCTCAACAAGAGGCTACACAAACTATTACAAGAGAAATAGAACATGCAATAACAATGAAAAATAATTTTCATGCTTTATTATTAAATTTAAATGGGAGTTCGAACCAAAATACTCAATCAGTAAATCAATTCTTTACAAGTTATTCGAACTCTTTAAATGAGTATAGAAGATTAGCTTTATCTTCTGGCTATAATCCTCTAAATATTGGCTTCTTTGATAACTTATCATCAAACTTTACAGAATTCCAACAATTATATACATTATTTATGCAAGAAGGAATGTATACAGGCACTACAGAGCAATTCAGATTAATTCAACTTGGAAATAGTATTTCAGGCGATATTTCTACATTAATACAAACTTCAAATACTAGCTTAATATCAGTTAATAACTCATTTTATGAAAATCTAATTTTTCTATCAGGAATGCAAAATATTATCTATGTGGTATCTTTTATTATGCTAATAATATTTTTAAGTATAACTGCTAGATCCATAATTAATCCTATAGAAGATTTAGAACAGTTAATGAATAAAGTAACTGATGGAGACATAGATATTTCAATTGATATGGATTGTAATGATGAAATAGGTAGACTATCAAAATCTATTTCAGAAGCTATTTCTCAATTTAAAGGGGTTGCTGATGAAATAAAAACTGTATCAGATGAAATAATAAAACAAAATAATACCAAACTACGTTTAAATAAAAATTCTTATAAAGGAGAATTTGCTTCTATAGTTTTAGCATATAATAATACTGTAGAAAAATTAACTTCAGAAAATAAAGCAGTTGAGGATTCTATAAATAATCTTTCTAAAGGTGAATTTAATTTAAATTTTGAAAGACGAACAAATTCTGATACAAATATTAGTAAAAGTTTGCAAGAGCTTAAAAATAATTTAGGAAATACATCGAAAGAAATTAAGAATTTATTAAATTCAGCTATTAATGGCAAATTTGATGTACAGTCAAATGCTAATAATTATAGCGGTGCATGGAGGGAGATAATACTCTGTTTACATACTCTTATAAATGATAATAAATCTCGTGTAGATGGTGCTGTTTCAGCCCTTGCTGAATTCGAAAAGGGCAATTACAATCAAAATATGAACGTATTTGGAAATTTTGAAGGGGACTATAAAAAAGTAAAGAACGCCCTCGAACGTACTAATAGCGCAATGTATATTCGTATTAATGAAATATCAAAAGCTAACACTGTAACGACATCAGCGAGTAGAATACCAGCACCAACAACAGTATCATCAAACAGAATGACATCAACATTTGCAAAAGCATCAGCTACTGTAGCGAAAAGAGCACCAATATCTAAAAGAGATACAGACTCAAATAACGAAGTAAGTTTCTCAGCTAGAAAAGATAGCAGTAAAAATGAGCCTTATATTGATTTTAGTCAAAGAGGATTTGGCAAATATTAAAATTATTTAAAAAAGCTGCATAACTTTAAGTTTTACATCATATAAATTACAAGAGCGATGTAACTTAAGGAGGGCAATTTCTTGAAAGCATATATTGAAGAAAGAGCCGTAAAAGTAGCAAACTTCATAATAAATTCTAATGCAACAGTACGAGAAACTGCTAAAAAGTTTGGTATTTCCAAAAGTACAGTACATAAAGATGTAACCGAAAGGCTGTTAAAAATAAATCCTAAATTAGCAGGTGAGGCACGAAGGGTACTAGAGGTAAATAAATCTGAAAGACATATCAGAGGCGGTTTAGCGACAAAGGAAAAATATTTGACATTAACAAGTTCAGTAAATACAAGAAAATTAAAATAAAAAAGGGCTGTATCAAACACGATTTTAATAAATCGTAGCAGATACAGCCCTTTTTTATTTGACTATATAGTCAAATGGGTATGAAATAGTAATAAATAATTAAAAGATTAAAAATCAAAAGATTTCACACTTTTCCCTTTAAAAGTGTGGCAAAAAACTTTAACAGCAACTACTACGCGGTTGCTAAAAAGGGTCAAGGGTGTAATCCTTGCAGAGGTCTGAAGGCGAGCCTTAACGTAGTCTCCACGGTTTTAATCTTTTACTGTTTCAGTTGCGATCAACTATAATGTAAATCCTATGAAGCCAAATAAAAATCCAACTAACCAGCCCACGAATATATCAGAAGGATAATGTAAGCCTGATATAATTCGGCTGATTCCTGTAATGAAAGAGCATATTATTAAAATTATGCCGAAATAAGGATTAATAAAAAAACATACAGTGGCTATTACAGAAGAACAAGCGGCATGATTGCTAGGGAATGAAAAACTTTTTTTTATATTAGATGTATGTAAATTCATTTTTTCATATGGTCGTATTCGCTTAAAAATTTTTCTAAGACATATATTTGTAATTAATAGAAATAGTGGGGATAGCAAAAAGTTTATTACTTTACTATTTCCTTCAAAAACCAAAATTACACAAAAAAAGACATATATAGTGAAGAAAAACTTACTAGAAAGTTTTACAATGCTATCATTTATATATTTTATACTACGATTTTTTTTTGATAAGTTATATAACTCAAGAAATATAAGTTTGTCCATGCAATCTCCTTTTATTAAGTTAATATATCTGTCGTATATCTGATTAAATATACCATAAGTAAGTTTTTAATACAAATTAACTTAGATAATTTAACGCTCATAACTATTTATAACCGATTGCAACTGAAACAGTAAAATATTAAAACCGTGGAGACTCCGTCAAGGCTAGACTTCACACCTCTGTAAGGGTTACACCCTTGACTCTTTTTAGCAACCACGTAGTGGTTGCTGTTAAAGTTTTTTGCCACACTTTTAAAGGGAAAAGTGTGAAATCTTTTGATTTTTAATCTTTTANTTATTACTA
>JGI994J12354_10000676_pt1 | contig 34180 bp, 27 predicted proteins | sample IntmicLarv3ML3BL_FD_12354 | JGI IMG/M metagenome (IMG submission 12354) | reverse complement strand
CAGACTCGCCGCGCCGAGCGCTCTTCCAATTGAGCGAGTGCGCATCCCGCGGAGCGTTTTTATTTCATAGGAGCACTTTCCTATGAAATAAAATGAAACCAGTTGTTAATCAGATGATGACAACTGGTTTTGAATATTCATGGATAAATGGTTGCTTATATTTAGCACTTAAAACGCTTTCATAAAGATTAGCGGCAAAAGCATCATAGTTCATCTCGGCAGGTTTGGTAATGAGGGTGCAAGATGGCGATTTTTTTATTTCATGTAAAAGGGGCTGAGCACTTTTTCGTAAACCTAAAACTCTAATGAAATTCGTCTGTTCACCATGCGGTTTTACAGCGGCGACATCAAAAACGTTTTGTTTGATGTTGAGTAAAATGTGCAAGAGTGCACGATTAATTCTAGTTCTTGTCAAATCTTTGCTTTTTAGCAATTCGGCAAATTGCGAAAAACTCTCGAATTCATTTAACGATTTGATAATGCGATTAGCTAGACTTTTTGATACATCAAGATATGTACTTAGGGTGGTTGCATCCGCAGATAATAATTTGTACCTTAATTGGGCAGAGAAATCATCCTCACAAAGAGGACCGTTGAGTAACCAATTATTTTTAAGGATTTCAAAAGCTTCATCGGGCATGGTATCTTTGACACATGATAAATGTTCGTCAATGGCGATACTAGCAGACAGGCTATCATTCGCCGATAGAGTACTGCGAATAGCACTGGCAGAACTATAGCCATCGGAAAGGTTGGTGTCATGATAGTTATCGGAAGTGCGTTTAATCGTAATCGGCTTAATGTTACTTTGCTCCGTTATTAGGGCACGACAATANTCTATGCCCAAGATATTATTAGGNCCACCAAGGATATCAATATAATCAGGCAATTCCATTTTCAAGGCATTTTGGCGCGCAACGGGAAATGAAAGCCCCTTTTTCAGTTCGGTCTTAAGGGTTTGCTGGAAGAGTGCTGACTCATTATGGAGAGCATGACCTAATTTAATAAAGGCTTCAATATTACCAGATTCACTACCAAAGGAGAGATAATCAACCACGCCCAAACGAGATAAAAGCTGGACGCTACCCATAGCAAAAAGTTCGGCGCTACTACAAGCATAAGCAAGTGGTAGCTCAATTACCAAGTCAGCACCCGATAATAGTGCCATTTGCGTGCGTGTGTGTTTGTCCATCATTGCCGGTGCGCCACGTTGAACAAAATCAGGGCTCATGATGGTAATAATGTAGTCAGCACCCGTGATTTTACGAGTCTGGGCGATATGATATTGGTGACCTTTGTGAAAAGGATTATATTCGGCAATAATACCTGCTACAACCATAGTTACCTCCGTATTGTATTGCGTGCTAATTAATGGGCGCGTCGGTAGATTTGCCCCTACGATACCGTCATTGCGGACCTAATCCGCAATCAAAGTATAGCATGACGGAGATAAAATTATCAACTAGGGACTTTGTACGTAAAAAAGTACGCAAAAATGTTTTTTGGGCTTGTAGAGTAAAAGTAAAAGAGTTATAATTTCATCATATGAATGTTATGAGAAAGGAATTGAAATCATGGGAGCTATTGATGTAATAAAGGAGCGAGCAAGGGCTAACAAAAAGACGATTGTACTGCCAGAGACGGAAGACCGCAGAACGCTTGAAGCGACACAGCAAATTCTCAAAGAAGGACTTGCGAATATTGTTTTGATTGGTAATGAAGAAGAAGTAAAGAAGAACAGCGAGGGTTTAGATATCTCAGGAGCAGTGGTGGTTGACCCTGCAACATCAGATAAAACGGCGACGTATATAGCAAAACTTGTTGAGTTAAGACAAGCTAAGGGCATGACAAAAGAACAAGCCAGAGAAATTTTATTAAATCAATATTTGTACTATGGGGTAATGATGGTAAAAATGGGCGATGCTGACGGAATGGTAGCAGGCGCATCACATTCAACCGCTGATACCTTACGTCCAAGCCTACAGATTTTAAAAACCAAACCAGGCATTAAATTAGTGTCATCATTTTTCTTGATGGAAGTACCTGATTGTAATCTTGGTGCTAATGGTACCTTTGTATTTTCGGATTGTGGGCTAAATCAAAATCCGACGGCAGAAGAATTAGCGGCCATTGCTATTTCATCAGCAGAGTCATTTGAACAAATCACTGGTGAAGAGCCAATCGTAGCGATGCTTTCACATTCTACAATGGGAAGCGCAAAGCACGTAGACGTAGATAAAGTCATAGAAGCAACTAAGATTGCCAAAGCGATGGCACCCAAGCTTAAGCTTGATGGTGAATTCCAACTAGATGCAGCGATTGTACCAGAAATCGGTGAGTCGAAGGCACCAGGTAATGCAGTGGCAGGAAAGGCTAATGTGTTGATTTTCCCGGACTTAGATTCTGGCAACATCGGTTACAAACTGACCCAACGTCTAGCTAAGGCGGAAGCATTAGGGCCAATCACACAAGGTATCGCAGCGCCAGTTAACGACCTTTCAAGAGGATGTACAGCAGAAGATATCGTAGGAGTAACAGCAATCACGGCGATAACAGCTGTTTAAGGAAAAGGAGAATATAATGAATGTATTAGTAATCAATTGTGGTAGTTCATCGCTTAAGTTTCAAATGATTAAATCAGATACAAAAGAAGTAATGGCATCAGGAATTTGCGAGAGAATTGGTATTGATGGAAGACTAACATATAAGACAGATGCTTTGGGCAAAGTAGTAACAGAAGTGGCGATGCCAACACACAAACAAGCAATTCAGATAGTTATTGATGCACTGACAGACAAAGACAGTGGCGTTATTGCAAACTTGTCAGAAGTTAGGGCTGTAGGACACCGTGTTGTTCACGGTGGTGAGAAATTCACAAAATCAGTTATTTTAGACGAAGAAGTCTTAGCGGCTATTGAGGAGTGTAACGATTTAGCACCACTTCATAACCCCGCTAACTTAATCGGTATTCGTGCTTGTCAAGAACTAATGCCGAATGCACCACAGGTAGGCGTATTTGATACGGCTTTCCATCAGACGATGCCAGAAAAGGCTTATATGTATGGCTTGCCATACAAATATTATGAAGATTATAAAGTAAGAAGATATGGTTTCCATGGTACATCTCATGCATTTGTATCAGAAGAATTAGCTAAGTTCACAGGACTTGACTATAAAAATTCTAAGCTGATTGTTTGTCACCTTGGCAATGGTTCATCAATCAGTGCAGTACTCAATGGTAAGAGCGTTGACACTAGCATGGGATTAACACCACTTGAAGGTCTTATGATGGGAACTCGCTCAGGCGATATCGACCCAGCTATTATTGAATTTATTGCGAAGAAAGAAAATCTTGACATTGATGGCGTTATGGATATTCTAAATAAAAAATCAGGCGTATTAGGTGTTTCAAAAGAATTATCTAGTGACTTTAGAGACCTGTGGGACGCAGCTGATAGTGGTAACAAATTCGCTAAGATTGCCCTTGAAGCATTTAGTTATCGCGTAGCCAAATACGTTGGGGCTTATGCAGCGGCTATGAATGGTGTAGATGCGATTGCTTTTACGGCAGGTGTTGGTGAGAATGATTTTGGCGTTCGTGAAATTGTTTGTGAGCACTTAGAATTCTTGGGTATTACCCTAGATGCTAAGGCGAATGAAGCACGTGGCAAAGAAATTATGATTTCAACAGCAGACTCGAAAGTCAAGGTATGCATTATTCCAACTGATGAAGAACTTAAAATTTGTAACGAAACAGTAGAGCTATTAGGTGAATAATAAGTTATTAATATTAAGTTATTTCTGAAAAATGTTGACAAAGTGCGTATAGATATGTATAATTTATAAAGTACGATACGAAGTAAGGGCAAGCAATTGTCTAGAAATATAAGGAGGTGTAGATATGTCTATCTGTCCAAAAAATAAATCATCAAAAGCAAGAAGAGATAAGCGAAGAGCAAACTGGAAAATGGCAGCTCCTAATTTAGTAAAATGTAGCAAATGTGGAGAGCTAATGATGCCTCATCGCGTTTGTAAGTCATGTGGTTCTTACAATAAAAAAGAAATCATTACAATGGATTAGTTCCAAACAAAGCTAATTAACACTAGGGATTTTCGCTTAGGCGAAAGTCCTTTTTTTCGTTATAGGAAAATTCTACAGATGGAGAACTCTTGAATTTTGGCTAGCAACCCTAGGGAAAGACACCTTGACAAACCAAGGGGGGGGGGTATAATCCCTTTAGGAAAGTAGTATTGAAGTAAACTATGGGAAATTGTTCTTGCAATTATTATGCGAAGAACAGTATAATAGTTGTATAAAAGTTATACTAAAGATGAATTTAATGCCAGCAGATTTTATTTAAAAGAGAAGTGGCGAGAAACGGTAGCTAATGAAAAATGTATTAATTATAACGACTGTTAGTGGCTTTTTGGAAAAGTTTGAAAAGAATAATGTGAAAATCTTGCAAGATATGGGATATACGGTTCATTATGCTGCGAATATGAACGAACAACAGTATTTATTTGATGTCGAGAAGCTAAAAGCAAAAGGGGTGATTTTGCACCATATCGATATTGAGAAATCACCATATATGTTAAGGAACAATTTCAAATCTTATCGACAACTAACGAAGATAATCAAAGACAATAATATAGCATTAATTCATTGTCATACTCCAGTTGGAGGTTTTCTTGGTCGCTTAGCAGGTTTTGGTTTGAGAAAGAAGCGACTAAAAATCATATATACGGCTCATGGATTCCATTTTTATAAAGGGGCACCATTTATTAATGAGACCATCTATCAAACCGCTGAACGGCTGATGTCACACAAGACAGATGTCTTAGTGGTTATTAATGCCGAGGATTATCAGTATAGCAAAACGATGAAATTACGAAAAGGTGGCAAGGTGTACCACATTCCTGGGGTCGGGCTTGATTTAGAATATTTTCAGCCACTTTCCAAAGAGGATATCAAGCAAAAACGATGCAAGTTGGCACTGACCCAAGATGAATTTATGATTGTTTCGGTTGGTGAACTCAATGAGAATAAAAATCAACGAATAATCCTAGAGGCCATGCAAAAGTTAATCGAAGAAAATCCTAGGAACTGCAAAATCAAATATTTCATTTGTGGTGATGGATTTTTCAGTAACAGGATAGATGATTGGATTGGCATCATGAAGCTAGAAGATAATGTTATCAAATGCGGATATCAAAAAGATGTCAGGCAAATACTTGGCTGTGCGGATGCACTTGTATTCCCTTCCAAGCGAGAAGGTCTAGGGATGGTGGGGCTTGAAGCATTAGCGATGGGGGTGCCGGCAATCGTGGCAGATAATCGAGGTACTAGAGAATACATCGTTAACCAGCACAATGGCTATGTTTGCAAACACAATACCGTACAAGAATATATTGATAATATCAAGCGAGTTATGGAAAGAACCCCAGAGCAAAAGGAAGCAATGAAAAAGCACTGTCTTGAGACAGTCAAAGGTTTCGAGCAAAGTAAGACAAATAATATTATGCAGACGGTATACCGTGAAGTTGCAAAACTATAAAACATGGAAGATGTGTGGTTATGAAAGTAAGTGTGATAATGGGTGTATACAATCCAAATGGCGAGCATTTGTTGCGGGCGGTTAATTCGATTGCGGGACAGACTTTAACGGACTGGGAGCTGATTATTTGTGACGATGGTTCAGATGTATCTTATCATGAATTATATCAAAACATAGCCACCGCAGATGAACGTATTACCTTGATTAAGAATACTGGCAATTATGGCTTAGCGTATGCCTTAAACCAATGTCTGAGTATCGCAAAAGGCGAATATATCGCACGTACAGATGCTGATGATATAGCTAAAGTGGACAGACTAGAAAAGCAGTGTAAATTCTTAGATAGACACAGAGTATATCAATGGGTCGGTAGCAATGCCGAATTAATTGATGAAAATGGTGTATGGGGCTTAGGAAAGCGAGAGGCCATCCCTAGCCGAAAGACATTTTTAAAACACTCGCCATATATTCATCCCTCAGTGCTTTTTAGAGCCGATATTTTAAAAGCAAATGGTGGCTATAAAGTACGAAAAGAGACGTTGCGATGTGAGGATTATGAATTGTTCATGCGCCTTACCCAAAGAGGCCTTCAAGGTTATAATTTGCAAGAATGTTTATTGCAGTACCGCGAGGACCGTCAAAGCTATGATAGACGTAAGTATTACTACTATATTCTAGAAATGAAAGTAAGATACAACGGATTTAAAGGTTTGGGAATTCTTAACATAATAACCATGGCGTATGTACTTAAACCATTGGTGGTAGGATTAGTTCCAACTAAGATGATGCAAAGATACAGGAAGGCGATTAATAAGAATGGATGCTAAGAGCAGAGGGCTTCAATATAAAACTTACTTAAAAAATAGTATGTTGTTAGATGTTCCGCATTCGCGTAAGGAACCTGATAATGCCATGATGATAGTTAATCATTATGTAATCGGACCCAGTATTAATGGGTTCGTTTTATGGGTTTTAAGAGAAGCGATTAGAACGGGTAAAAAGCGTTTATATTTTCTGGCTAGAGACGGCTACTTCATGTATCGCGTGGCTTTGGATATATGTGAGGTGATGCAATTAGAGGTGGAATGTCGCTATTTAGAATGTTCACGATATGCCATTCGCATTCCCTTATTTGCAAAATATCCCAAAGAAGCGATGGAATACATATGTCGTCACAGTATTGACGTTAACATGACTAAGATTTTAAAACGAGCAGGACTAAATGAAGCAGAGCGAGCAGAAGTCTTTGAGAGTTTACAGATAGATTATGATGAACAAGAAGTAATCCCTTATGCTGAACTTGACAAGATAAAAGCAATACTCACGGTTAATACAATTTTCCAAAAACACATGAAAAACAATTCTAATAAAGCACTGCCAAATCTGCTGGGATATATTACCCAAGAAGGTTTGCTAGAGGATGTCAATATGGCGATTGTTGATAGTGGTTGGACGGGAACGATGCAAAAGAATTTAGATTTGTTGATTGAACTAGCGGGTGGCACCCCCAAATTAGAAGGATACTATTGGGGGTTGTACGAAATTCCGTTAGAGTGTGACCGTAGCAAGTGGCATTGTTATTATTTTGCACCGGAGAACAATCTCAGCGCGAAGGTGTATTTTAGTAATTGCTTATTCGAGGCAATTATTGCTGCACCACATGGTATGGCATTAGGTTATGAGTATAAAGATAATCGATATATAGTAATTGAAGATGAAATCAGCAATGAGCGCGAAACGTTTGTTAAAGACGCGGCTAGACACCTTGCGGATTACACTAATCAAGTGACTAAAAGATTGGTAAAGATGCATTTAGAGCAAGTGGACTTCGTAAGAGACCGCAAAGTAATCGGCGCATTGTTGAAACTTTTCATGGGCAAGCCAGATAAAGCGGAAGTAGATTTGTATGGTAACATTCTCTTCTCGGACGATGTACTTGAAGATTATATGCAACCAGTAGCAGGCGAGTTGAATGAAGCAGAATTAAGCGATAATCATCTTTTTAATAAGGTATTTACTTTGTTAGGTGGTAAGAATGCCACAATTAGAGAAAGTGCTTGGTATGAAGGCAGTGCCGTGAGGGTTGGCAAGAATGTCAGATGGCACTTGTACCAGTATGCGACCTATAAATATTTATTATATTTAAAAAAACGACTGTGGAGAAGGAATAATGCCTAAGGCTAGAAAATGGACTAAAAATTTAATTTACTTAGTGATGATGGTAGTCGTGTTTGCGATAACACCTATGCAAGTGTGGGCATTAGGCGAAGGTGAATACGTAGAATTTGGCTCAGATGAATACCAATGGGAGCTGGGCAATTCGGCCCAAATAGGTGTATATGTTAAAGTCCCAGAGGGAGAATTAATTGACAACGTCAAGATTACGATTGAATATAGTACAGATATGCTAGAGTACAATGTGGCCGATGTAACGATGGGAAGTAACGAAATAATTGCCGAAATTGAAGATGGTGTAGTAGTCATTGAAACGACTTCTATTGACAGCAGCGACTACAAGAAAACCTTGCATTTTATACCGGTTATGGGTGGAATAACCCGACTCACAGTCACGGAAGTGGTGGTTGATTGCGGTGATATTATTTACACAGACAAGGATGTAAAAACGGGTAATATTTATATTGGAAATCCAGTTAACAGTGGTTTAGAGGGGCTGACTATCAACGGTGGAGAAATTCCTGATTTCAATGTCGAAGATGTTGACTATGCCTATACCATAGACGCAGAAGTCGAAGAAGTTGAAGTCGAGATACTGCCAGAGGGTTTGGAGCATGAAGTTGAATTGTTAGATAATGTGGATTTATTTAAGTATGCAGTTATTTACATTACAAATGACAATGGCTATAGATATCGTTTTACTATAGATATTTTTAGGGAGCCACCAACGACTTTGATAGAAGCAAAACTTTCACCGACCCCAGAGCAAGACATCATAGCACGCGAAGATGTCATAGAGAAGGATACGCCGGAGGTTTTAATTCAAGGTAATCAAGAAAAAGACACTGAAAATATAAGCGCAATGACGATAGTTATCGTTGAATTAGTAGCAATTTTTATTGTTTTATTATTAATTAGAGTGAAGATGACCTACCGTAATATACATAAAGAAAAGCACGGTCGCAAAAAAGGACGAAAAGTAAACAAAAGAGTTAAAGCCCTATATTACAAATGGTCTATTATTGAGAATATTGAGATAATAATCGATCATGTGACGATGAGATTTAAATTGGAACGTGATGAAGCGAGTAGCATAAAAGAATCAATAATTAGAAAAATCAAAAAACAAATTGTCTATGACAAATTCAAGGCGCTAGATGATGTTAGCCTTACGATTAAAAGGGGCGAAGTATTAGGCATTATTGGGACAAATGGTTCGGGTAAAAGTACGTTGTTAAAAATAGTTTCAGGAGCTTTAGAGCCAAGTGCGGGAACAGTGCTAGTTGACCGTTCCCGTGTGCAATTATTAACCCTAGGCACAGGGTTTGATTATGAATTAACAGGTCGAGAAAATGTTTATCTTAATGGTTCGCTTAACGGATATACCAAAGAGTTTATTAATGAAAAGTATGATGATATCGTTGCCTTTGCCGAATTAGAGGGCTTTATTGATGAGCGAGTGAAGAACTATTCATCGGGAATGGTATCGAGGTTAGCATTTGCGATTGCGACTATTCGTGAAACTCCGGAGATACTTATCTTAGATGAAGTATTAGGAGTAGGTGATATGTTTTTTAGAGAAAAGAGCAATAGACGTATCAAGGAAATGATAAATAGTGGCTCCACGGTGCTGATTGTTTCACATTCAGTCGAGACAATCAAAGAGAATTGTACAAAAGCAGTATGGATTGAAAAAGGCAAAATTCAAGCGATTGGAAATCCCAAGGTGGTATGTGCTAAGTATGTTGGAAAAGATAAGTATTAAAGTGGCAATACATAGAAAGAAGGAATATGCAAAATGAATAAAAATAAGATAAAAGTAATGGGATATGTTTTGCTGACAATGTACGTTATTGCGGCGATATGCTTTTTGATTTTTTGTGGTATTACCAATTTAGTGCCGGGGCAGATATTAATATTCATAGGGATTGTCCAAGCAATTATTGCCGTTTTATTTGCGATTATGCACGATAGGAAAATGCAGTCAATAATCGCTAGCGTTTTATCGGCATTATTAATAATAGTGTTTATTATTGGAATTGTTTACATTCAAAAAACCACAAAGACAATTGAACAAGTTTCGGGGCCGGAAATCCCAACAGAAGTAATTGGGGTATATGTTTTAGAGACGGATTTGGCCCAGACACTAGAGGAAGCAATTGATTATAATTTTGGGATTATAACAAACATAAATCGAGAAAGCGTTGACAAGACGATTGATGAGTTAGAGGGGTGGTTAAATACTACTTTGGACATCAAGGAGTATGACGATATGTTTGAGATGATGGACGACCTTGGAAGTGCAAAGATAGGAGCTATCATCATGAATGATGCTTATGTAGGAGTCATTAGCAGCGACGATGAATACGAGTGGGTCGCCAGAGAATTACGCAAACTTACAGATGTACGTCATCAAGTAGAAAATCAAGTAATCCAAGCGGCAGAGGTTCCAGCAAAAATTCCTGATAGCTTTATCATGTATATCAGTGGAATTGACACCTATGGTGAAATTTCAGCCAGTTCCAGAAGTGATGTTAATATTTTGGCGGTAGTTAATACGCAGACCAAAAATATTTCACTAATATCAACGCCAAGAGACGCTTTTATAACCTATCCGCAAACTAACGGAGTTCGTGATAAATTGACTCATGCAGGTATATATGGTATCGACCAGTCCATTGCTGCCTTAGAAAATATCTATGATATCGACATTGATTATTTTATGCGGATGAATTTTAGTGGGTTTGAACAGATTATTGATGCCTTAGGCGGTATTAATGTCAATTCAGAATACGAATTCAGTGTTCAAAACATTAGAACATATCACGTGGGAGTTAACCAATTAAGCGGAATTGAAGCATTAGCTTTTGCTAGAGAACGAAAACAGTTTGCGCTAGGTGATATTCAAAGAGGTAAACATCAGATGGAAGTGATTAGGGCGGTTATTAGTAAGATGGTATCACTGACGCTTTTGACTAATTATACTGAGGTACTAGGTGCGATATCAGGAAGCTTTGAAACGAGTATGCCATCAGACCAAATTGTTGAATTGGTAAGGCGGCAACTTTCAGATATGGCAGAATGGACGGTGACATCATATACAACAACCGGTGCGAACGTAAGAGCGCAGACATATCTGATGCCCGGGAGAACATTGTCAGTTATTGAGCTGAGTGACGAGGCGATTAGTGAAGCGAAAGAACTTATCAAAGAAACAGTTGGAGAATAATTAATGAACACAAAACAAAGAGAAGGAAGACGTGAGCAAAAAAAGTCTTTACGTAGTCAAAAGAAAGAGGAGCGTAAGCAGTATTGGTTTGTTGTTAGAGAATTAACGGCCCGTGAGATTAAAAGAAAATATTCAAGATCAACGTTAGGGATTTTATGGAGCGTCCTTAATCCGCTAATGACGATGGCGGTAGTGTCTTTGATTTTCACACAATTATTTCGAAGAGAAATAGAGAACTTTCCTATTTATTATTTGACCGGACTGCTCTTGTGGCAACTGTTTACAACGGCAACGAATTCGGCCATGACTTCAATTGTAGATAATAAATTGTTGTTATTAAGAGTCAAGTTTCCGATGTATATATTTGTGGTGTCAAGAGTGTACACAGCTTTAATTAATTTAGGATATTCGATGATTGCATTTGTGGCGATGTTAATCTTCTTCGGTATACAGCCAAGCCTTGCGATGTTGTTTTCGCCAGTGATTATAGCATTATTATTAATCTTTGCATTAGGAATAGCTGATATTGTGGCGATAGCATATGTGTTTTTTGGAGATGTCAAGTATTTATATGGGGTTATCTTGACGCTATGGATGTATTGTTCGGCGCTATTTTATCCCATTGAGCAGTTGAATGGATTTATGCGAACGTTAATTGAAAACAATCCGATGTATGCATATATTGCTAGTTTTAGGGCGGTTATTATGCACCAGCAGTTACCGACCATATCACATATGATTAGAATGTTGCTATGGGCAATTTTGTCATATTCTATCGGACAATATGTTTTTGAGAAGAATAAAAACAAAGTTATGCAAAAAATATAGCGCGATGAAAATCAGGCATTAGTCAAGGAAAAGAAGAAAAAATGAGAACAACAGACAAAATTTATCATATCTTAGTAAATCGACTTCCCGGAATAAAGGAACGTTATAAAAGCATGAGATATAAATCCTCAGAAGCCAATCGCCTTTTCGCTTGGTGTTACTTAGGTTATTTGAACATCGCCTATTATGTCTTTCGCAATAGAGAAATCGGAATACCCCCCAAATGTACCTTTTACGAAACAAAAACATTATATGACAAAGGCAGTGAGTCGTCTCTATCGAAAAGAGAGCAGCCCGTAGAGTTGGCTACCAAATTGGCAAAGTACGATGTGATTTCATTTGATGTATTCGATACATTGATTTTCCGACCATTTTCTAGTCCGACGGATTTATTCTATTTATTAGAAAGCAAATTAAACTATATGGACTTTAAACGAATTCGTGAAGAAATGGAAGGGAAAGCCAGAGTAAACAAGTATCAAAAAACACAAAGTTATGAAGTGTCACTAGAAGAAATTTACGATGTACTATCAACAGAAACAGGTATTAAAAAAAATGAAACAATGAATATGGAATTGGAACTAGAATATGAGTATTGTTTTGCCAATCCATATATGATTGAGGTTGTTAAGCACTTAGTTAGCTTAAAGAAAAAAATTATTATCACCTCGGATATGTATTTAAGTGCGGCTCACATCAAGGAAATACTAAAAAGATGTGGATATCCTGACTTCGCCAAGTATTATGTATCTTGCGACCAAGGGATATCAAAAAGCCAAGGAGAATTGTATCGTTTAATTAAAAAAGCCCACAGGAAAGAGCAGACTTTGGTCCATGTTGGCGACAATTATGGGGCCGATGTTGTGCAAGCAAAAAAATACGGCTTTAAGCCATTTCATTATGTCAATGTAAATTCAGCGGGAGCTCAATTTCGTGCCGAGGATATGTCAGTAATCACCGGTGGTTTTTATCGGGGAATTGTCAATGCCCATATCCATAATGGGTTGAAGGTTTATTCGCGGGAGTATGAGTATGGATACATATATGGAGGACTATTTGTAACGGGATATTGCCAGTTTATTCATCAATACATTAGTGCTAATGGGATAGATACGGCTTTGTTTTTGGCGAGAGATGGTGATATTTTATTGAAAGTCTATCAACTGATGTATCCACAAGAAACAGTAAAGTTGCGATATGTGTATTGGTCGAGACTGACGGCAACAAAGATGGGCGCACGTAAATATAAATATGATTACTTTAGAAGGTTTTTGTATCACAAAATAAATCAAAAATACACATTAGCGCAGATATTTACATCTATGGAAATAGAAGATATTCTACCGGACTTTTGTCACCATAGTCAGTTAAAACCAGCGACAGAATTGACGAGCGGCAATGTGGAGCAGGTAAAAGACTATCTTGTGAATTCATGGGGTAATATTTTAGGAAAATATGAGGAACAGCTGGCAGCCGGAAAACAATACTTTGAGCCTATTCTAAAAAATAGTAAAAAAGCGATAGCCGTAGATGTTGGCTGGGCCGGAAGCGGGGCGGTAGTTCTTGATTACATCGTAAATGAGATATGGGGGCAGGAGTGTTCAATTACAGCGGTGGTGGCAGGGACGAATACTTGCCATAATGCCGAACCGAATACTAGTGAAACATTTTTACAAAGTGGTAAGATGGTAAGTTATCTATACTCACAAAGAGAAAATAGAGACCTTTGGAAATTACATAATCCAGAAAAGGGACACAATCTATGCTGGGAATTGTTGTTAGGTGCACCAAGTGGAAGTTTTAAGGGGTTCTATTTAAGTGAAGATGAGAAATGCGATTGTCAGTTTAGGAAGGCACCAAAGAATATCAAGGAAATTAAGGAAATCCAAAAAGGAATGATGGATTTTGTTAAACAATATGAAACACTATCAAGGAGACTAAAAGAGCTATCAATTATCGGGGGCAGGGACGCATACGCTCCGATGGTAAATGTGGCGAATTCTTCAAATAAAAAGCTCATTGAAAGTATTTCAAATATATTTGATGATGTAAATGTCAATTAATAAATAGTGTATTAAACTGGAGGAATGATTAAATGTATAAAAAACCGTATGTTATTTTGGAGGCTGGTTGTAATCATATGGGCGATATGGACATTGCTCATGAACTTATCAATACAGCAGCTTATTTTTGTAAGGCAGATGCAATTAAATTTCAGAAACGTTGTCCGAAGGAGTTGTTGACGGAGGAGCAATTTAATGCGCAACATCCTAATTATATGCACTCATATGGCAATACTTATGGTGCACATCGAGAATTTTTGGAATTAACCTTAGAACAACATGCGCAATTAAAAGAATGGTGTGAGGTAGCCGGAATAGCATACTCCACATCCGTATGGGATGCGACTAGCGCCAAAGAAATTGCATCATTAAATCCGAAATTTATAAAAATACCGTCTGCTTGCAATAATAATTTTGAAATGTTGCAGTGGTTATGTGATGAATATTCAGGAGAAATACAAATTTCTTTTGGGATGACAACATATGAAGAAGAGGAAGCGGTTGTTCGATTGTTTGAAGAAAATGAACGGGCAAAGGATTTGGTTTTGTTTAATTGTACTTCAGGATATCCAGTTCCTTTTGCGGATGTTTGTCTCTTGGAAATATCACGTATGCGAGAAAAATTCGAAAATCGAGTTAAGGATATCGGGTTTTCGGGACATCATCTGGGTATTGCTATTGACATGGTGGCATATACACTAGGAGCCTCGATTATCGAACGACATTATACCATAGATAGAACATGGAAAGGAACCGACCACGCAGCTTCACTAGAGCCTGATGGTGCCCGAAAATTGGTTCGCAATCTTATTTCTGCTAGTGAGGCATTGACCTTCAAAAAGAGTGAAATTTTGCCGATTGAACAGGTACAACGTGACAAATTAAAGTACCGCATGGACGAGATGAAGCTTAAATAACGGCTAAGGGATTTTTTATGATGAAATAAGTTAAATAACTAATTTGCAAAAGGGAGGAGAATATAAATTATGAATGTTGCGTTTATACCAGTAAGAGGTGGTAGCAAGTCAATTCCACAAAAAAACATAAAATTGATGAATGGCAAACCGTTAGTTTATTGGACAGTTAAGGCGGCCTGTGAGTGTGAATATATAGATAAAGTCTTTGTTGCTACCGATGATGTAGAGATAGAGGCGGTGCTCAAAACATTTATAAATGGGCATGAATTTGAAATGTTTTCTAAGCTTAATGTGATAGGTCGCTCAGATGAATCGGCAACCGATACGGCTACGACAGAATTTGCAATGTTGGAATTTGCTCGCTCATATGAGTTTGACAGTATGGTACTAATTCAAGCGACGTCACCGTTGCTTGCCAGTAGAGAGCTTGATAAAGGATTTAGGTTATTTTTGGAGCCGGAAACAGATAGTGTTTTGTCGGTAGTGAGGCAGAAAAGATTTACATGGCAAGTAGATAAAGAGGGGCTTGCATCACCAACGAATTATAATGTGTTTAGTCGTCCGCGGAGACAAGAATTCCCCGGTTATATGGTCGAAAATGGCGCATTTTATATTACTTCACGAGTGGCTTTGTTAAAAACCCAAAATCGGCTGTCGGGAAAGATAAAGGTGGTTGAGATGCCAGAGGATTCCTTTCAAGAGATAGACGAACCGAGCGATTGGATAATTGTTGAAGCTCTGATGAAAAAAAGTCCCCCTTTTGATACACGTAAAAATATCCCCATAATCAAGATGTTTCTTACTGACTGTGACGGATGTCTAACGGATGGCGGTATGTATTATTCGGAAAAAGGTGATGAATTAAAAAAGTTTAATACGCGAGATGGTTTAGGTTTTGCGATGTTAAAAGAAGCTGGTATTATTACCGGAATTGTAACAAGTGAAGATGTGGAGTTAAATAAGAGACGGGCAAATAAATTAGAAATAGACATCTTAGAAGTAGGATGTAAAGATAAACTTGAAACAGTTAAAAAAATAGCTTCAAAACACGGTATCAGATTAGAAAATATTTGCTTTATCGGTGATGATTTGGGGGATTTATCAATAATGGAGCAGGTAGGTTTTTCTTGTTGTCCAATAGATGCGATAAAACCAATCCGTAATGTTGCAAAGTACATATCTAGTTTAAATGGTGGCAATGGGGTCATCCGTGAAGTTGCCGAGTTGGTAATTAAAAACAGGTGATGGCAACTGATATTAATTAAAAGGTGTTAAAAGAAAGGTGCGAATGTATGAGACATCGATTATATAATTGGGTTGTCAGAAAAAATGAAAATGTTCAATATGAATACGAGAGATATGTTATAGAAAATATTGATAATCATCAAAAAAGTAGACTTAAGAGATGGAAAATACTATGGGATTTGTGTTGGCATTATAGGATTAGAAAAAAGGATACAGGAGTAATTTATTGTGAGAACATAAAACTTCCTGTAGTTGAAGAAAAAGTTTCTGTAGTAGAGAAAAAATCATCGGCAGTAGAAAAGAAGCCATCTATAGTAGAAAAGAAGCTATCTATAATAGAAAAGAAACCACCTGTAGTAGAAAAAAAGCTTCCGATAGCAGATAAGGGACCTTCTATGAAAGATATTAGTAATTGCTACATTTTATTTTCGGGAAAACCACTTACCGAAGAAGTCACTAGAAATGTGATAAAAGGAAAAGGCGATTTTAAACCAGCAGTGCAAGTATTTAGGGATAATACCCGAAAATCCAAACTTAAATACAAGACAGATTATAGCTTAGAGTATCTCAATACCTTTGTGGGCGAACCAGGTGTTGCAACTTGTGTTATTGTCGGGAGAGGTAAATATACTGGCTGTGTAGTGAAGCAGTATTACAAAATTGATAAGAAACAAGAACAAATAAAAGTGGCCTGTGATAGTAGTGAAAGTCAAGAGGCATATAAACGTATTCAACCACATGTTCTTTTGAATATTAGGCTTTTATATGCGGACGTTGTGACCTTCGATATATTTGATACACTCTTATTTAGACCATTTGCCAAACCGGCAGATTTGTTTTTATTATTAGGCGAGAAACATAATTTGCCAATATTCTCCAAGATAAGACAAGAAGCAGAGGCGAAAGTTCGTAATTTAAAACAAAAGGATTATGATAGTAGAGAAATATATATTGAGGATATTTACAAAGAAATAGAACGGTTGACGGGAATTCCGGCACAAGAAGGGATACAAGCGGAACTTGATTTAGAATATGAATTAATCCAACCAAACCCATATATGTTGCGGTTGTTTAATATGCTAAAAAGGTATGAGGACATCCAAATTATTCTAATATCTAATATGTATCTACATGATTATCAGATAGAAAAATTACTTAAAAAATGTGGGTATGAGGGATATGACAAACTGTATGTTTCTTGCGATTACAATGTTAGTAAACATCACGGACGGCTGTTTGAATTAGTGAAATCACAAATCGGTAAGGACTTAAAGTATGTTCATATCGGAGATAATAAAACCATGGATGTTGAGGGTGGACAATGCGCCGGCTTTGAAACGGAATATTATTTTTGCCCGAATGATAGAGGGGAACAATATCGCGCCACTGGTTTAACCGAATTGGTGGGGTCGGCGTATAAAGGTATTGTCAATAATTATTTATTAAACGGTATTACCAATAAGTCGAAATGGTTTGAAATGGGTTTTATTTATGGTTCGCTTTACATAATGGGTTATATGTCTTTTCTTCACAAACATGTAATGGAAAAAGGTATTGAGAAAATTTTATTTCTTGCTCGGGATGGTGCGATTTATAAAAGAGTCTATGAGCAGCTTTTTCCAGACATCGATACGGAGTATGTATATTATTCGAGAATGCAGAATATTTTCATCGTAACAGCAAATAATTTTGAATTTTTGAATTATAGATTATTACAACAACTCGCGGACAGAGATATCAAGAAATCTTTTAAAGAAATACTGGAGTATTTGTATCTGGATGAATTAGAACCGCGGCTGCACTTACATGGATTACAGACGTTTGAGTGTTTAGATGGTTCTAATCTAGAGAAATTCCAAAACTTCATAATTACGCATAAGGAAGTTGTTCTTAGCATATTTGAGAAGAAAAAGCAATGGTTCGAAAAATATTTTGATGAGGTATTAGGTGAAAAAAAGAAATTTGCCATTGTTGATGTTGGGTGGGAAGGCAGTGCGCCGGCAACATTGAGTAAAATAATCGAAGCTAAGGGCGGTCAGGCAGAAGTGTTTTTGGCGGGAGACATGTTCTTTCGCTATCCGAGTGGCAATTTGTTCAAAACTAATGTCAATGGATATGTATTTAGTAGGAGTAATAATTCGGAATATGCAGACGATATGAAGCAAAATCTTAAAAATCATTCTTGCGAAATATTTGAAGCATTTAGTCAGGATACGATACCTAGTTTCAAAAATGTAGATATTTCAAAAGAGGGAAATATATCATTTAATTTTTGTTATCCTGATTTAAAGAATAATGATAAGATAACTGAAATCCATGATGGAGTAATGGCTTTCGTGCGAGAATATCAGCGCATCTTTAAAAATATGCCAGCTATGTTTAATGTACCAAGTAGTGATGTATATAAGGTTATTAAGGTTCTTATGAACAATCCGAAAGTGCTTCAGGGCTTTCAGTATAATTTGGATCCGTTTTCTTACTCAAATAATTATCGTTTTATCATTAGGGAGGAGAATTTATAATTTATGAAGAGAAAAAAACCAGTAAAAGCAGGCGGTAATTCTAAGCAAGGTGGATTTAGTACAGAAGTTAAATATCCTGAAAACGAGGACAAGCTGAAAATTGCCTTACTTGAAGGGCAGTTAGCGGCGACAGAGGCAAGATTATTAGAATACATAAAGGCAGATGAGATGAAAAGAATATATAGATGATATAAATAGTTTCATTGTGTGAAAATACGCGAAAAAGTCAGAGTGATGGAGGAGAATTAGAAATGAATTTATTTCATGCAGCAACAGTATGGCAGTTGTTAAATATGTATTCCTACCGAGAAGCTAGGCTCCCAAAGAATCAAGATGATTGGTTTTTATTGCCAACCTTTTTAGTGAAACAAATTCCTGAATTTACGAATGTTCATAATGTGATGGTCTATGAGCAGTTTCTTCAAAATGGCATTTTCGAGCATTTAGATGAATGTTTTATGAAAGAAAATGTAGTGATAGAAGATTTTGATATGATTTGTTCGGGCTGTTCACAAAAGTTTTTTGGATATTATTTATACAAAAAGAAGAAGAAATATGTTTTTTTTGAAGATGGTGCAGGTAGCTTGGAAAGATGGGAAAGCCTAGTTGAGGCAGATAGAAGAACTGGTGATAAATTCATAAAAGAATTGGTGGAAAAGAGTGTTTCATTGGGATTTTATGATGGAAAAAGTCAAATAATAGAGAAAATAGTTTGTGGCTTCGATTCGTACAAACACATAAGGGGTTTTCTTGAAAGTGATAATTTTGGATGCGTAGTGGAAGATTTCAACTTACAAAATGCGCTATATTGGCTTTCACAAGACGATGATATTTTCCCGCCATTAAAGCAATATTTTAATGTTGCTAAGGAATGTGATTTTTCGCGAAATTCAGCAATTATTTTCACCCAACATTTGGCGAATTTAAAATTTGTTACATATGAAGGGCAAGTAACGTTATACAGATTTCTTAGGTGCTTATTCTTGCGAAAATATAAGAAAGTATGCTGGAAAGTACATCCATCAGATGTTTTTAATTATGCCCATATTTTTCCAGAAGATGAAGTGATAACTAAACGTTTCCCATCAGAATTTTTACCTTATATTTCCAAAGAGTTTCCCGAAACGATATCTTCAGTTTGGTCCTCAGCGATTGATAACCTTACCGTTTTTTGTGATGAGATTGTGCAACTATCGCAGGAATATATGTATAGTTATATGGATATGCCGTACTACTATGCAACGTTGATGATTACTCAATATTTGGGTATTAAAACACTTTGGTGTCATGAAATGGACCGAGTAAGTTTTGGCGTTTTGGCAAATACTTTTGGATTGCGGTTGAAGAATGGTATATCAAATGTAGACGATAAAGGTACGAAAGTGCTAGTAGTTGGCGATGTTACCAGCCAAGAGGAGGCTTTGAGTTTAATCGATAACATGGGCAAGTTCGATTTATTGATTTTTCTTAATCTCAAGAAGGACTATGCCTTTTACACCTATGAACAACGACAAAAATTTGATGAGTGTTTGCCAGTGAATGTTAATATAAAGGCCTTTACTGAATTGTCGGAAGACTCTTTTGTGGAAAATTCGCAACATGTGATTTACTGTTATACAAAAAAACGTAGAGTTATGAGGAACTTAGCTTTAATTAACATTAGCGAAAGTTTTAAGCAAGGCGAATTTGAGCTACAGGTTAATTGCCCAGATAAGGATAAACTTAAGGTGGCATTGCTTGAAGGGCAATTAGCAGCTACCCAAGCAAGGATTATGGAGTACATAGAAAGAGAGAAGAACAATGATTAATCCCAGGTTCGTTGTAAAAGCCCTAGGTGAAAAAAAGAATTTTTTTGGAAATCATCCTACTTTTTACGCGCTTATAAAAGATAGTTTAGGAGAGGGTTTGCCAGAAGGCACTGTGATTGAAATTGAAGTCACGAAGCCTGATGGTAAAAAGTTCAATGAAACAATAGAAATTCAAAAATCGGACGCGTCGTTTTTTAATGCCGTAAAAGAGTTGTTTGGGTAATTTGTTGCTAGAAGAATGCTATTGGTTTATAATGAAGGAAGTTATAAAACTTCTTTGGGGGTTGTTTTGCGACCAAAAATAAACAATGGAAGAAACTAGGGGTGATTAACATGTACGATTATTTGGTAGTGGGTGCAGGTTTATATGGTGCGATATTTGCCCATGAAGCGAAAAAGCAAGGTAAGTCGGTGCTTGTAGTTGACAAGCGTTCGAATATCGCAGGTAATGTCTATACCGAAGTGGTTGAGGGGATTAATGTGCATCAATACGGTGCGCATATTTTTCATACAAATGATAAAAAAGTGTGGGAATACATTACGCAATTTGCAGAGTTTAATCGCTTTACGAATTCGCCAGTGGCTAATTATAAGGGGGCACTGTATTCCTTGCCATTTAATATGTATACATTCAATCAGATGTGGGGTGTGGTTACACCGAAGGAAGCAATGCTTAAGATTGAAGAACAACGCAGTGAAATCACCGGTGAGCCACAAAACCTAGAAGAACAAGCGATTTCATTGGTGGGGCGTGATATTTTTGAAAAGTTAATCAAAGGCTACACAGAAAAGCAATGGGGTCGTGATTGCAAGGAGTTACCAGCGTTCATTATTAAGCGATTGCCCGTTAGATTAACATTTGACAATAACTATTTTAATGCCCTATACCAAGGTATTCCAATTGGTGGATATACGAAGATGGTGGCTAATATGTTAGCGGGAATTGAGGTTCGTTTGGACACGGATTACCTTGAAAATAAAGAAAAATTAGATGGTTTAGCTAAGAAAGTAGTTTATACGGGTCCAATTGATGCGTATTTTGAGTTTGCGAAGGGGACCTTGGAATATCGGTCGATATATTTTGAAAATGAAGTGCTAGAACAACCTAATTTCCAGGGCAATGCGGCAGTTAACTATACTGATGGAGAGACACCATGGACGAGGATTATTGAACACAAATGGTTTGAGTTCGGTAAAGATATTGATGGCAACGATTTACCTAAGACAGTCATTAGTCGTGAGTATAGTTCAGAGTGGAAGCTTGGTGATGAGCCGTACTATCCAGTTAATGATGAGAAGAACAATAAAATTTATACACAATACAAAGAACTTGCGGACCAAGAAACAAAGGTCATTTTCGGTGGCAGGCTTGGCGAATATAAGTATTATGATATGGATATGGTTATCGCCTCAGTTCTTAATATGTGTGAGCGTGAATTAGGGTAAAATGGGGTGGAAATTTGACTAAGGTTTGTATTTATGGTATAATGTGATGGAAATGAAAGAGAAATGAAACAAAATTGTAACATTTCAAAGTGGTTATTTTAGAAGTAAAAAGGGAGCACAGTATGAAAATTTTGAAAAAAGGGATTGTTCTAGTAAGTTTAGTGATAGTGGCAACACTATTCACAGGATGTTCTGTTGCTGAGACATGGGACGTTTTGTGGGGATCCAACAAGACCGGCGATGAGGCGATGCCGAGCACGACATTTGACCCCGATGCAGTTAAGGTTGATGAAAGTGTAGCAGCACCTAGGTTTTCCAAGGATTTAGAGGGAAGCAGAACATATGCAATCAATGACAAAGCTGAAGAGCTCGTAGTAGAAGCGGAAGAAGAAGCTGAAGGAGAGGTTACTTATCAGTGGTATGTTAACACGGTAGACTCTAATGGCGGTGGCGAGCAAGTTGCCGGAGCAACGGCTAATGCATATACGCCGAAGACTGACCAAGAAGGCAGATTTTATTATTTCGTTGTAGCGACACACGCAGTTGATAAGAAGATAAACCTATCAACAAGTGCTATTGCTGAGATAATTATTGACCCAGACCAAGAGCCAGAAGTGGTTCAAGAAGAGGCAACGCGCATGGACGGTTGGGTAGAGACTGACGAAGGTTGGCAATATTATGACGAAGAAAATCAACCAGCTACGAATAAGAGCATGGAGATTGAAGGCAAAAATTATCGCTTCAATAAAGAAGGAATCATGCTTACTGGCTGGCACAAAGGCAAGACTTATTGGTATTTTTATAATGATGATGGCGCTATGGCAATGGATACCTATATAGAAGATGGTGGCAAGAAATACCATGTCAACGAAAAGGGCAGAATGGCATCATTAAGTTGGGTTGAGAATGGCGACAATACTTGGTCTTACGCACTTGAGGATGGAGCTATAGCAATAGGCTGGAATGAACTTAAAGGTGATTGGTATTATTTTGATGAAGCAGGTGTAATGGTTCAAAATGCTGGGATTGATGGCAAATGGCTGAATCCAGATGGTCGACTTGCTCACTAAGGACCTAAAATCTAATTAAAATCAAAAATAAAGAGATTTCCTATTATACAAATACAAGTGAGGTATTCCGGTCCAACGGAATACCTCATTTTTTGTTATCAAAAACAATGCTGAAAGCTTGCAAGTCGGGGCGTTTTTTAGTATATTTATTAATAGGCACTAGTGCCTATTAATAAAACGCTCCGCTTAGGATGCGCACTCGCTTAAGAGGAAGTGCGCTCGGCGCGATGAGTCTGCAAGCAGACTCATCATTTAGAATAGGCAATAGCGCCTGTTAATAAAACGCTCCGCTTAGGATGCGCACTCGCTTAAGAGGAAGTGCGCTCGGCGCGATGAGTCTGCGAGCAGACTCATCATTTAGAATAGGCAATAGTGTCTATTAGTAAAACGTTCCGTGTAGGAGATGCATTCATTTAAAGTGTGAGGATGGAGATGAGAACATGAGTGATATGGTTAGGGTGGCAGTTGATGCCATGGGTGGCGATTATGCTCCCGTAGAGCAAGTTAAGGGCGCAGTTGATGCGGTTATTGCCAAGGATAATATTTTTGTATATTTAGCGGGCGTTGAGGCAGATATACAAAGGGAATTAGACAAATATGATTTCCCCAAAGAACGCATTGAGATAGTCAACGCTACGGAAATTATCGAGACAAGCGAACCGCCAGTTAATGCTATTCGTACGAAGAAAGACTCTTCGCTAGTTAAAGCATTAATGCTAGTGCGCAGCGGGGAAGCGGATGCTTTTGTTTCTTGTGGAAGCACGGGTGCGGTATTAGTTGGTGGGCAAGTTTTAGTTGGTCGCATCAAAGGTGTGGAGCGAGCGCCATTAGCGCCATTATTGCCGACATCAAAAGGAACTCCAACCCTGCTAATTGATTGCGGTGCGAATGTTGATGCTAGAGCATCTCATTTAGTCCAGTTTGCCCGCATGGGTTCGATTTACATGGAAAATATCGTCGGGATTAAAAATCCACGAGTGGCGATTGTTAATATTGGAGCAGAAGAGGACAAAGGCAATGCGCTTGTTAAAGAGACATTTCCTTTGTTAAAAGAATGCACCGACATCAATTTTATTGGTAGTATTGAAGCTCGTGAAATCCCATCGGGATATGCCGATGTAGTTGTCTGCGAAGCCTTTGTGGGCAATGTTATTTTGAAATTATTTGAAGGCGTAGGACTTACCTTGATATCATTGATTAAAAAAGGTATTACTTCAACGTTTCGCAGTAAGATAGGGGCATTACTTGTTAAACCAGCCCTTAAAAAGACCCTTAAGACATTTGATGGTAGTGACAATGGTGGAGCACCATTACTTGGATTAAAAGGGTTGGTGGTTAAGGCGCATGGTAGTTCGAAGGCGATAGAAGTTAAGAATGCCATTTTACAGTGCGTTCAATTCAAATCAGAAAACATCAGTGAGAAAATCAAAAAACATATAAATGAAGGAGCTACAAAATAGTGATGAGCGAATTCGAAAACAAGATAAATTACACTTTCAAAAATCCTAAATTTCTCAAACAAGCGATGTGTCACAGTTCGTACACCAACGAAGTTAATATAAGTCGTCTTGAAAGCAATGAACGGCTAGAGTTTTTAGGCGATGCAGTATTAGAACTTGTCACTAGTGAATTTTTATTCCAGACATATCAAAATTATCCCGAAGGTGAATTAACCAAACTACGAGCTAGCTTAGTATGCGAGCCAGCATTGGCATTTGCGGCAAGGGCAATTGATATTGGCAGGTATTTATCACTAGGCAAAGGCGAGGAAGCGACCGGTGGACGATTACGCGACTCAATTACCTCCGATGCCCTAGAAGCGGTTATCGGTGCTATTTATCTAGATAGCGGGATTGAAGCGGCGCGTGAATTTGTTTTGCGATTTATTTTAAATGATATTGAAAGCAAGCAGCTTTTCAGCGATAGTAAAACGAATTTGCAAGAGATTGTTCAAGGAACAAGTAGGGGTGCTATCGTCTATACCTTAGTAAGTGAGCAAGGACCAGACCATAATAAAGTTTTCACAGTACAATTAAACATCGGTGGTAAAATCGCTGGCGAAGGAACGGGCAGAACGAAAAAAGCCGCAGAGCAACTAGCAGCCTACCAAGCAATTTGTGCTTTACGAAAAGAATAGGGGACATATGTATCTAAAAAACATAGAAGTACAAGGCTTTAAGTCTTTTGCCAAAAAAATGAATTTTGAATTTCATAACGGAATTACTGCCATTGTTGGACCTAATGGCAGTGGTAAAAGTAATGTTTCCGATGCGGTACGGTGGGTGCTTGGCGAGCAAAGTGCCAAACAGCTTCGTGGTGGCAACATGCAAGACGTTATTTTTTCAGGGACGGAGACACGTAAGCCCCTTGGTTTTGCTTCGGTGGCACTTATTTTGGATAATTCTGACCATAAGCTAAATGTTGATTTCGAGGAAGTTAATGTCACTAGACGTTTATATCGTTCTGGTGAGAGCGAATATTTGCTAAATGGTGTTGCCTGTCGTTTAAAAGACATCCAAGAACTTTTCTACGATACGGGTATTGGTAAAGAAGGTTATTCGATTATTGGACAAGGGCAAATAGACAAAATTCTTAGTGGTAAACCCGAAGAGCGACGCGAATTATTTGACGAAGCGGCGGGGATTGTCAAGTTTAAAAGACGTAAAAATACAGCCCTTAAAAAGCTGGGTGAAGAACAACAAAACATGGTTCGAGTTAGTGATATTTTGAGTGAGCTAACCAGACAATTAGCACCCTTAGAAAAGCAATCAGAGGTTGCTAAATTATATTTAAAAAAGAAAGAAGAGTTGCGCGTTTTAGATGTCAATGTATTTTTAATTGATATGGAACATGGAACTAAGCAACTTGAAACAATAGAAGAAAAGTATAAGATTGCACATAATGATTTAGAAAATACTAAAAAAGAATTTGAACAAACCAAACAAGAATACGAAGAATTGGAAAAAGGCATTGAAAAGTTAGATAAAAAGATTGAACAAGCACACGAACAATCAAGTCAAAACGCCTTAACCAAACAACAACTAGAAAATCAGATATCTATTTTGCAAGAGCAAATCAATACGGCCGAGCAAAGAGACTCTTATTTGCGTACACGTATTGAAGAGATTAATAACGATTTAAAAAAACGTGAAGCAGAAGCTAAAGGTTATTTAGATGAACAACAAAATCTAGCAAAAGATACTGATGAAATAAAGCAACAATCAGATAAAAAGGAAGCAAAAGTAAGCGAATTACAAACACAGATTGAAGAGTGTAGCAATATCCTTGAAACAGCTAAAAATGAAATTTTTCAGATAATAAATAATCGCACCTCAACTAAGGGCAAGGTACAACGTTATGATGCTATGCTCGAGCAAATTAACATTCGTAAGGCCGAATTAAATCAGCGTTTATTACAGCTAAAAAGCGATGAAGTACAACAAAGCAAAGAACTTGACAAGTACCGACAAGAATATCAAGAATTAGGTTCAAAGATTGAAAAACACGAACAAGAGCAAGCTACCTCAGAACAAGAAGTGGCTAAGCTTCAAACATCCATATTAGATAAGAATAAACAATTAGAGATAGGGCAAAGTGCATATCATCGTGAAGCGTCACGCTTAGAGTCGTTAAAAAATATTACCGAACGTTATGAAGGGTACGGCAATAGTACGCGTAAAGTAATGGAGCAAAAAGATAAAAATCAAGGCATCAAAGGTGTGGTCGCCGATATTATCAAAGTGCCAGCGAAGTATGAAACAGCCATCGAGACAGCCCTTGGTGGGAGCATTCAAAATATCGTTACAGATAATGAAAGCACTGCCAAATATTTAATCGAGTACCTCAAACGCAATAAATTTGGACGGGCGACATTTTTGCCACTAACCAATATGAAAGATAAGGCTGGTTTATCAAAAAATGAAGCGCTAAAAGAAAAAGGTGCGGTTGGTTTGGCTAGCACCTTAGTTGAATGTGGTGCGCAGTACCAGGCTTTAGCGGGTCAATTATTAGGTAAAACATTAGTTGTTGACAATATTGATAATGCGACAGCAATTGCCAACAAATACAAGTATTCAATCAGAATGGTAACCATGGAAGGAGAGTTATTAAGTCCAGGTGGTTCAATGACTGGTGGAGCATTTAAGAATAAAAGCAATTTACTTGGACGCAAACGTGAAATCGAGGAGTTGGAACGTAGTGTGAAACGATTGCAAAAAGAGATGCAGGCCGGTCAAAAAGAAATCGACACTAACCGTGAGCGTCGCAATAAATTGCGCGAAGAATTAGTGGTGCTAAATGACAAAATACAAGAACGTCAAATTCGTCAAAACACTGTTAAACTGTATGTGCGTCAAGCTGAAAGCAAGATTAACGAGGTTCAATCGGGCTATACGCAATTAACGGGTGAAAGTACTGAGATAGAACGACAAATCAAAGAAATTAGAGACAATCAAAGTGCTATCAACGAAGAAGTTAAGGCATCTCATGGCTTAGAGGAAAAACAAGAACAAATAGTTGCTGATAGACAAGAAATGCTCTCAAAGTTACAAGCACAAGAAAGTATTCACAAGCAAGAACTAGAAGACATTCATATTAAGCAAGCTAGTTTAGACCAAAAGTATGGCAACTTACAAGAACATTTAAATAGAATAAAAGAAGAACAAACAAATCTTAATGCTATCGTCAAACAGACTGAAACTGAAGCAAAAGATGGTAGTGCTGATGTTAAGAAAAAAGAGTCTGACATTCAACAGATTAACAAGACGATTGAAGCGGCTGTTAAGACCGCTTTAAAAGATGGAGAAAAGACTAAAAAATACCAACAGCAAAAAGAAGAGTTAGCTAAGGGTCATCACAACTTCTTTGAAAAACGTGATGAATTATCTGGGCGGATGAATTTGATGGACAAAGAATGTTTCCGCTTGCTTAGTCAAAAAGAAAGATTAGAAGAAAGCAAAACAAACCAGATTAATTACATGTGGGAAGAATACGAATTAACCCCAATTGCAGCTGGTAAATTGCGTGACCCACAAGCCAATGACCGCACGCAAATCCGCAAGGAAATTAACATTATCAAAGATGCTATTAGAAGTATGGGTTCGGTTAATGTTAATGCGATTGAAGAATTTAAAAGTGTCCAAGAAAGACACTCATTCCTCTCAATTCAACATGCCGATTTGGTAGAAGCAGAGGCGACATTACTAAATATTATTGAAGAACTAGACACGGCGATGCGCAAGCAATTCTCTGAGAAATTCAAAGAAATCCGTAGTGAATTTGACAAGGTATTTAAGCAACTATTTGGCGGTGGTAAAGGAACATTGGAACTTATCGAAGATGAAGATATGCTTGAAGCAGGCATTAAGATTATTTCGCAACCACCAGGCAAGAAACTTCAAAATATGATGCAATTATCGGGTGGCGAAAAAGCTTTAACTGCGATAGCATTATTATTTGCCATTCTAAATCTTAAGCCGTCACCATTTTGTCTGCTTGATGAGATTGAGGCAGCGCTTGATGATAGTAATGTAGTTAGATTTGCCAAATATTTAAACAAATTATCAAAATATACACAATTTATCATCATTACACACCGCAGAGGAACAATGATTGCAGCAGACCGCCTATACGGTATCACGATGCAAGAAAAGGGTGTATCAGCACTAGTATCAGTAAGTTTAATTGAGCATACATTAGACAAATAGGAGATGGCAAATGGCAGAAGAAAAGCAAGGTTTTTTTAAACGGTTAGTCAGTGGTTTATCAAAGACTAGGGATAATATTGTTTTGAGGGTTGATGCTATTTTTAGCGGATTTTCCAACATTGACGACGATTTTTATGAAGAAATCGAAGAGATTTTGGTGATGGGCGATATCGGTATTAATACGACTAATTCAATTATCGAAAATCTTAAAGAAGAAGTTGCAAGGCAACATATAAAGGAACCATCGCAGTGTAAGGAATTGCTAATTGAGAGTATCAAAAAGCAGATGAATGTCGGTGAGACAGCTTATGATTTTGAGAATACCAAATCAGTGGTACTAGTAATTGGCGTTAATGGCGTTGGTAAGACTACCTCGATAGGTAAGCTTGCGGGCAAATTAAAAGAACAAAACAAAAAAGTGATTTTAGCGGCAGCTGATACTTTTCGGGCGGCGGCCGGAGAACAACTTGGCGAATGGGCGACTAGAGCAGGGGTAGAGCTAATTGGGGGACAATTAGGAGCCGACCCAGCAGCAATTGTCTATGATGCGGTGGCAGCGGCTAAGGCTAGAGATGTCGATGTACTTTTGTGTGACACCGCAGGTCGTCTGCATAACAAGAAAAATCTGATGGAAGAATTGCGAAAAATATATCGGATTTTAGAACGAGAATACCCCGAGGCACATCTTGAGACCTTGGTGGTCTTAGATGGTACGACAGGACAAAATGCTTTGATGCAGGCACGTCAATTCAAAGATGTGGCAGATATCACAGGGATTATTTTAACTAAGCTTGATGGTACCGCTAAAGGTGGTATAGCAGTGGCTATTCAGTCGGAACTTGATATTCCCGTTAAATACATTGGCGTTGGTGAAACCATTGATGATTTACAAAAGTTTGATGCCGACGAATTTGTTAATGCATTATTTATTAAAGAAAGATGAGGGCATAAAATGCTGACATTAGAAAAATTCGAAGAAGCCTATGAAAGTGTACAGGACATAATCCAAGAGACGAAGTTAATCAGAAGTGATTTTCTTAGTGATATGACTGGCAATAAGGTATATCTAAAACCAGAAAATATGCAGTTAACAGGAGCATACAAGGTTCGTGGAGCTTATTATAAAATCAGCACCCTAACTGATGAAGAACGTAAAAAGGGGCTAGTTACAGCTTCGGCTGGTAATCATGCCCAAGGAGTTGCTTATGCGGCTAAAAGTTTTGGTGTTAAGGCGACTATTGTTATGCCAACAACGACACCACTTATCAAGGTAGAACGTACGAAAAGTTACGGAGCTGATGTAGTACTATATGGCGATGTTTATGATGAAGCTAGTGCCAAAGCCTATGAATTAGCGGAAGAATTTGGATGTACTTTTATTCACCCATTCGATGACGAAGCGGTAGCGACGGGACAAGGCAGTGTGATGATGGAAATTTTTAAGGAAATTCCGACCGTCGATTATGTGTTAGTGCCAGTTGGTGGTGGTGGTTTAGCGGCGGGTGTTTCGACATTAGCTAAGTTACTTAATCCTAAAATCAAGGTGATTGGTGTCGAACCAGCAGGGGCGGCATCGTTAAAAGCTTCGTTTGAAGCTGGCAAGATAGTGACTTTACCAGAGGTAGTGACGATTGCAGATGGGACGGCAGTTAAGACGCCGGGGAAAAATATTTTCCCGTATTTGCAAGAGAATTTAGATGATATTATTACGGTTGATGACGATGAGTTGATTGTTTCGTTTCTTGACATGGTTGAGAATCATAAGATGATTGTTGAAAATTCTGGGTTGTTAACGGAAGCGGCGTTGAAACACTTGGATTTTAAAGGTAAAAAGGTGGTTGCTATCTTAAGTGGTGGTAATATGGATGTTATTACGATGTCTTCGGTGGTGCAGTTTGGGTTAATTCAACGTGATAGAATTTTTACTATTTCGGTGCTATTGCCAGATAAGCCGGGCGAGCTTGTGAGGGTGTCACAGGTGGTATCAGAAGAGAAGGGCAATATTATTAAGCTGGACCATAATCAGTTTTTTAGTACCAATCGTACGGCGGCGGTGGAGCTTAAGATTACGATTGAGGCGTTTGGAACTGAGCATAAGGGGCGTATTGTGGAGGCTCTTGAGCGGGCTGGGTATAGGCCGAAATTGGTTAGGGCTAGTTTGTGATTTGCTTAGGCAATGATGAATAACATAAGACATTTATAAAAGCTTGTGGTTAGCTATTTCTAACTAAATTTCCAAGTTGCATTGACAAACTACAAAATGGCATGGTACACTGTGTAAGATGCGGTTAGCGAAAGCTAACTGACAAGACACTTATAATAGAGAAATTTATGGAAAGAGGAGAAGAAATGAAAAAATTTAATTTAGTAAAAATGGTTGCAGTTATTGCAGCTATGACATTGATGTTAGCGGCCTGTGGGAACAATGAGGCGGGACCAGCAAACACAGATGATGCGACACAAGCAGAAGAAACTGCTGTAGAAGAGACTGATGCAGAAGAGACGACAGAAGAAGTTGATACAGAGGAAGTTGACGCAGAAGAAAATGACACAGAAGAAACTACAGAACAAGAAGAAACTACAGAACAAGAAGGAACGTCAGAAGCCAGAACAGTTGAAATAACAGATATCAATGGAGTGGTTGAAGTTCCAGTTAATCCACAAAGAGTAGTTGCGCTAGATAATAGAACTTTTGAAACGTTATCAAATTGGGGCATTGAATTAGTGGCAGCACCAAAACCAGTTATGCCAGCAGATTCACCATATGTAAGCGATGAAGCGGTTCAAGACATCGGTAACCACCGTGAACCAAATCTTGAAATCATTGCTGCGGTAGACCCAGAACTTGTAATTGTGGGACAAAGATTTGCTTCTTTCGCTGAAGATATTCAAGCATTGGTGCCAAGTGCAGCGGTTATCAATTTGAACTTTGATGTTTCAGAAGAAGCGGAAGCAGCTGGTGATAATTTAGTTGAGGGTCTTAAGAACTCGACAGTAGCACTAGGTGAAATTTTCGATAAAACTGATGAAGCGGCAGCCTTAATCGAAAACTTTGAAAATAGCATTGCAGATGTTAAGGCGGCTTACAATGGCGAAGATACAGTTATGAGTGTTGTAGTTTCAGGTGGTGAGATTGGATTTTCGGCACCTAGCTCGGGACGTGTTTGGGGACCAATGTACGAAGTTTTTGACTGGGTTCCATCATTATCGCTAGCTGATGCAACATCAGACCATCAAGGTGACGATGTATCAGTTGAAGCTATTGCGCAAAGTAATCCAGATTGGTTATTTGTGTTAGACCGTGATGCGGCGACTGCGTCAGAAGAAGAGTCAACACCAGCACATGATGTTATCAACAATGCACCAGCGTTACAAAATGTTACAGCAATCACGCAAGGTAATATGGTGTACGCACCAGCGGATACATATACTAATGAGTCAATTCAAACTTATATTAAATTATTTAATGATATTGCAACAGCATTTGCAAAATAGATATACAGGAGATAATTAAGTGTTAAAAGAGGCAAACAATAAAAGTAATGGGGCTGATAACATTCAGCCCCTTATCAATGTGGCGGAAAGTGATGTTCTATCACGGAAGAAAGGTAAATTATGGACTTTACCTTTTGCTTTGATGGCACTAGCTGTCATCATTTTAGGAATAATATCTTTGTGTGTCGGTGTGTATGATATTAGAGGGCAAGCTGACGGGATGGATATGTTTTTTATAACGAGAGTGCCAAGAACGGTAGCATTGATGCTAACAGGTGCAGCGATGTCGATGACGGGTTTGGTAACGCAGTTAATCGTTCAAAATAAAATGGTTGAACCAACGACAACAGGGACGATTGAATGGTCTGGCTTAGGATTGATGTTGGTATATATATTTGTGCCAGGACCATCATTATTATTAAGAATGACAGGGGCAATTGTTTTTTCATTTGTTGGAACGATGATTTTCTTTTTGTTTTTAAGAAGAGTTAAATTGCGCTCGTCTTTAATTGTGCCAATAATTGGAATGATGCTAGGAGCAGTGGTTTCAGCAGTTTCAACTTTTGTCGGTTTGAGTTTTCAAATGACACAAAGTATTGAAAATTGGTTTGTTGGTTCTTTTGCATCAGTGCAAATAGGCAGATATGAATATTTATGGTTGATTATTATTGTCGCCGTATTGATTTTTATATATGCGGATAGATTTACTTTGGCAGGTTTAGGCGAGGATGTGGCGACTAGTTTAGGCGCGAATTATAATGCGATAATCCTTCTAGGGACAGGTCTTATTGCCTTTACAGTAGGAATTGTAACAGCAGTTATTGGCAACCTACCATTTTTAGGCTTGATAGTTCCGAATATTATTTCGATGTATCGTGGCGACCACCTAAGAAGTAACCTACCATGGGTATGTATGCTAGGGATGGCGGTAATAACTTTGTGCGACATAATCTCGCGAACCATTATTATGCCCTTTGAAGTACCAGTTTCGCTAATACTAGGTACGGTAGGCTCGGTTACCTTTATTATTATTTTAGTAAGACAAAGGAGGGCGCGATGACAAAGATTAGTGCGAGAAGTGCGACGGCCTTTAAGACGAAAAAAGAAGAACGACGATACTGGATATTGCTTATAACATTGATTGCAGTGGGGATTTTAGCGGCGATTGGATTATTAGTTTATAATAATCCGGTGCCGATAGACTCGCCATCATTTGCACCAGTAGTAAGAAGAAGAACATTTGCCTTAATCGCTATGCTAATTGCGGCGGTTTGTCAAAGTTTATCGACGGTAGCATTTCAAACGATTACCAATAATCGCATCATTACCCCATCACTATTAGGATTTGAGGCGTTATATGCGACGATTAATACAGGAACAATATTTTTATTCGGTGCGACAACACTGATTAATTTTACCGGAACAAGGGCATTTTTGTTTCAAGTAGCACTAATGATTGCCATGTGTTTAGTACTCTATGGGTGGCTCCTATCAGGAAAATATGGTAACTTGCAATTGATGCTTTTGGTGGGCGTTATTATGGGGACAGGACTTAGGGCCTTATCATCATTTATGAGAAGATTATTAGCACCATCAGAGTTTGATGTTTTGCAAGCGAGATTATTTGGCTCGGTCAACAATGCTGACGCCAAATATTTTCCAATTGCTATTCCAATTGTTATAGTGGTGGCGGTGCTTATTATACTCTATGCTAAGAAAATGAATGTCATATCATTAGGTAGAGATACTGCGATTTCGCTAGGAATTAATCATCGTTTTAGTGTTATATACGGACTAGTGCTAGTGGCAATATTAATGTCAATATCAACGGCATTAGTAGGGTCGTTGACCTTTTATGGCTTCTTGGTGGCGACCTTAACCTATCAAGCGGCACGGACATTTGACCACAGATTTATTTTTCCGATGTCTTTGGCGATTGGATTTATTATTATAACCCTTGCATATTTCTTTATGTATCATGTGTTTAATGCACAAGGAGTAGTTTCGATTATTATTGAGATATTTGGGGGAGTGACATTCTTAATTGTGATTTTAAAAAGGGGAAGCTTATGATAAGTATTAATAATGCGAAGAAAGCATACGATAAGGTTGAAATAGGACC
>JGI994J12354_10000675_pt1 | contig 34195 bp, 31 predicted proteins | sample IntmicLarv3ML3BL_FD_12354 | JGI IMG/M metagenome (IMG submission 12354) | reverse complement strand
GTGCATATAAAATAACCTCTCGACTCAATTATAAACATGACATATGTCAAGGTTTCCTTCTTTTGCTCAGCGACCAAAAAATCTCCGAGTTGCCAAGCAAAGTGTGGGATGATAATAAAGTTGGTAACTTACAAATAACTAGATAGTAAAAGCGGTCTTCGCTGGTGATATTTTCCCCAAAAGCCACGTAAGACCTTAATGTTTAAGGGGCTTTTGTTTCTTTTTGGAATAACCAAGCGTAGAGAGGGTATGAAGTAGGATAGGGAGACACTATGAAAACAACTACGCGAACGACATTACCGGACAGTACGCACGAACGGCCGATACATGAAGTAAAATGGAGTAAATGGTATCTATATCTGTCTAGTTTTGGTTTTGTGATCTTGTCCTGGCCGATTGTTTACTTCGTCTTTTCTTATCCGACTCTAGAAGAAGATCTGGTAATACGCATGGCGATCTATTTACCGGTATATATTATGTTCGTAGCGGGGATGGCTCTTCAATTTAGAGATATATATTTCTATGAACGGCACGTCGAAATGCGCCGCTTTTTGACGTTTATGAAACGACGTGTCATATATTATGACGATATGCATGTTCATATTATGACGTATGGAGAGTTTGCAAGGCAGGGAGGTACTGTTAATCTCAGCCATTATGAAACGTGGCCATGCTTTTGGGAATCTCCGTATGCATGGTTTAAAGCAAATACTTATGATCTCATTTGTTTTCCTCGTCCTATTTCTTTTCCTCGTCCTTATTGTACTCCTGAGATTTTGGAATTTTTAAAGACAAAAGCTCAGTCGGTTAGTTATTATACCATAGGTAAAGATTAGCCTGACAAGGCTCCGCAGATATACCCCAAACGGTCTTAGTCGGTGGTGTTTTCCCTATAAAGAAGAGGCGACATGACCACATAACGCGCGCTAACGAATCAAATCTGGAGGAAAAGACGCTTCATCACTCGGGCCAGACTAAAGGAAGCAATACGGCTGTTGAGCGCCAATCTGATAAGTTGGGGAATGATTCTCGGACGGCGAACAATGACGTTAAAAACTTTTGCGGGGCGAATACGCATACTGTCGTCGCAGAATTCGTTGATATCAAATCCAAATTCTTCATACCAAGGATCGCTTATGACGCGCATCGCCAAAAATGGAATCCCATGGGCCGCCGCAACCCTTGCGACAGCGGAGCTTTCCATTTCCAAAACCGGATTGGCGGTTCCGGGCGGCAATATACGAGCGGTGGAACGCTTGTTAAGTATCACGTCGCTTGTGATGAATGAACCGCGATGGATCGCGAGAGTTTCCGCAAGAGCGTTGCGCCCATAAAACCCAACCGACACATTCTCAAATCCTGACCCATTCCATTGCAGAACCCGCTCCGCCATAACCGCGTCTCCCACCCTAAGGCCCGCCAGAACAGCTCCTCCAAAGCCTGTGGAAATCATCAGATCCGGTTTTTCTGCGGCCAAAGCCGACGCCGCCCAACCTGCGTTGAGCAACCCCATGCCGGCTTCAAGCAAAGTAACCTCATGAGCGGCAAGCCTTATACAGTAACTTTTTCGGTTACCGGGTAACAGTTCTTGGAAAGACTTTACGCGGCGTATGACAGCTCTGCTCTCTTCCGGCATTGCCGTGATTAGTACTATTTTCATAAAAAATGAGGATACCTCCGATCAGTCGGGTTATGCGGTTCAGAGTACACCGATTCGCTATAATCATCCAGATACAAACGGTATTGAATGAAACACTGGACAAATTTTTTCACATAAATTATATTTCGTGTTCACCCTTGCGGAGAGATGTCCGAGCGGCTGAAGGAGCACGCCTGGAAAGCGTGTGTACGTCTAAAGCGTACCGAGGGTTCAAATCCCTCTCTCTCCGCCATTTATTACCAGACACGATATTACAGGCGAATATGATAGCCGGGCCTCGCGCAACGGCAAGTCGCAAACCCCGCCAGGTCCGGAAGGAAGCAACGGTAGCGATCCCCGCTGTGTGCCGCGGGCAAACCCGGCTATCATATTCGCCTGTAATTCATTTTGAAACGCTTTTTATGCGTCCCCAAACTTATCAAGCATGACTGCCCTTAGATTTTTTTTACGCGCGGAACATGGGAGCGGCAGTCAATCTGTGAGGTTTGATCTTGACCGGCGGAGTATATTACGAAGTTCTGGCCAGAAAATATCGTCCCCAGACCTTTTCGGAGCTGACCGGACAGGAGCATGTTAGCCGTATTCTCCAGAACGCCATTGATTCCGGACGGATAGCGCACGCATTCCTTTTCACCGGAGCCCGCGGCGTCGGTAAAACCAGTATGGCTCGCATTCTGGCAAAAACTTTGAATTGCGAGCGCAGCCTTTCCCTTGAACCCTGTAACGCCTGTAAGACCTGTTCCGAGATTACCAAAGGCGTATCCACAGACGTTTTTGAAATAGACGGAGCTTCCAACACCGGCGTTGATGATATTCGCGAACTGCGCGACAATGTCAAATACCTCCCCTCTCACAGCCGTTTCAAAATTTTCATTATTGACGAAGTCCATATGCTTTCCACCAATGCCTTCAACGCCTTGTTGAAGACCTTGGAAGAACCCCCGGAACATGTCAAATTCATCTTCGCGACAACAGAGCCGCACAAGCTCCCCGTTACCATACTATCGCGTTGTCAACGCTTTGATTTCAAACGGGTAACGCTAGCAAAAATCATTGCTCATTTGAGAATGATCGCGGAAAAAGAGAATATTACTATAAGCGATTCGGCTCTCGCATTGGTTGCCCGCAAAGGAGACGGCAGCATGCGCGACTCGCTGACCGCTTTCGATCAACTCCTGGCATGCTGTGGCAACGCCGTAACCGACGAAGACGCAGTTATGTTGATAGGCTCCGTTGATCGAAAACTCCTGACAGACCTTCTGATTGCGCTCTTAACCAACGATGCCCAAAAAGCTCTGGCCTGCGCCAAACAGGCGGACGACACTGGTTATAATCTACGACAATTTTGTCAGGAATTGATAGAATTGTTCCGCCATTTGATGATAATCCGCTCTGTTCAGAAGCCGGAAGAAATCCTTGATATTTCTCAGACCGAACTGGAGGAATTACGCTCTCAGGCAAACGCGCATTCGATTCTTGACATACAACGCAGATTAACGCTGCTGCTAAAGGCCGAATCGGACATGGCCCTTTCCGGCTTCTCCAGATTGACGCTGGAACTAGCTCTACTGAAATCAGCTACGCTGGAACCGGTTATCCCCATCACAGAATTACTAGAGAAGCTAAAGAACATGGAAGCTGGCGGCGCGCCTTATCCGCAGGCCGTAGACCGTTCCCCTCGCGTCATCCAGAGAGCCGCTTCCCAAAACAATATCCAACCAAATCACCCGCCGACACCGTCGTCGCCTGACTCTTCGCCGCCAAAAAATACAGCGACCGCATCCGAATCGTCATGGGAGCGTTTTGTCTCTTTCGTGTACGAAAAAAATCCTGTCATTGGCTCGGCGCTTGAGTATGGCAGCCCTCTTAAACAGGAAAAAGGACTCATGGAGATCGGCTTTTCCAAGGGTTGTTATTATCTGTCGAGTCTGCAGGACGCGGAATCCATCACTGAGCTCACGGCGATGGCCAGTGAATTTACCGAAGAATCAACCATTGTTCGAATTACAGCCATTGATAACGACAAAAACGACCTTATCCCCTCCCTCGCGGCAAAAAAAGAGAGGGATCGCGAACAACATAGGGAAGAATTGAGACGCGAAGTTTCAGAACATCCAGTAATAAAAGAAGCTTTACAGGTTTTCGGAGGGAGTGTCACCGATATTCGCGAAACTGGAAAAGAAGCGGTATCGCAAACCGAAAAGCTGAATTAATTTTCCCACGGGAGGACATATGTCTAAAGGTTTGGCAAGCATCATGAAGCAAGCCCAGATGATTCAGACTAAGATGACAAAACTGCAGGAAGAAGCTGCGCTTAAGACAACCGAATCAACTTCTGGAGGCGGAGCCGTAACCGCGATAGTAAACGGAAAATACGAAATACTTTCGCTCACAATAAAAAAAGAAGCGGTTGACCCCGAAGACGTGGAAATGCTTCAGGATTTGATTGTAACGGCGGTGAATGACGCTCTAAGGAAAGCTCATGCGGAACTCTCAAGTGAGATGTCCAAAATAACCGGCGGGATGAATATTCCGGGACTGTTCTGACATTAAACAGCGCGTATCCGACACTGACATCTCCCGACCAGCAATCAACGCATTTGGATTTTCATTTGACTAATCCGTTCGCTTCGGTTAACAGAGAGAGCAAATATTTATCAGCGTTAAAACAACAGATAAGAACGTTTTGACACTAAAATGAACGCGCATTCACAGCAATATAAAATCACCTGAACAAATCGCCGCGCCACTTCAACAACTTGGCAATGTGGCGTTTCCCCGGCAATTTTAACCCGAAGTCCTTCCGGAAACGCTGTTTGTATCACATAAAAACCATCAGATCGTTGTAATTCTATTGGTATTTATACACGGAATTACACTTGACGGCTTTTCAGGAATGGATGTTTTTATGTTACGCATAACATCAAAAAACCGTTTTATTGTTTTTCTGGAAAACACATGCTGACAAAAGCTCCCGCTTTTTCGCGATTGATAGGGGAACTAAAAAAACTGCCTGGCGTAGGCGAACGAACAGCTTTCAGACTCGCGTTTCATCTTTTGAAATCTCCTGAGAACCTGGCGTCGCTTTCGGAATCTCTCACGGAAGTCAAAAACAGGGTACGCGCTTGTTCGGTCTGTTTTTCTATTACAGAGGAAGACCCTTGCTCCATTTGCTCCGGAGAACGTGATAAAAGCATCCTCTGTGTGGTTGAAAACTCTCAGGATCTTATGGCTTTGGAGCGAAGCAACGCTTTTCACGGAGTTTATCATGTTCTGGAAGGGGTCATATCCCCACTTTCTGGTATCGGCCCGTCAGACCTGAGAATTTCCGAATTGCTGAAACGGATAGATGAGGAAAAAATCTGCGAAGTGGTAATCGCAACGAATTTTACGGTGGAAGGGGAAGCAACGGCCTTGTATCTGTCAAAGAGCCTCAAACCATTCAACATAAGGGTATCTAGGTTGGCTCATGGCATTCCACTCGGTAGTGACATTGAATACGTTGACGCGGCAACGGTTCAATGGGCGCTCCAAGGCAGAAATCCGCTGTAATAAAAATCACGCTATTCACTGAAAGGCGCCGTTTTATTCACGGCAAAACAATTATTTACTATATACTAAATTATTTACGCTTAAATTGACAACAGACACAATCCAGATGAAATTAAATTAGATATGGCTTTAATCCATATTGAACCTAGGAGGCGGTAATGAGCAGAAAAATGGTAACCATTGACGGCAACACCGCTGTCGCCCATGTGGCCCATGCTACAAACGAAATCATCGCAATTTATCCTATTACGCCATCATCCAATATGGGTGAAATAGCGGACGCAAAAAGCGCCGCCGGAGAAAAAAATATCTGGGGAACGGTGCCGTCCGTAACCGAGATGCAGTCCGAGGCGGGAGCCGTAGGCGCCGTTCACGGCGCTTTGCAGTCCGGAGCTTTAACCACGACTTTTACCGCCAGCCAAGGCCTTTTGTTGATGATACCCAACATGTACAAAATCGCCGCCGAACTGACGCCAACGGTTTTTCATATTTCGGCGCGCGCCATATCTGCCGCCGCACTTAACATTTTTGGCGATCATTCCGACGTTATGTCCTGCCGTTCCACCGGCTGGGCGATGCTTTGCGCAAACAATGTTCAGGAAGTCATGGATTTTGCTTTGGTTTCTCAGGCCGCTACGCTTCGTTCCCGCATACCGTTTATACATTTCTTCGATGGGTTCCGTACTTCTCATGAACTTCAAAAAATCGAAGAGTTGACCTTTGACGATATGCGCGCCATGATTGATGACGAACTGGTCAACGCTCATCGAAGCCGAGCGCTTTCTCCCGACCATCCCGTTATACGCGGCACATCTCAGAACCCGGATGTTTACTTTCAAACCCGCGAAACCGTGAATTCCTTTTACGCTCCCTGTATAGAAATCGTGCAGGCAGAAATGGATAAGCTGGCCAAACGCACCGGTCGCCACCACAAAATAGCAGAATACGTTGGCGCGCCAGACGCGGACCGAGTTGTGGTGATAATGGGTTCCGCAACAGATACGATCCAGGAAGTCACAAAAATACTAAACAAAAACGGAGAAAAGACTGGCGTTGTTAAAATACGCCTCTATCGCCCATTTCCGGCTCAAGCTTTTATTGACGCGATCCCCAAAACCGTCAAAAAGATCGCCGTCCTCGACCGTACAAAAGAACCCGGAGCGTTTGGAGAACCTCTCTATCTTGACGTTCGCGCCGCCATTGCCGAAGCCTTAACAGACGATCCGCGACTCTTTCCCGCTCCTCCGGTTATCGTTGGGGGCCGCTATGGTCTGGGTTCGAAAGAATTTTCTCCGGCAATGGCCAAAGCAACGTTTGATAACCTGAAAAACGACAAGCCAAAGAAAAATTTTGTTATTGGTATAAACGAAGATGTGACCAACAGCAGTCTTGAATATGACGCAACCTTCCGTTCCCCCATGGATAGCGTATATCAGGCTATGTTTTACGGTCTAGGTTCCGACGGCACCGTAGGCGCCAACAAAAACACCATCAAAATCATCGCCGAAACTACCGACAATTTTGCGCAGGCTTATTTCGTCTACGATTCCAAAAAAGCCGGCTCAATCACCACCTCTCATCTCCGTTTCGGCAAAGATCCGATCCTTTCGCCATATCTGATTGACGACGCCGATTTTGTCGCTTGTCATAATTTCTCGTTCCTTGAAAAATATGACGTGCTTAGTAAAGCGAAAACCGGCGGTACATTTCTTCTGTGTTCGCCCTTTAAACACGACGAAGTATGGGACAAAACGCCGATTGAGGTGCAACGCCAGATTATCGATAAAAAACTCAAATTCTACGTTATCAACGCCGTCAAACTAGGCGAGGAAATCGGCTTGGGCGCGCGCATCAACATGATCATGCAAGCCGCGTTTTTCAAAATTTCCGCTATCATTCCCATTGATCAAGCAGTGGAAGAGATCAGGCAAGCTATTAAAAAGAGCTATGGCAAAAGTGGCGACAAGGTTGTGGCCATGAATTACGCCGCAATTGAGGCCGGACTCAATAATATCTTTGAAGTAAGCGTACCTTCGGCCGCAACCAGCTCGCTCGTAATGCCTCCGCCAGTTCCTCCCCATGCGCCGAAATTCGTACAGGAGATAACAGCGGAATTGATTGCAGGCCGCGGAGATTCGCTCCCTGTTTCCGCCATGCCGGTAGACGGGACATTCCCTACCGCCACTTCTCAGTACGAGAAGCGTAATATTGCTATAGAAATTCCGGTCTGGGATGAAAAACTGTGCGTCCAATGCACCCTGTGCTCTTTCATATGTCCCCACGCAGCCATTCGAGTCAAGGCGTATCCGCCTGAGACTCTGACGGGAACCCCCGCTACCTTCAAATCAACGGATTCGAAGATAGCTGAGCTGAAAGGAATGAAGGTCACGATCCAAGTTGCCCCAGAAGACTGCACCGCCTGCGGAGCGTGCGCGTACAGTTGCCCGGCAAAGGACAAAACAAATCAAAATCACAAAGCCCTGAATATGGCCTTTCAGCCGCCATTACGCGCGCAGGAAGTAAGTAACTACGACTTTTTTCTTTCCCTGCCGGAAATCAGCGCAGCGCACCTCAAGCTCAATACCTTGCGCGGTAGTCAACTGGTGCGTCCATTGTTTGAATATTCCGGCGCCTGCGCCGGTTGCGGCGAAACTCCGTATCTTAAATTATTGACTCAACTCTTCGGCGACCGCCTCATGATCGGAAACGCCACTGGATGTAGCTCCATTTATGGCGGCAACCTGCCCACTACGCCTTACGCCAAACGCGACGATGGACGAGGTCCGACATGGTGTAATTCGTTGTTCGAGGACAATGCCGAATTCAGCATGGGAATGCGCTTGGCTGTGGACAAATTTTCAGAAGCGGCCTTGGAATTGACGGATGAACTGTCCTCATGCGGATATTCGGATATCGGCCCAATCTTACCGCTGCTCAAGGAAATCAGAGGAGCTTCCCAGACAACCCAAGATGAAATCGAACAACAGCGCGCGCGCGTTGCTCAATTAAAAACCGCGCTGGAAGGCAATACCAGTGAAACCGCGGCGAAGCTGCGTCCGTTACTTGATTATCTTGTCAGCAAATCAATCTGGGCAGTCGGCGGAGACGGATGGGCCTATGATATAGGCTATGGCGGTCTCGACCACGTCATTGCCTCAGGTAAAAACATTAACATCTTGGTTCTTGACACCGAAGTCTATTCAAACACCGGCGGGCAAGCTTCAAAAGCGACTCCCATGGGAGCCGTTGCGCAATTTGCGGCGGGAGGCAAGCCGGTTAACAAAAAAGATCTGGGGCTGATAGCCATGACTTATGGCAGCGTCTACGTTGCCAGTGTTTCGTTGGCAAATCCGACCCAGTGCGTCAAAGCTTTCATTGAAGCCGAAGCCTACAACGGACCGTCTCTTATCATCGCTTATTCGCATTGTATCGCCCACGGCATCAATATGACCACAGCTATTGACGAGCAGAAAAAGGCTGTTTCCTCCGGCTACTTGCCTCTGTACCGTTATAATCCGACGCTAACAGAACAGGGCAAGAATCCGCTTCAATTGGACAGCAAAGAACCAACAACATCCTATGAGGATTTCATCGAAGGCGAAAACCGCTGGAAAGTGCTCAAGAAGATCAACCCAGAGCAGGCTGGTAATTACGCCAAAAAGGCGGCTGAACTGATTGCCAGACGCTTCAAGTATTATCAGCATATGGCGTCGTTAAATTACGAAGAATAAATTTCGCTGAGTCGTTTAATATCGCTACAGGGCCTTGCGGCATCTCTCCAAGGCCCTTTTTTTATTGTTACAATCCAAAAAAATTACAGTTTCAATTAAACTGAAACGCCAACTTTCCGATAAGAAAATAACAGGACTGCGAGGTTCCCCCAGAGAACCTCATTTACCCTGGTAATTTCCCTCCTAATTACCAGGGTATTTTTTTGTGGAAATTTTGCGCGATCATCGCAAAGCGCAGTTGACGTAGAGAACAGAGTTATGTTTTAATTTGCGCGTGGAAACGGAGGCTTATATAGGCCTTGGTTCAAACCAAGGAGACAGAGAGCTTAACCTGCTTAGAGCGGTTGCGGAAACCGGTAAATTGCCGGACAGCAGGGTAACCGGTCTGTCGCCTTTTTACGAAACATCCCCTGTCGGCGTTTCCAATCAGCCGCTTTTCCTCAACGCGGTTCTTAAGCTTTCTACCCGGCTAGAACCTCATATGTTGCTCCGTCTGCTTTTGGAGATTGAACGCGCGACTTTCCGCCGGGAACGCGTCAAGCGCTGGGAACCCCGTTCAATGGATCTCGATCTTTTGTTATTCGGAAATCAGGTCATAAACGACGACCTCATTGTGCCACATCCCCGCATGGCCGAACGCCGCTTTGTTCTTGAACCGCTCTGCGCCCTGGCGCCAGACTTGATTCATCCCGTTCTTAAACGCTCCATACGGGAAATCTTGGCCGCGCTGCCATCAACAGAGCAAGTTGTCAGGATATAACTTCCAATATTCAGCAACAACGCCGTCAGGCGCGGATAATCGACAGTGTTTCTCCTTTTCTACCACTTTCATTTTTGGGACTACTGCGAAAAACAATTTAGATAACAAAAACCACTTATTACGGAGGATATCATGAAATTTTTTATCGACACGGCTGATGTATCTGAAATACGCGAAGCCCATGACCTGGGACTTGTGGACGGCGTTACCACCAATCCTTCCTTGATTGCAAAGTCCGGTCGCAAATTCCAGGACGTGATAAAAGAAATTGTGACCATTGTTGACGGACCTATTTCCGCCGAGGTAATCGCGTTGGATGCGCCAGGCATGGTTACGGAGGCCGAAGAGCTGGTTAAGATTCACAAAAACATAGTTGTCAAGATACCCATGACGCCCGAAGGGCTCAAAGCTACAAAAATACTTACCGAAAAAGACATCAAAACCAACGTAACCCTTATTTTTTCGCCCCTTCAAGCTCTCTTGGCGGCAAAAGCGGGCGCAACGTTTGTTTCCCCTTTTGTTGGAAGGCTGGATGATATCTCCCAAGACGGCATGGGCATTATCGAAGATATCCGCGCTATTTTTGACAATTACGGATATACCAGTGAAATCATCGTTGCCAGTATTCGCAATCCAATTCATGTGCTCAACTCGGCCCTGCTCGGCGCGGACATAGCCACTATTCCCTATTCGGTTATGCTCCAACTATCGAAACACCCCCTGACCGAAGCTGGCGTCAAGAAGTTCCTAGCCGACTGGGAAACTGTCCCCAAATAACAACGAAATATCAATGAGTTCCCGCAAACCACTTTCAATTTTGTTCGTAGCCTCAGAAGCCGCCCCTTTTGCCAAAGAGGGCGGTCTAGGCGACGTAGTCGGAGCTCTGCCCAAATATCTCTCGCGCCTGGGACACGATATACGCATAGTGATCCCGCGTTACTACTCCGTAGATCGCGCCAAGTACGGCCTGCTCACGCTACCAACTACCTTGCTGATACCAATGGGAACCATCGGCAATCAGTATTGCGGCGTTTCAGAAGGACGCCTGCCTGGCAGTGAGGCGCCTATCTATTTTCTGGAGCACGAGGGATATTACGGGCGGGATGGCCTCTACCAGCAGGACGGCCAAGGCTATCTTGACAATGACAACCGTTTCGTCTTTCTTTCAAAAGGAGCTCTTGAACTCTGCAAGGTGCTGAATTTTAAGCCTGATGTAATCCATGTCCATGACTGGCATACCGGAATTATTCCGGTTTTGCTCAACACATCTTATCTACATGACCGATTTGTCGGAGACTCAGCTTCCCTTTTAACCTTGCACAACATGCAACACCAAGGAACTTTTTATCCAAGTTTGATGAATGTTCTAGGCGTAGGTTGGAAACATTTCAATTTTCTGGAACTGGAAAAAGATGATCAAGTTAACCTCCTTAAAGGCGGCGTTTATCACGCTACGCTTCTTAACACGGTAAGCGAGGGATACGCTCGCGAAATTCTGACTCCCGAATTCGGTTGGGGCCTAGAAGGAGTCCTCAAGGAACGTTCTAGCGATTTATACGGTATTCTAAACGGCGTGGATTACGAGCAGTGGGACCCGGAGACCGATCGTTTCATTGCCGCCAATTATTCCAGCGAAACAGCGCGCACGGGCAAGGCCGTATGTAAGCGAGACTTGCAGAACATTATGAAACTTCCTACGCGTGATGAAGTACCACTGTTCGGCGTGGTTTCCCGCATGGTCAAGCAGAAAGGGATCGATATTCTTGCCGAAGCTATTCCGCGGATTCTGGAGATGGATATCCAGTTTGTTATGGTGGGTAATGGAGAGCCATGGGCGCATTTTTATTTTGGCGATATTGCGGCCAGATATCCGGAAAAATTCGCCTGTTTTATAGGCTATGACGAAGCCTTGGCCCATAAAGTGGAAGCAGGATCCGATTTTTTTGTAATGCCGTCGGCTTTTGAACCCTGCGGTTTAAACCAAATGTATAGCCTGGCGTACGGAACCCCGCCCATAGTGCGCGCCACAGGCGGTCTCCAAGACAGCGTTGAAAATTTTGATGAAAGCTCCCATTCTGGCGATGGATTTAAATTTTGGGATCACAACGCAAAAGCTCTGTTCGATACGATAGGCTGGGCAGTTTATACTTATTATAACAAGCCGGTGGCTTTATCAGCTTTAAGAAAAAATGGCATGAAAAAACGATTTACCTGGGACAACGCAGCCTTGAAATATGAAAAACTTTACAAACACGCCATCGCTCGTCGACGCGGACGAGAGTACTATCGCAATCGTTTCGACGAAGCGCCTCCCGCCGATTTAAAAACCATGGATTTAAAAAATCGACTGCCTAAAAACCTGAATAAATCCAATCAGTAAGCCTTGAAATAGAGAGGCGCACATATGATGTCCGATCGCTACAACGTTATTATTGTCGGAACAGGCCCGGCGGCTCTGGGAGCAGCGTTTCACCTTACTGATAACCTCCCCGCCATTTCCATCCTGATGATTGACAAAGAACCCATCTGTTCTGGCGGCCTCCTCAATGACTGTAAGCAAAACTATTCGTATCCCATAGGTTTTGCCGAAGAATATTGGACAAGAAATGAGGCCGAGCGACTGCTTGCGGCAGTGGAAGCAAAATTACGGCCATATATATCGACGGAGAGCCGAGAGGGTCGGAGTTAATCTGCATGATATACGCCAGGCCCATGTGGGAACTGACCAGAGTAGGTTTCTGATACAGAGTCTAATGGACGAACTAGTGGCTCGCGGAACCGACGTTATGCTGAAACACGAAGTCACCGATGTGCGCGAGAGGAAAGACAGCGTAGAAATATGCGTAGATGGAGATCAAGTTCTGCGCACTGACGTCGTAATCATAGCTCCAGGCAGAAAAGGTTTCGCTTTTCTGCAACGTACTATGGAACAATTAGGCGTGCCCTACGTTGACAATATTTTGGATGTAGGCGTCAGAATTGAAACTCGGATAGAGAATTATTCCATTGTCCGCGACTACTACGATCCAAAGTTTTATTTTCCAAACAGAGTACGAACGTTCTGTTCCAATTCCGGCTATGCTCAGGTGGCTTTGGAACGTTACGGAGATTTCAGCCTTGTCAACGGTCATGCCTTCTCTGTGGCCAAGGCCGAGAACGGTCTGGTCAATTTTGCGCTTCTCAAAACTATTGGTCTTAAAGATCCGGTGCGCAGCGGTCATCAGATGGCCCTGATTCTAGGGAGATTGGCCAACGAAATTGGCGGCGGCAAACCAATAATGCAGCGAGTAGGCGACTTTAGAATGGGTAAGCGCTCCAACATTGAAACATTCAATGACGACTTGTACTCTTTCCACCCCACCTGCGTTGTTACCGCCGGAGACCTAGGACTGGCCGTTCCGGCCAAAATCATGCGACATATCTGGGCGGCCATGAAAAAACTTGACACCATTGTTCCCGGACTCCTTCATCCCAGTACTATTATGTATTATCCAGAAATTAAAATGTACGCCAATAAACCCGAGTTTCTTGACGATAATTTCAGTGTCACTTCGCATATTTACATGATTGGCGACGGCGCGGGAGTCTCGCGCGGCATAACTGGAGCATGGGCCAGCGGTATCAGAGCCGCCGAAGGTATTTTGAAAAAGAAGAATCGTAAGAATTAACTATTTGTTGTTCGAAAGACAGAAAAATTTTATGGCAAGAAAATCGGCGAGTTCAAGATTGCAGCATTGTTAATTTGCGCTTGAGGGATATTTAAACTTCATATTATTATCAGATTTTAAGAGCGAAAAATGACGCGCTGAACTTAGACATATATTAAAACCTATGAATAATTAATTGTGCGAGCCTGGCAATTAACATATAATTGCGCTTGCGTTTCATAAAACGAATTATTGCAGGTTCCATTTTTCCAAACAAACGCATTGAGAACGGAAATGAAAAAAACTGTCGCTTTCACAATCATACTTTTTTGTTTTTCACTTCTTTCCACAAACCAAGCCGTTGCATCACAGGAATCTTCCGCCGCAAAACTTCTGGCCGAAATAAACTTGGCGCGCAGCAAACCGCATATATACGCCAGATATTTATCTCAACTTCGTAAAACGTTTCACGGCAAGCTTCGCTATGCGCCGGGGAAGACCTCTTTCGTACGAACAAGCGAAGGCACAGCAGCCGTTGACGAAGCGATTCGATATATGCTTGCTAGAAAAGCCATGCCGCCCTTGGACGACTCTATCGGACTTTCGTTCGCAGCCGCCGAGCTGGCCAGAACTCAGGAAAAAAGCGGGGCTGTGGGTCACTCAAACGCAAGGAACCAACAATTAAAGAAAAGAGTTGAACGGTATGGCAACTGGGAAAGTTCTATCGCGGAAAGCATAATCTACAGCTCCGTTGATCCGCGCGGCATGGTAATGCAGCTGATTATTGACGACGGAGTTCCGGGAAGGGAACACCGCGTCAACCTGTTCAGTAATTCGTTCAGCAAAGTCGGCATCTTCTGCGGCCCTCATCCGAAATTTGAGGGTGTGTGCGTCATAAACTTTGCCGGCGACTTCCAGGATCATCCGCATATTTTCAAACCTCAAACACAGTTAAAGACTAAAAGTTGACTTTTAAGAAGACTGCACATATTCGAATGTATATTTGTCACTAATAAGATTACAACAAATTAAAAATTCTTATTTTGGGCATATAAACACAAATAAAACGACAGGGCTTTTAAAGATATTACAAGAAGAAAAATCTTACATATAGAAAAAGCAACCTGCAATTTATTTACTACCTTCCAGTATCAACTTCTGACAACAACCATTACAGTAACTTTTGAGGTTTCCGGAATTCTCCGAGAACCCCTACTAACCGCCACGAAGGTTGTTTTGCCCAAGATTTTTGTAATATTGTAGAGTTTGAGGGATTGAATTGAGCGGATGGATAAAACTCACGCTGGATCGCCCTTATAGGATTGGCTAGGTCTAGTTACACACTATAGACAACATGGCTCGTTAAGCTGTTTGTTTACGTTTTTAAATCACAAATAACAACATAATTTGCAATTAAAACTACAAATTAACAGAAACTATGAATGTCTCTTTAGAAGACACATTACAGCGGAAGTAATGAGCAGGATAATTACTAGACTTTAAAAATGCTACTATACATGAGAATAATAATATTATTACTTATGACTATTATGACTGTAAACACAGCGCGGGCTCAGATTGAAAAAGGCCGCTACTCTCTTGACACAATAGAATCATTTGGTTCGCAGTCTGTTTTTTCTTCTGATGACAATAATGAAAATCTTCGATCTGCCCCCCGCGAATTATTTAAAAAATACCTGTTTGTTTCTCTTGATGTATTTCACAATAATAGAATCTACTTCTCTGTTGAAAGGCATTTTGATACCGGCAATACATTAACCTGGAAGTTTAGCGACTATATTGGTAATTTGATCCAAACTGAAACAAATGTATATATAGTAAAAAATCCGCTAATACACATGAAACTTGAAGTAAACCAGAATGGTGATATAGAAATATTTATATACAGCCGTGTCGAACATATTGATTCCAAGGGAATCTACAACAGATTGCAAAATAGTTTTCTATATGAGAGCCATAAATATATTTTAAAAAGAAAACATTCTGATTCTGGCAGTCAGACTCTTCTTCAAAAAACGAAATTAGGATCATTTTTGTATTTCGGCATAAATTATGGTGCATATAAAGTACTAGAAAATAAAATTATTTGGGAAGATACAACCAAATGGTCATCAAAAGAAGAAATTAGAGAACTTGATGATGTTGATATGCTCAGCTTTGAGGTATGCCATCACTCTAATGATTTTTATCTTTTTTATAAAACAGCTGTTCAAAATTTTCCTGTTATCTATACTGATTATGCAAAAGACAAGAAACATGTTTATTATCAAGGTATGATAATGTCGGACGTAAATCCGGCTGAATTTAAGGTTTTAGATCCTTTGTATGTCAGAGCAAATAATAATGTTTTCTGGCAGAATACAGTAATTACTGGTGCTGATGCCGAAACATTCGAGAGCATTAATGGCGGTTATGCAATGGATAGGAATAACTTCTATTTTAAAGGACAGGTTGTTAAAAAAGATAAAAATATAAGAAAGCTTCTTAAAGAAAAACAGGAAAAACTAAGTAGGCTCAACAAATAGGTTGAATAATTTTTACGAAAGCTGATACTCGTTATTTAATTGAACCAAATGGCTATAAAATAATGTAAAATGAGTAGAACCTATGAAGCGGCTACTGAACATGAACGCATGTATCTAAGTAAAACGAATTAAATTAGGTAAAATGTATAATCTGCGTTTTCCATTTTACCCCTTGGTATCCAGCAAATTTTGATAACTAACATGACAGCAGCTTTTGGGATATCCGAAACCATCCAAAAGCCACTGCAAACTACCACGGAGCTGATTCTACTACGAATTTTGTAAAACAACAGCGTTTTGTGGATTGAATTGAGCAGATGGAAGAAACTCACGCATAACCGTCATTACAAAGATTGACCGGTTTTTTGACTACGCTCGTATAGAATTGTATGTAAAAATTATAAAAAACAAACGATTTTATATGTTTTTGTATTGACCACGATGAAGAATTTGATGATACAATGGAGCGAATGAAGAAATATAGTTAGTCAGAGCCTAACAAACGGCTTGACATCGTACGGGATGATGTTCAAGCGGTGAATTTACTACAAAAATTCTCTCTAGAGCACTAAAAAACAAAAAAAGCCGCTTTAAGTAAAAAGCGGCTTTGGACTTTATGGCGTCCCCTACCGGATTTGAACCGGTGTCGCCGCCGTGAAAGGGCGGTGTCCTGGGCCGGGCTAGACGAAGGGGACGTTTATAGTTGTCGAATCCGTTCCGCAGAAACGGTTCCTGGCCCAATAGCGGATACGACAAGTTGTTAGCTAATACAGGATGTTACTATATAAGTCAATACATTTTATGGCATGTGTGGTGGGCATACTTGGGCTCGAACCAAGGACCTGCCGATTAAGAGTCGGCTGCTCTACCAGCTAAGCTATATGCCCATTAACAAACAAAAAAAGCGGGTACTGTAACCTAGCAGCGACATAACTTTCCGATTTTTTTGGTGAGCCGCGTTGGGATCGAACCAACGACCACCTGATTAAAAGTCAGGTGCTCTACCATCTGAGCTAGCGGCTCAATAGAGACTTGACTTTGTACTATAACCTGATAAGTGAGTCAATATCTTTTTAATAAAAAAACACCCCGGAGCCCTGTAGCAATATAATCATCCGGATGAGAAAAACAGTGACAGACAAAGTTAGCGCCGTATATATCGATTCCTATGAATATACCAAGTTGCGGGACGCCGTAACGACACTTCTGGAACCATTGGGGGGAATCGAAACTTTTGTGAAGCGGGGCGAACGGGTACTGCTGAAACCCAATATGTTGTCAGCTAAAGAACCTGACATGGCCGTGACTACTCATCCGACTCTGGTACGCGTTGTTACAGAACTCGTTCAAGCCTGCGGAGCATCTGTGATGATTGGCGACAGCCCCGGCGTCGACGGGTTTCACCGAGTAGCGGAAAAGACCGGTATATCCGCCGTCGCCAGCGAAAGCGGGGCGGAATTGGTTCCGTTCAAAGAGACTGTTACGGCGCAAAGCTGCGGGATATTCAAGCGCATTGAACTCGCGCGGGTCTACTTAGAGGCGGATAAAATCATAAATCTGCCTAAATTAAAAACCCACGAGATGATGACTCTGACCTGCGCTGTAAAAAACCTGTTCGGAGCCGTCGTGGGAACCGCAAAAGCCGGTTGGCATTTAAAAGCCGGGGCCTCGCGCGATCGGTTTGCCCGTCTGCTGTTGGAGATATATCTTCTTAAAAAACCAGTCTTGAATATTGTGGACGCTATTTGGGCTATGGAAGGCGACGGGCCTAGCAGCGGCGAACCAACTCGCGTTAATGCATTGATCGCCGGAGCCAATGCGATCGCGGTGGATACTTTTGCCGCGCGTTTGGCGGGCCTTCCGCCCGATTTACTTTATGTCGAGCGCGAAGCGGAACGCATGAGATTGAGCGGGGCTGATCCTGAAAAAATAGAAATAGTGGGCGCGAATATCACTCTGTTAAAAAGAAAACCTTTTAGACTTCCCAAGGGGCTGGATACTCAATTTGGTTTTCCCGAATTTCTGAAAAAAGCACTTAGACGTCATTTAATTGCGTATCCTGTTGTTGAGAAAGAACTTTGCGTTCTATGCGGCATTTGCCGCGACGCTTGCCCTCCCAAAGTTATAACCATAAAAAACAGCACCCTGTCAATTGACGAAAAGCGCTGTATCAGATGTTGGTGCTGCCGCGAGCTCTGTCCGGAAAACGCCGTAAAAACAAGACGCGGAACGCTTATGAAATTGTTTCCAAAACTGGGATGACAAAAAACGTCAACTTTCTTCTTCATCCGCTCCCAGAGGAATCTCTCGGTAAGCTCGGTCTTCTTCAAAATGTTTTGCCTGCGCCTTAACCTTTTCCAGATCTGATTTACATCTGACACAATGACGCGTAAAAGGCATCGCTTTTAAGCGCCCAACGGGAATCTCCTCTTCGCATTCCTCGCAGATGCCATATTCTCCCTCTTTGATGCGCAGAAGAGCCTCGTCAATAGCATGCAACTTTTCGCGTTCGCGATCGCCTAGAAGCAGTTCCAACTCACGTTCGCGTTCCGTAGAAGCGCGGTCATAGATATCCCCGCCGGATTCGTTTACTCTGAGTATATCAGCACCGCTTTTCAGATTTTTACGTATTTCCCGCAGGGTATCGTCTTTCATGCTGGAAAGAATTTCGGTTATTTCAGCCCATTTACCGCTTTTAAGCATAGCCATGGCTCGCCCTCCTACTAATGGTTCTCTCCGAGTGACTATCAAAGACACTATCAAGAAGGCGGCACTTCTAGCAAAAAAAAAACCGTTTGTCAAGACAAACGGCTAGACTTCCTCAGAATTCCTGGCAACTATTTCCCCTATAAGATCGTAATCGGAGGAATCGGTAACGCGAAGCGCAACTATCTCTCCGATATCGGCGGTTCCGGCGGTAATGTATACTTGGCCGTCAATATCCGGAGCCTGTCGCGAGGAACGCCCCTTGAGAAGCAACTCCGTCTCTTCGCTATAACCCTCAACAATAACTTGTTCGTGCGCGCCTATCAGGTCGCGATTGCGTCGGAAAGAAAGGCGGGCCTGAACCCGCATAAGCTTGCGGTAGCGCTCCCTCTTGACCCGCTCGGAAACCTGATCGGGCATAGTTGCCGCCGAAGTTCCCTCTTCCCGGGAATAGCAAAACACGCCCAGTCGGTCAAAACCTGTTTGCTCGACAAACCGAGTCAAAGCGCTGAAGTCGTCAATGGTTTCTCCTGGAAAACCAACCATGATTGAGGTTCGAAGCGCAATACCAGGAATCTCTCGACGTAGCTTGGCAATGAGTTCTCTAGTTTGTTGTTCGCTCCCGCGTCGTTTCATACGTACCAAAACCGGGTCGCTGATGTGCTGAATCGGAATATCCAAATATTTACAGATTTTGGGTTCGTCCCGGATCAGTTCTATAAGACTATCGGTTATTCCTTGCGGATAAGCGTACAAAAGCCTGATCCATTGAATCCCTGGAATTTGCGCCAGACGACGTAAAAGAATTTCCAAGGTAGAGCCGTCGTTTAAATCGCTTCCGTACCTTGTTATATCCTGGGAAATGACGTTCAGCTCCTTAACCCCGCGAGCGGCCAGTTTTTCGGCCTCCGTTACCAGAGCCTCAAGCGGGCGAGATCGATACGAGCCCCGCAAGCGCGGAATAATGCAATAGGAGCAACCATTGGAACATCCTTCGCCGATTTTCAAATAGGAGAACCAAGACGGCGAAGAATTAAGACGCGACAAGGTTTCGTCGTAAATAAAATTCGGATCGCCAGTATAGCACAGTTGCCCGCCGGTTCGAGTCCTCTCCGCTAAAATCTCTCCCCTATGCGGGGATAATCTCCGGTACCAATAAAAATATCTACTTCGGGAAGTTCTTTGGCCAACTCCTCTTGATAACGCTGGGGCAGGCAACCAGATACAATCAGAGTGTGGCAGCGGGCGTCGTTTTTTCGTTCGGCCAGATCAAGAATGGCATCAACGCTCTCCTGCTTGGCCTCCTTTATGAAAGAGCACGTGTTGACGATAATAACGTCTGCATCCTTCTCGTTGGTGGTTATTTCGTAGTTATGCCCGGCGAGTATACCAAGCATTACCTCGGCATCCACCAGATTTTTTGGGCAACCTAGGCTGATCATGCTGACTTTCTGTTTGCGCTCTGCTTCCACACGTACCTCTCGCATCCGTCGGTATCTTGACGTCTTTCCTGGATTTTACTCCCTGAAATTCACATATTGCATTTCAATATCCAGATCNTTGTCTTTTAGGAGCTGAATTACGCTTTGCAAATCGTCTCGATTTTTTCCGGTAACACGCACCTGGTCCTCCTGAATCTGTCCCTGGACCTTGAGTTTGCTTTCCTTGATTAATGCGATAATTTCTTTTCCCTTTTCTTTGGAAATCCCCTGTTGCACAGTTATAATTTGGCGCGTCATCCCGCCAGAAGCGGGTTCCGCCTTGCCATATTTCAAAGATTTGATAGAAATACCACGCTTGATGAATTTGGACTGAAGAATATCTATAACCGCTTTCAGCTTAAAATCATCGTCCGCCAGAACTTTAACGGAATCCTTTTCTTGGCTGATCTCGCTTTTTGACCCTTTGAAATCATAGCGTTGTTTTATTTCTTTTATTGTCTGATTGACAGCGTTGTCGACTTCCTGCATATCAACGTTTGAAACAATATCAAATGACGGCATTGAAATAAATCCTCCGGTTTATTTTAATGTTATTCTGCGCTATTGCTGTATGACTTCAACTCCTTTGGGAATTTTGAAGTCGAACATTCCGTTACCAATACCTCTGTTGACCTTTGGGCGACTATAATCAATGCGAGTCTGGTTGCCTCCGGCATCATAAACTACTGAAGAAATTATGGGGAAAATACCCGTAACAGCCCCTTCTTTCTGGAAACGCTCCACAGCCTCTCTAGAAACGTTTAACAGAAGTTTCGACAACATTGGATTCGCTTTTTTGGGGACCATTTCCAACTGATAATTGCCGTTTTTGTCCTGGCGTTCTTTGGCGAATGATATGGAAAAATCCCTGGAAACGTGTCCGATACCAGTCAGATATGACAAGGCGACATTATTGTCACCGCCAAACGCGTCTGTCATNGTAGAAACTATGACTTGACCGTCGTCAGGAAGATAAAACCACACTTGCTTGCCATTGGAAATTATCTGTTGTTTTGGTTTTGAATAATTGAAACGAAACATGGCTGAACCCAAAGACGTACGCTTGAGAAAAACTTCGCCGTTACCCCGTTGTTCTCTTCCCATTCCGGCGATTTTGGTCGTTTGGGTAAAATCAGCGCGCACGTCCCGCAAAGCCGAATAACCTTTTTCCAGAGCCGACACAACGTCTCGTAGCGGCGGCGTATCATTAGCTACCGCTACAGAATATGCTATGGTCAAAAACGAAATTGCGAAGAGAAAAGATCGAACCAATATACATATATATTTCATATTATAAGCTCCTTTACGTCCCAATAAAGACGCTTGATAAAAGCGGCGGCACCTCCGCTGGGCGTTATAACGCTGATGGCAGGAGATCCAGACATCAGGGCAAAGCATCCGGGGTAACGCGCGCGCGCCCAATCCTCAATAGAGCGCCCGTGTCCATGACGAAAACAATTCGACCGTCTCCCATGATAGCTCCGCCAGTAACAATTCCAATGTTTGACAGCGGCCTGCCAAGCGGTTTTACGAATATCTCCCGCTGCCCCGATATGTTAGCGGCTATGACGCCAATTTTCTCGCCGCTGACACCGCAGATAATAACCTGTACTAGGGACGAAAAAGATCCGCAAGGCTGACCCAAAATATTACGGATATCAACAAGAGGCAGGACTACTCCGTCCGCTGAATAGTAATATTGTCCATTTTTTAGGGCGATCTCCCGACTTGGGATTTCAATAGTCCTGTCTATGGCGCTAATCGGAAAAGCCACCGTCATCGGTCCGTATTCCACGAGAAGAACCTGGATAATAGAGATAGTTAAAGGAAGCATCAGCTGAAAACTGCTTCCCGCTCCAGGAGTTGATTCTATGGAAAAAGTCCCTCCGAAACCGCGCACAGCGCTTATGACCGCGTCCATGCCAACTCCGCGCCCCGAAACATTTGTAATGGTTTCAGCCGTGGAAAACCCGGGAGCGCAGATCAGCATCAAAGCGTCTTGACGCGACATCGCGGCCGCTTGGTCGGAGTTTATCAGGCCTTTATCAAGCGCCTTTGCCACAAGACGAGCCGGATCCATCCCTCGACCGTCGTCTGAAATATCTATGGTGGCATAATTTCTGTCTTTAATCAGTTTGATGGAAATCCGTCCCGTATCCGGCTTACCGGACGCTTCGCGCTCTTCGGAAGATTCTATGCCATGATCAACCGCATTGCGCAGGATATGCACCATGGGCTCGGCTACGCTTTCCAGAATACCCCGATCCAACTCGGTATCGCTCCCGTCAACACTCAGAACAACCCTTTTCCTTTGATTACGGGAAAGGGTTCGCACTAAACGTGGAAAACGTTCTGTTACCACTGAAAAAGGGAGCATGCGAGCAAGAAAAACCTCATTGCGCAGCTCGCGCAACTGTGATGATAGCAACGCCAAAGAATCATTCAGTCCAGCGTCCGGAAATAGACGCAATTGCTCTGTTAAGCGATGGTGCGTAGTGGTCAGCTCCCCGGAAATATTAACCATTTTGTCCAAAGTTTCAGTTTTTACCCTTATGGTTTTAAAAGAATCCGAGTGACGGAAGTGGCACAAAAAGAGCGAGGTTTCCTTTTGGGCCTGTTTGTTTTCCGAGTTTGAAAAACGCTCTCCGCTACGGGCGAATGCGGATATTCTGGCAACAAGGTTGCTGGCGTCGGGCAGATTTGCTTCGTTTCCGGTCTCAACGAAAGATATCATACGCCCCAAAAGATCGTTTGATTCAAGAATAATATCCAGAAGATCTGCGGTGGGGGAAAGCTCGCCGTTTCTAACCTTAACTAGAAGATCCTCCAGCTTATGAGCAAAATCGGCGATGCTGTCAAACTGCATGGTGGCCGCCATGCCTTTGAGCGAATGGGCGTGACGAAAAAGTTCGTGTATAATTGCCGGATCGGCAGTATTTTCCAGCTGTACGATGAGCGAATTGGACTCGTCGATATGTCGGCGAGATTCGGAAACGAACAGTTCCCTGTACTGAGACAGGTTCATTCGTCTATTTCCCCAGAGGCGCCAAAGCCGAGAGGACTTTTTCGGGAGAAAGCGGTTTCTGAATAAAAGCGCTTGCGCCAAGATCCAGCGCCTTTTTGACAATAGCATCCTGCCCCAAAGCTGAACAGATCGCGATTTTTGCCGAAGGTATGGTATCAATAATAGATTTGATCAGATCAAGGCCGCTTGCGTCTGGAAGAATGATATCGAGAATAACAATGTCCGGTGTGTGTTCGTGAAGGATGCGCATAGCTTCAATACCGCTCGCGGCCTCAGCCATAACATCATAACCGTTGTCCTCTAGAATACCGCGTATTACCCTGCGCATGAATAATGCGTCGTCAATAATCAAGACAGTTGGTTTCATGTGTTTTTCCCCTGAGTCCTGAGTTTTTCCTGTAGCAGTTCGTTAACTACAGCCGGATTGGCTTTTCCCTTGCTTGCCTTCATTACCTGGCCTACAAAAAATCCAAACAGTTTTTCTTTGCCACCTCGAAGTTCTTGAACCTGTTCTGGATTCTCGGCTATAACACTATCAATAATAGTCTTAATGGCATCTTTATCAGAAACCTGAACGAGCCCCTGCTCCCGCACTATGTCGCTTGGCGTCTTGCCGCTTTTCCACATCTCGTCGAAAACAGTTTTGGCAATTCTGCCCGATATGGCGCCGTCGTCAATCAATTTTAGTAATTCTGCCAGCATACCCGGCGTCACCGGACAATCATATATGGAAAGGCCTGAATCGTTCAGACCACGAATAACTTCGCCCATGATCCAGTTAGCAACTGCTTTGGCGTTATGGTGGAGCGCAACGATTTTCTCGTAATATTCCGACAAGAGCCGACTGGCCGTAAGAACTTCGGCGTCATACTCGGGAATACCATATTCAGTAATAAAGCGCTGCATTTTATGCTCAGGTAATTCGGGTAACTCTTGAGCCACCTCATCAATCCAATGAGAGTCTATCGCCAAGGGAACGAGGTCGGGATCAGGAAAATAACGGTAATCGTGGGCTTCTTCTTTGGTACGCATGGAACGGGTTTTACCTTTGTCAGGATCGAAAAGGCGCGTTTCCTGAATAACGGGGCCACCGTCTTCAATCAAATCAATCTGGCGCTGTATCTCATAGTCAATGGCCTGTTTGATAAATTTAAAAGAATTGACATTTTTGATTTCGGCGCGCACACCGAATTTGTCCGATCCGGCCTCCATTACGGAAACGTTGGCGTCACACCTGAAACTCCCCTCCTCCATGTTACCGTCGCAAATGCCGAGCCAAGTCACAATCCTGTGAAGCTGTTTGAGATAACTGACCGCCTCGTCGGAGGAACGCAGATCCGGCTCGGAGACAATCTCCAGAAGCGGAGTGCAGGCGCGGTTCAGATCAACGCCCGATCCGTCTTCCAACTCCGGAATGTCGCTGTGAACCAGTTTTCCCGCATCTTCCTCCATATGGATTCTGGTTATACCAATACGCTTGTTGTCGCCATTAACTTCAATATCCAGCCAGCCATGCTCGCAGATGGGATTTTCAAACTGACTTATCTGATAACCTTTGGGAAGATCTGGATAAAAATAATTTTTTCTGGCAAAAATACTGCGACTGGCAATGGAACAGTTAGTGGAAAGGCCGACTTTGATGGCAAACTCCACCACTTTTTTGTTCAGTACCGGTAAAGCTCCTGGCAATCCCAGACAGACCGGGCAGGTCTGCGAGTTTGGAGCCCCTCCAAACGACGTGGAGCAACCGCAGAATATTTTGGAATCGGTTTTGAGCTGGACGTGAACTTCAAGACCAATAACAGCTTGGTATTTCATGCGAAACATCTCCGGTTATTTGTATAAATCATCGCGGGCATTTACAAACAGGCAGACGCCAAGCTTATCTATTACAAAGGAGCCTTCAAGGTATGCCACTCAGTCGCCTGTTCAAACGCGTGAGCCGCTCTCAAAATGGTTTCTTCGGCAAAAGGTTTACCGATCAGTTGCGCACCGATAGGTAATCCGTCCACACTGTAGCCAGCCGGTATAACAATAGCGCAGGTACCGGCCAAGTTGACAGAAATGGTAAAAATATCCGACAAATACATCTGCAAAGGATCGTTGTTTTTTTCGCCGATCCCAAACGCCGGAGTGGGCGCTACGGGAGTAAGAATAACGTCAACGTTTTCAAAAGCCCGTGTAAAATCACGCATAATCAGGGTGCGCACTTTCTGGGCTTTGAGGTAATAGGCGTCGTAGTAACCAGAGGAAAGGGCGTAAGTTCCCAGCATGATGCGCCGTTTGACTTCGCTTCCGAAACCCTGACTACGAGTCTTGGAAAACATTTCCAAAAGCCCTTCGGAGTCCTCGGCGCGACAGCCGAATCTAACCCCATCATAACGCGCCAAATTAGCGCTGGCTTCAGCCGTAGCGATTAAATAATAGCTGGCCACGGCGTAATCGGTGTGGGGCAGGGATATATCCACAATCTCAGCGCCCAGAAGGCGGTATGTCTTGATGGCGCTCTCCAAAGCGGCCTTCACATCCGAATCCAGACCCGCAATGTAATACTCTTTTGGCAAACCTATTTTGAGTCCTTTGACATCGCCTGTGAGCGCGGAGCAATAGTCTGGAACCGCAGCTTTAACGCTGGTGGAATCTTTCGGATCGTAACCAGCCACCGCGCCAAGCATGATAGCGCAATCGGTAACGTCTCTGGCAAGAGGTCCGACCTGATCAAGAGAAGAAGCATAAGCAATGACGCCATAACGCGAGACTCGGCCATAGGTCGGCTTCAATCCCACGCATCCGCAATGAGACGCCGGCTGACGAACCGAGCCCCCAGTATCAGTGCCCAGAGCGACGGTGACCTGACGAGCCGCGACAGCCGCCGCAGAACCTCCGGAAGAACCTCCGGGAATGCGCTCCATGCTCCAAGGGTTTCTGACCGGCCCGAACGCGCTGGATTCGTTTGACGATCCCATGGCAAATTCGTCCTGATTGAGTTTACCCAAAAGCACGGCCCCTTGCTCTTTAAGTTTTTCGTAAGCAGCAGCGTTGTAAGGGGGGATAAAGTTGCTTAACATCCGCGAAGCACAGGTGGTGAGAACGCCTTCTGTGGAAAATATGTCTTTAATAGCCAACGGTATTCCGGTTAGAAAACCCATATTGCCATCGGCGATACGCTTATCCGCCTCATCCGCTTGGGCTAGAGCTTTTTCGGGAATTACAGTTATGAACGCGTTTATTTGTTCGTCGGTCCGCTCGATCCGATCCAGCATGGCCAGGGTTGCCTCGCGGGAGGACACATCGCCAGATTTGAGTTTCATATGAAGTTCGCGTAGCGTCAGGTCAAAAAGTTCCATTCACGGCTCCAAAATTTCAATAACGTCTACTTCTAAGTACGTTTTATTCTATAACCTTAGGTACGCGATAAAAACCAAGCGTCGGATGCGGCGCGTTAAGCAAGGCCTTGTCCGTTCCAATGGATGGCTGAACCTGATCCTCCCGAAAAGCGTTGTCCATTGGAACCGCATGCGAAGTAGGCAGAATTTCGTCGGTATTCAACTCGTTTAACTTGTCGACATAGCCTAAGATGACATCCATCTGCTCGGCAAAAAGTTTTTTTTCATCATTATCAAGATTAAGCCTAGCGAGCTTCGCCACATATTCCACTTCGGCGATAGTTATCTTCATTTATCCCCTCTGTAAATTACAGATTGAATTCTTTTCGGGCCATTTGTACCATGCTTGGAGGCTCTTGACAACATTCCAATGGTCTGCCGAAACGAAAAAGGGACTTTTTTCTTGACACATAAAGGTCCATTTAGTAGTTTACATCTCTTCGAAAAAATCACAATTCCGTTATAAAACTGAATTGTGTTATGTGAGGATTCTATGAAAACCGAAGTTCCAAAGTCCGAAAACATTATGCGTAATTGGCACGTTGTTGATGCGCAAAATCTGATTCTTGGTAGGCTAGCTTCACAAGTGGCCAATATCCTGCGTGGCAAGAACAAGGCTATTTTCACTCCCAGCGTGGACACAGGCGACTTTGTCATTGTCGTAAACGCTGAAAAGATTGCCCTCACCGGGCGCAAGCTTTCGGATAAAAACTATTACAGCCACTCGGGATTTCCCGGTGGAATAAAATCGGTCACTGCCGGAGAGCTCCTTGAAAAACAACCGGAAGAACTCATCCGTAAAGCTGTTAAGGGAATGCTTCCAAAGAATAAGCTGTCTCGGCAAATGATCAAAAAGCTGAAAATTTACACAGGGCCGAATCATCCCCATGAAGCTCAGCGCCCCAAAAACTTGGAACTTTAACACACTTAGGAGAATTAGATATGGCGGCAACCAGTTACTACGGGACGGGCAAACGCAAAAGCTCGGTGGCTAGGGTATGGATCAAACCAGGCTCCGGCGCTATCACCATAAATAAAATAACTATTGATGAATATTTTGGACGCGAGACAGCCAAAATGGTTGTACGTCAATCCCTTGAACTTACGGAAAACCTTGACAAGTTTGATGTATTTGTCACGGTGCATGGCGGCGGAGACTCCGGTCAGGCCGGAGCCATCAGGCACGGTATTTCCAGAGCTTTACTTGAAGTTGATCCGGAGTTGAGAACTCCTTTGAAAAAAGCTGGTTTCATAACTCGCGATTCACGAGTAAAAGAACGGAAGAAATACGGCAAAAAAGCCGCTCGAGCGCGCTTCCAGTTTTCCAAACGTTAACAGAGAACTCTGTGCGGCAGAAACAGATCAAGGGGAAATTCCGTACGGAGTTTCCCCTTGTTTTTTGTCCATTTTTTACCCTAGTATCATTGAGGAGATAATGCCATGTTGAGAGTTGCAGTCGTGGGGGCCAGCGGATATACGGGAGTCGAGCTGGTTCGTATTCTTCGCGGGCATCCGAATGTCTCAGTAACATGCGTAACTTCGGAAAGAAGCGCGGGAAAACGTATTGACGCGCTTTATCCTTCTCTACGCGGACATTGTGATCTAACGCTTGAAAATCTCGACCCAACGCGTGTTTCCGCTAAGGCCGATCTCATTTTTACCGCGCTTCCGCATAAAACTGTCATGGAGGTTGCACCAGCTTTTTTAAAAATGGGAAAGACCATTATTGATTTGTCTGCGGATTACCGTCTTAATGATCCCGATGTGTACGGCGCATGGTATGAGGAACACTTAAATCCGGAGCTGCTTCTGGAAGCGGTGTACGGCCTGCCCGAGATACGAAGAGATGAGATTATCGGGAAAAAGCTGGTGGCCAATCCCGGATGCTATCCCACAAGCATCATACTTGGCCTTGCCCCACTATTGAAAAACGGCTTGATTGATCCCTCAAACATCATTATCGATTCTGCCTCCGGAGTTACTGGGGCCGGGCGCTCCGCCAAAGTCGATTCGCTGTACTGCGAGGTTAACGAATCGTTCAAAGCTTACGGCGTCGGAGGAGTTCACCGACATATCCCCGAAATCGAACAGGAATTGTCGCTGTTGTCTGGAAAATGCGTAACCATTACGTTTACCCCTCACCTAGCTCCAATGGATCGAGGCATACTTTCCACCATATATGCCTCGCCTCTAAAAACGACAACAACCGGGGAACTGGCTGAGATATATAACAGCTTTTACCATAAAGAAGTATTTGTGCGGGTACTGCCGGAAGGCAGCCTTCCGGCAACCGCCTTCGTGCGGGGATCTAACTTCTGCGATGTGGCGCCGTTAGTGGACAAACGCACTGGTAAGATAATTGTTCTTTCCGCAATTGATAATTTGGTGAAAGGGGCTTCGGGGCAGGCTGTGCAGAATATGAATATCGTATGCGGTTTTCCGGAAACCACGGGACTTGCCGAACCAGCGCTGTTTCCATAGTTAACAGCGCAATAAATAGACAACGGGGCTTATCGGATTTCTGATCAGCCCCGTTTTAATTCAATTTCCAGTTCGTGGATTTTTTTACGCAACGTGTTACGGTTAATTCCCAGTATGTCCGCCGCCTTGAGTTGATTCCATTTCGTTTTTTCCAAAATAAATCGAATCAACGGACGTTCCACCTGTTGTAGCACCCTGGCGAGAATATCTCCCTTGTCAAGCTTGTCAATCTCAGCAAAGCAACTTCGCAATTTCTTATCCACTATTGATTCCAAAGAAGTTTCCTGAGAATCCTGCGATGCGTTGTCCGAATCCGACAGGAGATTCTCAAAATCAGCCGCCGTAAGCATGGGATCGCTCGATAGAATAACCGCCCGTTTTATGGCGTTTTCCAACTCTCTGACATTGCCAGGCCATGCGTGCGAGGCCAAAAGCGATAGCACTTCGTCCGAAATTTGCTTTGGCGGAAACAACAGGTCCGAACACGCGCGATCTAAAAAATATCGGGTCAGAACAGGAATATCAGACAATCTTTCCCGCAGCGGCGCAAGGGTAATCGGCACAACATTCAGACGGTAATAAAGATCTTCACGGAATTCTTTTTGCCTCACCTTCTCCGGCAAATTTTGGTTCGTAGCGGCCACAATACGCACATTGACCGGCATATTTTGTAAACCGCCAACCCTCGTAACTTCGTGTTCTTGCAAAACACGTAAAATTTTCGCCTGCAAATCAAGCGACATGTCTCCTATTTCATCCAAAAACACCGTGCCATTATTGGCCTGTTCAAATTTACCCTGTTTGCGTTCGCTGGCGCCGGTATAAGCTCCTTTTTCGGAACCGAACAACTCGCTTTCCAGAAGGTCGTGCGGAATAGCGGCGCAGTTAATGGCAACAAAGGGGTTGCCCAAGCGCTTGGAGTTGAGATGGATTGCGCGCGCCACCATCTCTTTGCCCGTGCCGGATTCACCCTGAATCAGAATGGTAACGTCGCTATCCGCCACTTTGCCAATGGTCTTATAAACCGATTGCATGGCGGCTGAGTTACCAATGATGTTTTTTTCCACCTGATAACGCTCTATCAGTTCCTGCTTCAACAACGACACCTGGTTGGTAACTTGACGAACCCGAACAACTTTTTCAATTATCGCGTCGATGACATCAAGCTCGAAAGGCTTGGTGATATAATCATAAGCCCCACGTTTCATGGCTTCCACCGCATTTTTCATGCTGGCTTCGGCAGTCATGATCACCACCAACAAATCGCTTTTCATTTCCCGGATACGTTCCAGCAAATCTAGACCGCTAAAACCTGGCATCTTTATATCAAGAATTGCAAGATCATAGCTGCGCTCCTGAATCAATGAAAGCGCCTGGCGCCCATCGCTGGCAATATCTACGGCAAATCCTTTACCTTTTAAGGTGTTGGAAAGAATCCAGCGCATACTCTCTTCGTCGTCCGCCACTAAAACTCTACTCAGGGACATATGGGCTACCTCTACATGGTTTTATCCGCTTCAGAGCGATTGGTTCATCAGATTTACAAGCGGAGAAACAATCGCTTATAAACTAATTCTATTACCTGATAAGCGGCAACANAACGGTGAATGTAGTTCCGCAGCCNGGGTGAGATTTCACCTTGATCATGCCGCGGTGTTCAGAGACAATCTTATGACAAATGGTAAGCCCTAGGCCTGCGCCAGCGGGTTTACCGCTAAAAAAAGGAGTCCAGATTTTTTCCATATCTTTGTCCGGAATCCCGGGGCCATCATCGCTTACGTCAATCGCAATCATACGCGATTGACGCTCGTCTTCAGAGATACGGTAATCGGAAAGCACCTTGCTGGTTATCGTCAAACGCCCGGATTCGCCCATGCAATCAAGGGCGTTCCTAATCAGATTAAGAAAAAGTTGAGTCATCATTTCTTCATCAGCCATTATATCCGGAATACTGGGATCAAAATGAGCAAAAAAAGAAATGTCGCTATCTTCAACGGCTTGTTTTTGTAGCAGCAGTATATCACCCAATGTCTTGTGCAAATTAAGGGGCTTCAAGTTAGGTTTTCGTGGTGACGCTAGCGTCAAGAGCTCTCTTATTATGAGGTCAATACGGTCGACCTCCCGGACCATCACCCTAGTATATTCTAGAAGCTCGCCGTCTTCGCGTAATCTGCGCTCCAAAAGCTGCGCCGCGCCTTTGATGCCTCCCAAAGGATTTTTTACCTCATGGGCAAGCCCGGCGGCCAGAGTTCCCATGCTCGAAAGTCGATCAGCCTGCCTCACTGCGGCTTCCAGCTCACGAATATAGGCAATATCCCTAAGGGTCAAAATTGCGCCAATGTTTTCGCCATTTGGAAGCATCAACGGATAACAGGTGGCAGCCACAGGGGTTACTCTGCCAGAGCTCCGAATGACAACATTTTCATTGTCCGTAATGGTAAATCCGGTGCAAATGGTTTTGTCTACCATTCCAACAAGGTTTTTTTCTTGACTGAACAGTTCCCGAAACGTGGCTCCCAGCGCAAGACGCTTGGAAAAACCGCTTATTTCCTCCGCAGCCGGATTGCAAAGCGTGACAACGCCGTCCCGGTTTACAACAATAACGCCATCGCCAACATTATCAATCACTGTTGCGTAATAATTATTCAGATGGGGATTATCCGAAAAATCCGTCCGTTTCACATCGGATCCATAACGCTTATTTTATCCACAATTTTCTGCAATTCCAAAACCGAACGGGAAATATTCGCTTCCCGGCGCATATCCGACGCTCCTGGAAATCCCCTAGCATACCAGCCGATATGTTTTTTCATTTCTCGGCAAGCAACGTCTTCTCCAAAATCTCGTAGATAAAGCCTCAGATGTTCGCGCATGACGATAGCGCGCTCTATGTTTGTAACAGTTGCTGCGGAGCCTTTTTCTTGATATTCGCGGATTTGCCTAAAAATCCAAGGCGCNCCAAGAACGCCGCGAGCGAGCATTGCGCCGTCGCAACCGGTTTCGTTCATCATTTTAAAACAATCGCAAGCGCTGAAAATATCGCCATTGCCGATAACCGGGATGGTAAGCCTTTTTTTAAGTTCAGTGATCTTAGTCCAGTCAGCCTGTCCGGAAAACATTTGGCTTCGGCTCCTGGGATGAAAAAATATCGCGTCGCATCCTTCCGCTTGGGCAATGGAGGCAATTTCCAGATAGATATCGTCTCCGCAGGTCCAGCCCGAGCGAATCTTAACAGTCAATGGCGTCGAAACCGCTTTTCTGACCGACCGGATAATGGCCACCACTTTCCGTGGTTCTTTCAAAAGAGCGCTTCCGGCTCCGGTTCCAACCACTTTCCGAACCGGACACCCCATATTTATATCTATCAATTCGCAACGCCCCTCAACCATACGGGCCGCCTCAGCCAAACTATCCGGATTATCACCGAAAAGCTGCGCGCCCAGCGGATGGTCTTCAGGATCGTTTTTCAACAACGCCAGGGTATTGCGTCCAGAACGAACCAAGCCGTTAACGCTAAGCATTTCGGTGAAAGCCAGCGATGCGCCCATGCGACGACAGATTGTACGGAATGGCAGGTTTGTTATTCCCGCAAGGGGGGCAAGAACGGCATTGCACGCCAAGGTCAAGCCGCCGATAGTCAATGATTTCAGCATATTTTATGTGGACGCAACGCCGAGAAAAACTGGGAAACAACTTCTGGCGCCTGTTTTTTGAGCATACTGCCACAGGCTCCATAAATAGGCAAGCATAAACAAAGAAAAGCCGACTATGATGTCGGCTTATTCGGGATTAAGAATTAACTAAGGCGAGATAAGCGTCAAGCCACCTCAACTTTGATTTGCTTAGGTCTGTCCTCTTCCCTCTTTGGTAGAGTAACAGTCAAAACGCCTTTGTCGCAGACAGCGCTTACGCCATCTTGCTGAATGTTAGCCGGAAGGCTAAAAATTCTCTGAAAGGACCCGAAGTAACGCTCAATACGATGGTAATTCTCTTTTTTTACTTCTCCAGAGTGTTTTCGTTCACCCCTAAGCGTCAAAGTGTTGTCCTCTATGCGAACCTCAATGTCCTTCTGATCCACATCGGGCAGCTCCGCTTTGATGACAATGGCGCTCTCGGTTTCATAAATATCAACGAGCGGCTGCCACAAACCTTCTCGCAGATCTTCTCCTGTCAAATCGTGGTTCCAGGAAAGATTGAGCAATTGGTTCATTTGCTCCTGCATGCCGCGCAGTTCTCTGAGGGGATTGTATTTTACAATAGCCATGACGCAAATCCTCCTTGTAGCAAATAACGCCATCACAATCGGTTATTACTATAACAAAAGTAATAAGTGATTACGGTTTGTCAAGAACGGAACCTGCCAGAAAAGGGAAATTCCGATTTTGCAAGAACGTAACTATTAAATACTGGAAAACACGCTTTGCTAGAGCTCTAATCAGAGGATATCCGCAGGATGCTCGATTTTCTGAATTCGTCCTGGGGGAAAACCCGTCCCGTAAACATACAGTTAAAAATGTGTTTAAACACTAGGCCAGGCTCTCCTTTTTTCTCTCCCGATCGAAAATAAGAGTGGCCTTTGGGAAAATCATAAGCAGTGTTTATTTCATCGCAGTCTATCGCATAGACATTTTTGGGAGTTTTATCCATATCCTCAGGCCCTGAGTGCCCAAGACGGCGGGAGGCCTCGGCATTCTTTACATTTGAAATTTTACTGGCGCGCAACGCCAAATCATCAGAGGCGTAATAAACTACGACATTTCGGGACGCATGGCTAATCAATTCGCCAGGTTCTCCTTTATGCAACGATTCGTTCAATATATCGGCGGCAACCAAAAAAGTATTTCTAAATAACAAGGGAAGTCCGGCAGGTTGGTCATATCTCTTCCAGTTTTCCAAGGTTTGGCGAAGCACCCTGTTCCCCATAGAATGAGCCAATACGTTAATACGCTTGAGACATGGGTTGTCGTCAGGGTTGATATCTCGAGAACTTCTCCATTTCATGAAGGCCTGCATCATTCGCGCAAAAGCAAAAGCGCTTTGATCCGCCGATTTTTGATCGTCCCAATAATCATTGACAATCCCAATGTCGTTATCGCATGGCCAGATGATTGGCACAACCAATACTTCCTTCGGATTCTGTTTATCGCAAAGCGACTGAAACTCTTCCACATTTTTAAAGACATCCTCGGGCAGATTGGAGAATCCATGGATATAGATAAG
>JGI994J12354_10000674_pt1 | contig 34199 bp, 35 predicted proteins | sample IntmicLarv3ML3BL_FD_12354 | JGI IMG/M metagenome (IMG submission 12354) | reverse complement strand
CGAACTTCACTTGAAGGAGTGCGAATGGCGCTACAACCGAGCGGCGCCTCAACTTCTCGCGGCTCTCAAACTTTTGGTGTCAAAGAACAAAAAACTGATGGGCTAGAGCCATATAAAAAGGGTGTCTGATTTTTGCACAAGCAGACTTTTATGGAAATGTCGATTCAGGAAAAGTTGAAAGATGGTATCAAACAATAATTCATCAAAAAGGAGAATGCTTTTCGTGAAAAAAACGACTACATTTTCTTTGTTAATTTGCTTTATGGGTATTTTTTTATTCTCATCTTGTGGAATAAACAAAAATGAAATGGAAGACAGTATAAAGCAGAGTTTCCAAGAAAAAATGGACTCCGATCCATATTTTAAAAAATATGGAATGAAAGTTCAAAAAGTGGTTTTGATAAAAACTGGTTCAAATTCATACGATGGACTTGTAACTGTTTTATTGAAGGAAGAATCATATAATATTCGAATATCTGTAAAAACAGATAGCTCCGCATATATGTGGGAAACAGAGCCATCGGCATTTACGTTTTTGATACGATAATTAACTTGATACAGATAATACCGTGAAACATCATTGAGCCAGAATTTAGTTTCAATATCATGCCCTACACTATTGCAACATATTAAAAATTCCAAAAAATGATGTGAAAGTAAACATTGAGAATATCTACAAAAATCATAATGATATTTTGCGTGGCAACACTTTTATCCTCTTGCGCACTTTTTCAAACTTCTATGTCGCCAATAGAGGTCTACAACACTTTGCCTGAATATACGGAAACCACATTTTTGACTGTGGCAGAAGCTCAAAACTCAAATTGTAGCTGTTTGACAAAAAACCGAAGTTACACAGCTCCCATTGGGATGACAGTAACAGGTGACTTAAGAAATGGTGCAAAAGGAATTGACGAATGGGTTGCTTTAGACGGAGGCAATGCTTATGTTTTGAAAAACTTTCAATGGATGACTGTTCGCACAGGCACTACGCAACTATACATTGAGTTTGACACATATATTTGCAAATAGATAATCAAATGCCGAACGCCAAACTGCCAGAACCTTAGTGCCAATGCGGGTGGAGAACACTGCATTCTGAAAGCAACCGATGTTCTAGTCTAGCCCCAAATTTATTATTGACAGATGTAAAGATTTATCGTTTGAGAAGAAAAATGTTTGAAAATAAAATTGCTATAATTTTAAGAAACGATTTAATGACTTGGCAAAAATTGAATGTGACTTCTTTTTTGGCAAGCTCTATTGCTATTTCATTCCCTGAAGTTCACGGGAAAGCATTTTTCACTAAAAATGGCGACGAATTTTTGCCTTTTATCAGTCAACCCATTTTAATATACAAGTCTGATAATGACAATGAAATGAAACGGGCATTTAATCGTGCTAAAGAAAGGGGGCTTTACATAGGAGTTTATCCTCAGTCATTTTTTGCTACAAAAAGCGCCGAAGAGAATCATCTCGTAATGGAAAGTTTCAATAATGAAGAGCAATTATTGGCAGGCATAGTAGTTTATGGTGAAACAAAAAAGGTATATAAAGCTCTTGACAAACTACACTTGATGGATTGAAAAGAAAAAACGGGAAGAAAGCGCTGTATCTAACAAGCAATTTGAACGTCGCACAGAAATTTACACTTATCAGCAAAATATCAACTCTCACTCCCCATACAATTCACCCGCCCAGGAATTTCTTGAGTTTGACAATCAAAGGGACTATATTTTGACGCTATAGTTTTACACTATGGATGTTTTCTGCAGCGGCGCGTAGATAATTTCAATCCGGTTGTAACAGGCGCTATTTTCCCATGCTTTTGATGATCGACAACTATGATTCCTTCACATTCAATATTGTCCAGTATTTTGGTCAACTGGGCCAAGACGTGCGCGTATACCGGAATGACAAAATAACATTAGACGAAATTGAGCACCTAAAACCAGCGCGGCTGGTAATATCTCCAGGGCCATGTTCGCCTGAGGAAGCGGGAATCTCCGTATCTGCAATCAAACGCTTTGCCGGACAGATTCCCATTCTGGGAGTTTGCCTGGGTCATCAGGCCATCGGCGCGGCGTTCGGGGGTGATGTGGTGCGAAGCGCTTCTCTGATGCACGGAAAAACATCTCCTATTCACCACGACGGCAAGGATATATTCGCTGGCCTCAATAATCCGTTTCAAGCGACCCGTTATCATTCCCTCGTAGTTGACCGCCCTACTCTGCCAGATTGTCTTGAAATAACGGCATGGGTGGACAACGAAGAAATCATGGGTTTGCGCCACCGGCAATTACCGGTATGGGGGATTCAGTTTCACCCAGAATCCATACTCACGGAAAACGGCATGGAAATGCTCGACAATTTCCTGCGTATAAGCGAAACGGAAGTATTACGCGCAAAGAACCGATAAACTGTGGAATAATAGGAGATATTTTCTTCTATCCCATTTAATAGATGTCATATAAAAATATGTGAAATTTCAGGAACGGTATTTCGACACATGACCAAAGAACTCGACAAAACATACGACCCGCACGACGTTGAAAAAAAATGGTACGAGGAATGGGAACAAAACCACTGTTTCCACGCAGACGCTACATCCGACAAAAAACCGTACTCCATAGTCATTCCGCCTCCGAATGTAACCGGAGCCTTGCACATGGGGCACGCGCTTAACAACACGCTTCAGGATATCCTTTGCCGCTGGAAAAGAATGCGCGGGTACAGCGTTTTATGGATGCCGGGGACCGACCACGCCGGAATCGCCACCCAGAACGTAGTGGAACGCCAACTGGCGGCTACTGGAAAAGACCGCCACGACTTGGGCCGAGAAGCGTTCATAGAAAAAGTATGGAAATGGAAGGCCGAATCGGGGGGCCAGATAATCGGTCAATTGAAACGTCTGGGCGCCTCGTGCGACTGGGAGCGCGAACGCTTCACCATGGACGAAGGACTCTCCAAAGCGGTTCGCACCGTATTTGTGAAATTATATCAGGACGGCCTGATCTACCGCGACAACCGCCTCATTAACTGGTGTCCGCGCTGCCATACGGCGCTATCGGACATTGAGGTGGAACATGAAGATCAGAAAGGCCATCTCTGGCATATACGTTATCCGGTATCAGGCGAGCCGGAGCGCTTTGTAACCGTTGCAACCACTCGGCCCGAAACCATGCTTGGCGATACGGCGGTAGCAGTCCACCCGGAGGATGAGCGTTATCGGGATCTGGTTGGCAAAAGCGTGATTTTGCCGCTGCTAAACCGAGAGATACCGGTCATCGCGGACGAATACGTTGATCGCGAATTTGGAACAGGCGTGGTTAAAATCACGCCAGCCCATGACTTTAACGATTTTGAGGTTGGACTTCGCCACAGCCTGGAGCTGATCAACGTTATGGACGAATCCGGCGTCATAAACTCCGCCGGACGCCAGTACGAGGGGATGGATCGTTTCGACGCCCGCACCCGCATCGTGGCCGAGCTGGAACAGTCGGGGCTGTTGGAAAAGATTGAAGATCACGCCATGTCTGTGGGCGGTTGTTACCGCTGCAAAACCGTGGTGGAGCCATATCTCTCCATGCAGTGGTACGTAAAAGTCGGGCCACTGGCCGACAGAGCGCTAGACGCGGTTAAGCAGGGAAAAACGCGAATCATACCAAAACAATGGGAAAACACCTATTACGACTGGATGGAAAATATCCGCGACTGGTGCATATCGCGTCAAATCTGGTGGGGCCACAGAATCCCGGCCTGGTTTTGCGACAAATGCGGCACAGTCATCGTTGCAATGGAAGACCCCGCGCATTGCTCCGACTGTTCCAACGCTGAACTTCGTCAGGAAACCGACGTGCTTGACACATGGTTTTCTTCCGCGCTCTGGCCTTTTTCAACCATGGGGTGGCCCAACCAGACGCCTGAGCTGAAGCGTTACTATCCAACTTCCTGCCTTATAACCGGTTTTGACATACTCTTTTTTTGGGTTGCCCGCATGATGATGATGGGCCTACGTTTCATGGACGACGTACCCTTCAAAGATGTATACATCCACGCTTTGGTTCGCGACGCCAACGGCCAGAAGATGTCAAAGTCAAAGGGAAATGTTATCGACCCTCTGAACATCATCGATGAATACGGAGCCGACGCTTTCCGCTTTACCCTTGCCGCTTTCGCGGCGCAGGGGCGAGATGTTAAACTGGCAAAAGAACGCATCGCCGGCTACCGCAACTTCTGTAACAAAGTCTGGAACGCCGCCCGTTTTACTCTGATGAACCTAGACGGGTTTGATCCGGACTCAACAAACCTGAAAGAGCTTGACCTTTCGTCGGGGGATCGCTGGATTTTGCACCGCCTGAATGAAACCGCCCGTCAGGTTGACGAAAGCCTGACCGCATATCGCTATAACGAAGGCGCGGCGGCCCTGTACCAATTCACCTGGAGCGAGTTCTGCGATTGGTACGTGGAACTCTCCAAGCAAGAGCTGTACAACGGAACTCCCGAACGAAAACAGGCAACACAATATGTTCTCTGGCACACCTTGGACCATCTGCTGCGTTTGTTACACCCGTTTATGCCGTTCATTACCGAGGAGATCTGGCAGGCTCTGCCAGGCGCCAAGAATGTTTCGACGATTATGCGCGCCGAATATCCTCTGGCGGATNCTTCCATAAGTTTTTCCGAAGACGCGGCCTCCATGGAAAAAGTTATGGCTGTTATCAACGGTATCCGCAACATCCGAGGCGAGATGGAAGTGCCTCCCAGCAAGCGTATCACGGTCATTCTCTCATGCGGCAACCAAGAGAGCTTGGAACTCATGCGTCTTAACGAGCGCGCCATAGTTAATTTGGCTCGTATTTCCGAACTGATTATCGGCTGCGATTTGGAAAAACCTGATGACGCATCCATTCAGGTTACCGGTAACATTCTTATTTATGTGCCTCTTAAAGGTTTGGTCAACGCGGAAGAAGAGAAGCGGCGACTGATCAAGGAAATCAGCAAAATCGAAAAAGAAATCGAAATGTTTTCCAAAAAGCTCCAGACCCCCAGTTTCGTTGATCGCGCCCCTGCTCAGGTTGTGGCAAAAGAACGGGAGAAGTTGGCTGAAGTCACCGAAAAAAAACAAACGCTTGAAGAGAGCCTTATCAAAATCAGAAGTCTGAAATAACGCAGACTCTCGGGAACATAAATGCAGAGTAAAAACGTCGCTATTTTCGCTAAAGTGCACGACCCGCGCTGTCAAGATGTGGCAACTAGCCTGATCAACTGGCTGGGGCAGAGAAGTCACGTCCATTTGATTGATGATCATCTGGCGCGACATCTTAATCGCAGTGACGGCATGACCCGCGAAGACATATTAGATCGGGCTGAGCTTGTGGTTCTGCTGGGCGGCGACGGCACATTACTTTCCGTAGCCAGACTGTTTCATGGCAGAGATATTCCAATTTTGGGCGTCAATCTGGGCAGCCTCGGCTTTCTCGCCGAAGTCACCGTTGAGAACCTGTACATTGAATTGGAGCGCTGTCTTAAAAACGCTCAGCGGGTGTCACGGCGGATGAAGTTGGAAGTCACTGCTTTAAGAGACGGCAAGGAAATAAAAAAATGCTCTATTCTCAACGAAATCGTTATCAACAGAGCTGGAGAACTTGCCCGTATCGTTAACCTAAAAACTAAAATTGACAATCACATCCTGACCAATTTCAAGGCCGACGGCCTGATAGTTTCCACCCCCACGGGTTCAACCGGCTATTCCATGTCAGCGGGAGGTCCGGTCATTCATCCGCTCGTGGGATGTATCGTCATAACTCCCATCTGTCCTCACAGCCTAACCAACCGCCCGATTGTGGTACCCGACAACTCGGTCATCTCCATAACCATAACATCTTCAACGGATGACAAGGTTTACCTTACCATGGACGGCCAGGAAGGTTTTGAACTAACAAAAGGCGATTCGGTGGAAATACGCAAATCTCCGTCAAGCGTTAATCTGGCTGTGCCACAAAATCTGGATTATTTCGAAGTGTTAAGAGAAAAACTTAAGTGGGGAGACAGATAAAACAGGGATAACAGAATCAGGATTGTGGGATAGTATCCGTTTGTTCGTCGCCTATCTAAAATCGAAAAATTTCTTTTTTGCTTGAGAATAATAACCAATTGCCAGACGAGCTTATATGCTGACTGACCTGTCCATCACAAATGTAGCCATCATTGATTCTCTCCAGATATCATTTCGTCCCGGATTGACAATACTGACCGGGGAAACCGGGGCGGGAAAATCCATTATTATTGACGCGGTAGGTCTTATCATGGGCTCCCGCGCCTCGGCCGGACTGATTCGTTCCGGAGAGGACAAAGCCGTGGTGGAGGCTTTGTTTGATATCTCCGTTTATCCCGAGTGCATCGCTTTACTGGAACAATCAGGTTTTGAAGCAAACAATGAGCTTCTCGTAAAACGTTCCATCTCCAGGTCCGGCAAAAATCGGATATTCATTAACGGCGCCATGGCCACCCTTTCCATCTTGTCCGACATATCGCGTAGCCTGATCAACATTTACGGACAGCACGAATCCCAGACTCTACTCAGACCAGAAAACCACCTTCTTCTGCTGGACGCTTTTGCAAAAACCAGCGATAAACGAGATTTCTTTGCCGAGCGTTACCAAGAATTGCGCCAGCTAAGAGACCGTCTACAACAAGTCGACGAACAAGAACAGGAACGCTCTCGCAAACAGGATCTCCTGTTATTTCAATCAGACGAGATTGCCTCGGCGGATCTGCGGGAAAAAGAAGACGAAGAATTGGAAGAGAAACGTCGGTTGCTGGCAAATGTGGAAAAACTGGGCGCAACCAGCGCCGAGGCCTATGACATATTATATGGAAGCGACAACGCCATCTTGGGAAACCTGAAGCGCGTCAAAACGTACGTCCGCGATATTGCGGCCATCGACCACAGCCTATCCGATCTAGCCGATTCCCTTGAAAACTCATACATCCATTTAGAAGACGCCGCCATGGATATCAGGAGCTACGCTTCAAAGGTAGAGGCCGCACCTCAGGCTCTGCGGCAAGTTGAAGACCGCCTTGATCAGATCAATAGGCTAAAACGGAAATATGGATCCGACTTCATTGCCGACATTCTGGATTTTAAAGCGCGAATCGACGAAGAACTTGAACAGTTGCGCAATCACGAACAAAATAAGCATCTGTTGCAGGACAAACTCGGTGAATTGAAAGAGGAGCTGCAGACCGCCGGCGCGGAACTCACCGACCTTCGAAGCATGGCGGCGAAAGATTTGAAACTAGTCCTAGAAAATGAAGCGCAACAGCTGGCGATGAAAAACGCGGTTATTGAAGTCGTCTTGACCCATCAAGACGAGCCACACTCTACTGGCTTTGATAATGTGGAATTACTCTTCTCTCCCAATCCCGGCGAACCGCCGCGTCCTTTGGCAAAAGTTGCTTCGGGAGGAGAACTGTCGCGGCTCATGCTGGCCTTCAAACAGGCTCTACCCGAGGGCGATGTTCCCACGCTAGTGTTTGACGAGGTGGATAGCGGTATTGGCGGAGCCATATCGGAAACAGTGGGCAAAAAACTGAAAAAAACCTCCGCTTGTCAACAAGTATTCTGTATCACCCATCTTCCCCAAGTCGCGGTATTTGCCGATAACCACATGAAAGTGGAAAAACGCACGAGCGACGGCCGGACTACTACCATAGTTACCGTTTTGGACGAAGAATCCCGCACCGACGAAATATCTCGCATGCTTGGCGGCTCTGTTATCACCGACACAACCCGACGCCACGCTGCAGAGATGCTGACCACGGCAAAAACCCCGCTGTCATGAGCGGCCCTACTATAACCATCGGCGTCAGTTCCTGCTTATTGGGAGAGAATGTGCGCTACGATGGAGGCCACAAACATGATCAGTATATTACAAATACGCTTACACGTTTTTTTCGGATCGTTTCTATCTGTCCAGAAATGGAATGCGGCCTAACTACGCCGCGCGAGCCCATGAATCTGGAAGGCGATCCTGCCGCCCCACGCTTGATAACCATTGTAACTCGCCGTGATCTGACAGAACAAATGCTGACCTACTGCCAGGCTAAAATGCCGGAACTGGAGCAGGAGAACCTGAGCGGCTTCATTTTCAAAAAGAGCTCTCCTAGTTGCGGACTTTGTAAGGTCAACATCTATAACAAAAGCATGCCGGAAAAAACTGGGCGCGGACTTTTCGCCGCTGCGTTGATACGACATTTTCCGGAGCTCCCAACGGAGGAAAGCGAACGATTGAAAGATCCGGTCATTTACGCGGATTTCCTAGCGCGGGTTCGTAGCTATTAGGCGTCCGCAAACCGCGTCGAGCTGAAAATCTACTTAATATTAAATTCTGGAGGGAATAGTTATGTTAACAAAAAAAACCAGCGTATGTTTTTTGGCAATATGTTTTATCCTATTCGCCTTTATTCCTTACATAGAAGCCGACGAATTAATCAAACATAAAGAAATTAAAAATAAAAATATAGACGTTAAAATTCCTTACATTGTTGACAAAAGCAATCCTTTTGTCCAAAAAACAAATAAAGATATCTCTGAGACAATAATGAAGCAGGTAAATTCCTTAAAACAAATGATGGCAGATACGCCTGATATGCCTAGCGACAGATTTTCCTATGAGGCAAACTACAACATAGAATTCAACAAAAACAAACTTATTTCATTAACTATCGAAGATTATATATACTCTGGCGGAGCGCATGGCATGCCTTACAAATATAGTTATGTGCTCGATTTAAAAACAAACGCTAAATACGACTTACGTTCTATATTCGAAAAAAACTTTGACTACGCAATTTTTTTGAATAAAAAAATTAATCATATTATATCTAAAAAAGATAAATGGAATGGCATGCTTAACTTTACGACTGTAGAGGAAAGTACAAAATTTTATCTAACCCACGATACTCTTGTTGTCCATTTTTCTGTTTATGAACTTGGACCCTATGTAATAGGCTCGCCGCATTTTGAAATACCCTTAAGCGAAGTGCGCGAACATCTTAACCCTACCATAGCCAGCAGACTCTAACAATTTATTCAAAACATTAAAACACTGCCTCACATGCATGGATATGCAGGAGTGATGGTGGGTGGGAATAAAAAACCCGGGGGGATAACCTTATAGTTAAGTATTTCAGAAACTAAATTTGTTCTGCGGCGCGCTTTCATATATCCAAACTTAAGTTTGCCCCCAAAGGTATTTATATTCACTTTAATGGCTATACTCTGAACATAGCAGGCCGCATCTATGAAATTCGGGTAAGCGGAAACAAGCTTATCTATTAATGTTTAAGACTCCCACTTCATCTATAAATTACCGCCTACGCCTTCGCGTTTGCCGCCGTAGCTCCGCGTAGTCTGACTCAATCGCACAAGGGAAGCCCTGCTACTCTTCAACGCCATTTGGATCAAGGCGAAATCGAATAAATTTCTCAATATAGCAATTTTAAACATTTGTTTATATTAATATAATGACACATAGGAAGACTTCGCCATGCTTTCTACCAAAACAAAACACCGCAACTGACTATCAAGAACGGCTCAATCAAACGCCATTATTTTCTTTTTCATAACGATTTGATTTTATTCTGTTTTACAAACATATCCAAGATGTAAGCGCTGGTATTTTCAACCAATATGAAACGATACGCGTAAAAACAACAAAGTGTTTGACAAGCGTATAAATTTTGATAGAATCACCGCGACAAAGTGACCCGTTATTAATCTCATTCATTAATAGACGGATATCTTACGCAAGCAGCACCATTCTTTTTACGGGAGGTATGTGATGTCTGATGTAATCGCAAAAATTGATGAGTTAGTGTCGAAATCACAGAAAGCAGCCGCAATTTTCAGGACCTACACACAAGAGCAGGTCGATAAAATTACCGCCGCTATGGACGCTGCCAGCGTCGCCAACGAAGTGATTCTTGCCGAAGAAGCCGTTGCCGAAACAGGCATTGGTCGCGCCGACCACAAAGCCATCAAAAATCACCTTGGCGCCCACGTTGTTTACGAGTATTTCAAAAACAAAAAATCCGTTGGCGTAATTAAAGAAGAACCCGGCATTAAGTACATCGCCGAGCCCTTTGGCGTTATTGCCGCAGCGCTCCCGACCACCAACCCGACTTCCACCACAATGTTCAAAGCGCTGATCGCTCTTAAATCCCGTAACTCCATCGTTTTCGCTTTCCATCCTCGCGCTCAGAAATGTAGCGCACACGCCGCTCAGTTAATGCTTGACGCGGCTGTTAAAGCTGGCGCGCCTGAAAACGTCATCCAGTGGATTGACCAGCCCTCGATCGAAGGCACAAACGTACTGTTCAAACATCCTGGCGTAAGACTGATTCTCGCCACTGGCGGTAACGCCATGGTTAAATCGGCCTACAGCTCCGGTCACCCAGCCATCGGCGTTGGCGCTGGCAACACTCCGGTTTTCATTTCCAAATCAGCTAAACTCAGCGTTGCCATTAACAACATCATCGCATCCAAAACTTTTGACAACGGTACCATTTGCTCTTCCGACCAGACCGCAATTTTTGACGATCCGGAAACTTGCAAACAGGGCGTAAAACTCCTTAAAGAACGCGGAGCATACGAAGTTAACGCAGAAGAAAAAGCCAAACTTGAAGCCGTTATGTTTGACAAAGAACGCGGCGTTCCTTCCGTCGCCATCGTTGGCAAATCTCCTCAGTTCATCGCCAAACTGGCTGGCTTTGAAGTTCCTGAAAGCACCGCGCTTCTTCTCGTTCCTCTCAAAGAAATCGGACCGGGCGACTGGTTCAGCCATGAAAAACTCTCCCCGGTTCTCGGCTACATCGCTTACAACAGCACCGACGAAGCTATTCAGGCGGCCGTAAATCAGCTGCGTTGGGGCGGAGCTGGCCATACAGGCGTTGTTCACGCTCAAGACCAAGCTGTTCTCGACAAATATGCTGAACTGATCCCTGCTAACCGTCTGCTCCTCAACCAGCCTGCGGTTCATGGTTCCGTTGGCCTCATTTACAACAACCTGCCTCCTTCACTGACCCTTGGTTGCGGTACTGACGGCGGTAACTATCTTGGCAACAACATCAATTACAGCGACCTGCTGAGCATCAAGTCTGTTGCCTCGCGTATCGTTGACTACGAAAGAGACGAATAATCTCATTCGGATACGCCGATAAGTTTTTTGCTTCAACCAACCCTTGCCCGGAACAATCCGGGCAAGGGTTTTTACTGTTTTCTATTGACAAATCAAGCGCACAAAGAGTACTTTTATATCACCTCTTTTTCATCTTAAAGTCACGGCCTCAAAAAAACCTTCGCCAATATTTCGTAAAAGAGAGCCTTAAAACCCTTGAACATTTCTAAACGCAAACCTCTTGTCTAAATATGAGATACTTTTCCATTGCCGTTTTTGGGTTAAAACCACAAATTAAAACAACTCTATAACCTTTCCATTTAAAACTAGCGGAAAATCATTTTTACCGCAGCATTACATGTGGTGCGCACGTACGCAGAGGAGCTAATGAACTTACAAGAACTCAAGGGTAAAAAAATCAACGAACTCAATGCAATAGCCCGTGAACTCAGCATTGAAGGAGCATCCAGTCTACGCAAGCAAGATTTGATTTTCGCTATTCTCAACGCCCAAACAGAACAAAATGGCATAATCTATGGAGAAGGCGTCTTGGAAACGCTACAGGATGGTTTTGGGTTTCTGCGCGCCACAGATTACAACTACCTTCCTGGTCCTGATGACATCTACGTTTCCCCCAGTCAGATTCGCCGTTTCAGTCTTCGAACAGGCGACACGGTTTCTGGGCAAATTCGTCCCCCTAAAGAAGGCGAGCGTTATTTTGCCTTACTCAAAGTAGAATTAATCAACTTTGAACCGCCTGAAGCAACGCGCGATAAAATACTCTTTGACAACCTCACCCCGCTCTACCCGGAAGAAAAACTAAAACTTGAAACAGAGCCCAACAATCTACCCATGAGAGCGGTCGAAATGGTTGCGCCAATAGGCAAAGGCCAACGCGGTCTCATCGTAGCCCCTCCGCGCACTGGAAAAACCATGTTGATCCAGAATATTGCCAACTCGATCGCCGCCAACCACCCGGAAGTTTACCTTATCATTCTTCTGATAGACGAAAGGCCGGAAGAAGTTACCGACATGCAACGCTCCGTTAAGGGAGAAGTTATCTCGTCGACCTTTGATGAACCGGCTACCCGGCATGTTCAGGTGGCGGAAATGGTTATAGAGAAAGCCAAACGGCTTGTGGAACACAAACGCGACGTTGTCATTCTTCTTGATTCGATAACGCGTTTAGCAAGGGCATACAACACTGTCATCCCTCCATCCGGCAAGATATTGTCCGGCGGCGTTGACTCCAATGCGTTACATAAACCCAAACGTTTTTTCGGAGCCGCTCGCAACATCGAAGAGGGAGGATCGCTCACTATTATTGCAACGGCTCTTGTGGATACTGGCAGCAAAATGGATGAAGTTATTTTCGAAGAATTCAAAGGCACAGGCAATATGGAGCTACATCTTGACCGCAAATTAGTCGAGAAAAGAACATTCCCTGCGGTCGACATCAATAAATCAGGCACTCGCAAGGAAGAGCTTCTGATAGACAAAAACTCCCTGAACCGCATCTGGATTCTGCGCAAAGTTCTCCATCCCATGAACGTAGTAGACAGTATGGAGTTTTTGCTGGACAAGCTTTCTGCAGCAAAGACAAACCAAGAATTTTTGGATTCCATGTCGAAGTAAAAAAGGGGTTGTAAATATTGTCCCAAATCAATAGTATTAACAGATGATGAATTGAGAATTGACTATGTCCTGTGATCACACTAAGGAGAAAAAGATGAAAGAAGGTATCCATCCAATGTATTCAGACGCCACCGTTAAGTGCTTGTGTGGCAACACTTTTCAGACTCGTTCAACAAGTAAAGAGATCAATACGGAAATCTGTTCGGCCTGCCATCCGTTTTTCACCGGAAAACAGAAACTGATTGATACAGCCGGGCGCGTGGAGCGTTTTAAACGCCGTTACGGTCAAGCATAGCGCTCACTCTTTATACCCATATTGGAAAGGGGGTTTTGTCGCCGCGCGAAATCCCCTTTTTCTATTCTTATCTCTCGCTATATTTTGTTTGGTCGCGTTTTGAATAATTCCAAATCACCGTCATTGAAAAACTACTCATGAATATTGAACTTCTTGCGCATACACCCGATCCCGAAAGCGTTATTGCTTTAGCTGCTAGACTCTGTTACTCCCCTTCTTCCATTGCTGATTTACGACAAAAACTTGATTCCTCCAACGCAGAATTGTTCCTCGACAAAATAATGTCTCTGGGACACCATTCTGTACTGGAACACGCCTCATTCACCTTTGGAATAGAAGGCGTCTCACGCGTAACTTCGCACCAAATGGTACGCCATCGCATAGCTTCATTTTCCCAACAATCTCAGCGCTATGTTTCTCACAAAGACGAGTTCGCCTCAATTACGCCCGATAGTATCGTTGAAAATACCGAGGCGAAGCAGATAGTCGCTTTTATTTCTGAAACTACACATAAAGCTTACGCACAACTGATTGACTTGGGAATTCCTCCAGAAGACGCGCGCTACATTCTCCCCAATGCCGCCGAGACCAAACTTATAGTAAGTATGAATGCTCGCGAGTTGCTGCATTTTTTCTCTCTGCGATGCTGCCGACGCGCCCAGTGGGAAATCAGAGAAATGGCCATTGAAATGCTGCGATGCGTCGTAAAAATTGCGCCTACCATCTTTCGTAAAGCCGGCCCCGGTTGCCTTAGGGGGCCTTGTCCTGAAGGCGCGTTCTGTTGTGGGCAGCTAGACCAAGTCAAAAAATACTTCGAAAATCTGATATAAGCTTTCAAATATTAGATATGCGGCGGACCCCAGGATATTTTCCATGAAGTCATGCGGAAAAAAGCCAATAGTTTCTATAAAGTGCAAACGCTTTTGAGGTTCATAAAATGAAAAAAATAAACGTTGGCGGCCAAGCGGTGATTGAGGGCGTTATGATGCGGGCGCCGCGCTCGCTTGCCATTGCAGTTCGAAGACCAAACGGAGAAATAGTTGTTAAACGTGAATTGATAACCCCTGTTTCACAACGTTACCCAGTTTTAAATCTTCCCATTGTACGCGGCGCAACAGCCTTGTTTCAATCATTGATCACAGGGATTAAAGCCCTTAACTACTCCGCAAACGAAGCTATGACAGAAGAAGAGAAACAAGAGCAAAACGCTAAAGAAGAATTGTCATCTTGGGCGATTGCATGCTCAATGATTGTTGCTCTAGGTTTTGGAATCGGCCTTTTTTTCGTGTTTCCATTGTATGCAACAAAGCTGATGACGCAATTTAACATCATAGCTGACAACAATATTATATTTAATCTGGTTGACGGCGTGGTCAGAGTACTTGTATTTCTGCTTTACATTTGGGCGATTTCCCATATGAAGGACATCCGGCGGGTTTTTCAGTATCACGGCGCCGAACACAAATCCATCTTCGCATTTGAAGCTGGAGAAGAAATGACGGTCGAAAACGTACGCGCCCACAGCCGTTTACATCCGAGATGCGGCACCAGCTTTCTTCTTATTGTTATGTTGGTAAGTATAGCCATTTTTTCACTAATTCCTAAACTATGGCCATTTTATCTTAAAGCTGCTTCGAGAATCATATTATTACCGCTGATTGCCGGAATTTCATATGAATGCCTCAAGTGGAGCGCAAAAAACGAGAAAAATCCGCTTGTAAAATTAATGATAGCTCCGGGGCTGGCGTTACAACGATTAACAACCGGCGATCCGGATGACGATCAATTAGAGGTAGCGATAAAGTCGCTCAACGAGGCGTTAGCAGTTAATGCCGGACACACCGATGACAGGCTTGTAGTTTAGAACAGCCCTAATTTGTTCTACCAAGAAATTTGACACATTGCATGGCGCCATTTCAATTCCCCAATTTTAAAAATCGCGAAAGGCTGTAGATACAATGTTTGACAAACTTGAAGAGATTGAGCGTCGTTACCAGGAACTGGAATCTTTCTTGTCCGACCCAGCGGTAATATCCAATCAACTCGAATTCCGTAAATATACAAAAGAACACTCTGAGCTCACTCTTTTGGTTACAAGCTACAGGCGATACCGCAACGTTTTGGATGAAATGGAAGAAAATCGGAAACTATTGGACGACGCGGACATCAAAGAGATGGCCGAAGAAGAGCTTAAAAGCCTTGAGGCGGAAAAGGATCAACTTGAGTCCGAAATTCAATTATTGCTGCTACCCAAAGATCCAAACGACAACAAAAGCGTCATCCTTGAAATTCGGGCAGGTACTGGGGGCGACGAATCGGCTTTGTTTGCAGGTGACCTTTTTCGCATGTATTCCCGTTTTGCGGAAACAAACCGATGGAAAGTGGAAATCATATCGTCTTCCGAATCAGAGCGCGGTGGTTTTAAAGAAATTATCGCTTCCGTGGGGGGAGAAGGAGTTTTTTCCAAACTAAAATACGAATCAGGAACCCATAGAGTTCAGCGAGTTCCGGAAACAGAGGCTCAAGGACGCATTCACACCAGCGCATGCACTGTCGCAATCATGCCAGAAGCAGAGGATGTAGATGTTGAAATCAACCCCGCTGATTTAAAAATAGATGTTTATCGCTCTTCCGGGGCGGGAGGGCAGCATGTCAATACCACTGATTCCGCAGTGCGAATTACTCACATTCCAACGGGGACGGTTGTGGCATGTCAAGAAGAACGTAGCCAGATCAAAAACCGCGCCAAGGCTATGAAAGTATTAAAAACCCGTATTCTGGACAACATGATGCAGGAGCAAAGCGCCAAACTAGCGGCCAATCGCAAACAACAAGTCGGCTCCGGTGACCGGAGCGAAAGAATTCGCACTTATAATTTCCCCCAAGGTCGCATGACCGATCATCGTATTGGACTGACGCTCTACCGCCTTGACGCAATTATGGCCGGAGACATCGCGGAAATTATTGACGCGCTCCGCGCGCATTATCAAATGGAGGCGTTAAAAGCGCAAAGCGAAGAATAACGGAGGGTTATTTTAAATTAAAAAAACATTGTACGATTACTCGGCAATTTCATGCGGTTGTCGGGAAATTCAGTTTCAAAAATCAAGAACCATGGCGTTTTCATCGCAGTCTGGAAATTTCACGCACTTGATGCAATCACCCCAGACCTTTTGAGGAAGTTCAGATTTATCCGCCATTTTAAATCCAAGTTTCGAAAAAAAATCTGGGCGATAAGTAAGACAGAAAATCCTCTTTAATCTCAGTTGGCGCGCCTCGTCAATACAGGCTCCGACAAGCTTGCTACCTATTCCTATGCGAGTCATGCCATCCGACACAGCGACCGAACGTACTTCAGCCAAATCTTCCCACACTATGTGCAGAGCGGCCGCGCCGATAATCTTCCCACCTTTTTCATATACGTAAAAATCCCGAATAGTCTCATACAATTCCGAGAGCGATCGGGAAAGCATATCGCCTCTGTTTGCATAAGTGACGAGCAACTTCTGAATCTCCCTGACATCAGACATTTGGGCTTTACGAAGCATATATCTCTCCCTTTGCTCTCATATACCAACTTTAACCAGCGTCGGACGCAACACCCGAATAAGCTCAGACGGATCCATCCGAACAAGAAAGCCCCGCTTACCGCCGTTAATCATAATTTCCGATAACATAGCGATGCTTTCTTCCATATAAACCGGCATCTGCCGTTTTGTTCCGAAAGGCGATGTGCCTCCCGCCAGATAGTCAGTATGTTTATACGCCACGTCCAATGCGCATGGAGTAATCTGCCTGACGCCAATAATCCTTGCAAGTTCCTTTACTGACACCTGACGGTCGCCGTGCATCAGAATAATCAAGGGAACATGATTATCATCCTCCATAACCAGCGTTTTGATCACACAATGCTCATCCACTCCCAGTTCTCTCGCCGGAACAGACGTGCCGCCTTTTTCCACATACGTATAGAGATGTCCGGAAAAAGCGACCTTCTCTTTTCGCAATTGACGTATCGCCTGGGTTATAGGAATTTTGTCCTTGGCCAACCGTTGTTTCTCCATTTTTATTTAGCGACGCGGACACAACTGGATATAATGTATTCAGGGCGATGAACGATACCACGCTTTTAGAGCCTTGTCACGCCGGGCGAGATCAAGTTTTTTATATTCGCATCTCCAGCTAATTCGTGATAAAAAAAGTGACCGGAATTCATCCAATTATCTGATATTTAAATATGGAGGATCAAAATGACAGAATATAACGCCATGCAACAATTACCGCAAACGGCGGGATATAAAACCGGAGATGTGCTGGTGCTCGCGGGAGAACTCTTCGGCCGCGGCTATGCCAATGGCTTGATTGACGAAGCCAAGCGCATTGGCATGACCGTAATCGGTATGACCGTTGGACGTCGCGATACAGATGGTTCTCTTCGCCCTCTGACGCCCGAGGAGCTTTCAGACGCCGAAGCCAATCTGGGCGGAAAAATCATTAATGTGCCGATGGAAGCTGGTTTCGACATGGAGCAGCCAGACGGGCTCCCATCCATTGCGGAACAACTGAAAAAAGCCAGGCCTGACGATTGGAAATCCATAAAAATTGATCCCGATTTTATTTCGAAAGCCAGAGATGTCGGCACAACCCGTTTTCGAGAGGCGCTGAAGCAAATAGTTCAACAACTAATGGTAATGATACCGCCTGGCGCTAACGTTCTGATTTCTCACACAATGGCGGGAGGAATTCCGCGCGCCCGGGTTTTCATGCCGTTGCTCAACAGGATTTTCAAAGGAACCGGAGATAAGTATCTACCTTCGGCCGAGTTTTGGGACAGCAATCTGGGACATTTGTGCGACGTAAGTTTCAATGAAGTTACCGCCGATACTTTCCGCTATCTTATCGAGGAAACAACGCCCTTGCGCGAGCGCAACACCGCGGCAGGGGCCAGAGTTAACTATTCCGCCTATGGATATCACGGTACCGAGGTTCTGCTGGGAGACGAATTTGTTTGGCAATCCTATACGCCATACATACAAGGTTGGGCCAAAATACGCCTTGAAGATATAGCCGCAGAAGCATCCAAAAAAGGAATAACAGCCGCTGTTTTTAACTGTCCTGAAATTCAGACCAACTCCAGTGCCCTTTTTCTCGGGGTGGAAATATCCCTCTATCCGTTGCTCAAAGCCATTCGCGAAGCTGTCGGCGTCGACGTCGCGGAACCGCTATTTGCGCGCTGCCGCTCCATGTTGAAACAGGGCGAAACATTGGAAAACCTATTGGAGAAGGCCGACAACTATCTCTCATCTCCAGCAATCAAAGAAATGAGGGATTTCGCATCTTGGCCGCATCACAACACCAAAGCGCAGGCTGAATTGATGCTGGCCGCATCCTTAGAACTGATGGGAATGCACTCCGACCAAAAACAACTGATATGCGCGGAACTTTCAAAAACGGTTTTCCGTTCAACTGGCAGATTGATTGCGCATGCTTCGTGGAATCCGCCCGCTCCAGCCGTATGGCTGACTCACAAGGTAATTGCCAACCTGCTGGCCGATAAGTTGGGAGAAGGTCTTCTTTAAGACGGTATACGCCATAAAAAAACCGCTACTTTTAGGGGAGAGTTATGAAGGAACGATTTAAAATAGTCTTTCTTTTGATCATTACATTAGCAATTCAGGGATGCTCATCCACAAATGTCAATTTGAGCAAACCGATTGATCAGCTTTACAGGGATGGAGAGATGTCCTTCCAAAGAGGGCAATATAAGGATGCGTTGGCTCAATGGAAGCGGGTTCGGGAAAGTTTACCGGAAGCTGAACTGGCGGCTCGCACTGAAATAAATATTGCCGACGCTCATTTTCTAGAAAAAGAATATATTGAAGCCGCGGTCGAATATGAGAATTTTTCCAAACTACATCCGAATCACGAATTGGCAGGATACGCCTTGTATGGCCAAGCTCTCAGCAATTTCAAGCAAATCAAGAAATTTGACACCGATCAGGTTCCTCTTAAAAACTCCAAGATTCTTTTTGAATCCTATCTAAAACGCTACCCAAACGGGGCAAATTCACTTGACGCGCAGGAAAAAATCCGGGAATGTCGCGACAAACAATTACAATATGAACTTTACATAGGTAAATTTTATTGGCGAACCAACGAATACCCCGCCGCAGTCTCTCGTTTGGAGGAAGCACTGTATAATTTCTCCGATCTGCCGCGCAGCGATGAGACGCTTTTTTTTCTGGGCCAGGCATATGTGGATAAAGGAGAAACATCAAAGGGCAGAGAAATCTACTCCCGTTTATTGAAGGAATATCCCAAAAGTAGCTTCGCAGATGAGGCCCAAAAACGTATCAATAAACTCTTATGAACGCAGAACACATCACATTTGCAGCTCTGGTTCTATCGGCTTACTTGCTGGGTTCAGTGCCCACAGGCCTGTTGCTTGGTAAAATGCGAGGAATTGACGTTCGAAAAGAAGGAAGCGGCAACATCGGGGCTACGAATCTGTATCGCGCCGGGGGACGTTCGGCGGGTATATTGACACTAATCGGAGATTGTTTAAAAGGGCTAGTTCCGGTTCTTCTGGCAAAGCATTACTTTCCTTTTGCCGAGTATGCCGCATGGGTTGGTCTGGCCGCTTTCTTAGGCCATGTTTTTTCCATTTTCCTGCTATTTAAAGGTGGAAAAGGGGTTGCCACCGCTTTGGGAGTTTTTCTCGTTCTATCGCCTGCGGCTGTAGCGATTTCTTTGGCAGTATTCCTCGGACTGCTGATTGGCTGGCGTTATGTCTCTCTGGGATCAATCGCGGCTGCAGCGACAACGCCTTTGGCTATAATATGGCTGAAGGGCTGCGGAGCTGTCTTTTACGTAGCGCTAATTATATCGGCGATTATCATACTGAAACACCATGGAAATATTAAGCGGTTGTTGAGCGGCGCGGAGCTTCGCTTTAAAGTTTAGTTATTTTTCGGCCACAAATATATGCGCTGCGCCGAAAAAGAGCTCGCGGATATGAACATTACGAAACCCGGCGTTGGCAATAGCGTCCGCGAAGGCTTCAACAGAAGGAAATTCGTTGACGGAATTGGGCAAATATCCATAAGCGTCAGGACACGAAAAAAATCCCCCTATCATAGGCAGCAATTTTTGAAAATAAAACTTATAAAACAGTCTGAACAGAGTTGAGCGCGGCACCGAAAGCTCAAGAATGGCTATCCTTCCGTCAGGTTTAAGCGTCCGCCGCATTTCACGCAGTCCTTTATCCTTGTTTTCCACATTTCTGATCCCAAAAGCAATGGTAACGGCATCAAACGTGTTGTCATAAAACGGAAGATCTTCACAAGATGCAAGCATGAAATCGACTCGCTCTGCGTAGGGCGACAAAGCAATCTTTTGCCTTCCCAAATTAAGCATTTCTTCTGAAAAATCCACCCCGGTAATCTTAACTGATGGCAGTGTCGCTCGCGCGATTTCAAGAGCCACATCGCCAGTACCGGTAGCAATATCTAGAACTTGCGATATATCGCGATCGCAAATGAATTTGACAGCTTTCCGCCGCCAGCTCTGGTCTATACCAAAACTAAGCAAACGATTAAGAAAATCGTAACGCGGCGCAATTGAGTCGAACATTCTTCGAATGTTTTCACTTTTATCAGAAAGACTTAGCATGTATTATTAATTTCAGTTTCGCATAGATTTTGATTAATATTGTATTCTTAGTTTTTGTAACACCCCTAGAGCCCTTGAACCAGGAAAATTCANAGGAGGAACCGTGCCGTCACCGTTTATCCAAATCAAGGATGTAGCGGATATCCTGATCATGACATTTCTTCTATATCAGCTTTATAGNTGGTTTTATCGCACCCGCGCCATGCAAGTTCTTCTGGGGCTGGGCGTGGTTACTCTTATCTATTTTGTCACCCGTTTTCTGGGTCTGTATATGACCAGCTGGATACTACAGGAACTGGGCACAGTCCTGATTGTCCTACTTATAGTCGTTTTTCAGTCAGAGATACGTCAAGCTTTGTATCGATTCAGTTTACTACGTCATCTATTTGAGCGGAAAACCGAGGCCAAACCAAGCAATTTTCAGAACATAGTGGAAACCATTTTCAATCTGGCGCGCGACCATACCGGAGCTTTGATCGTTTTTGAACGAAACGACCCTCTGGAAGACCTGATGATGAATGGCGTCAAGCTGGATTGCGAAATTTCTCCCCAAATTCTGGAAACGATTTTTATGGACGGCGCCCCGCTCCATGACGGCGCCATTTTGATCAGGAATAGCCGAATAGCCGTCGCCGCTTGTCATTTACCGCTTTCAGTTAATCCCGATATCCCTCAGTACCTGGGAACCCGTCACCGGGCTGCTATGGGCATTGCCGAAAAAACCGACGCCATAGTGGCGGTCGTCTCCGAAGAGCGCGGCGTTGTTTCACTCGCAGAGGGGCCGAACCTTCAAATATACAAAACTCCTAGCGAGCTAATTGCCACCCTAGATCGTCTAATAACCCGCGACCCGCCGCCTACTAATCACTTGATTCCAATTCCGCGTGGCATGTTCAGCAATTTGCTTCCCAAAGTTGCAATTTTTCTTTTTGTGGCCATATTTTGGACATTGGTTACTTCTAAACAAGAAGAAATCATTACTGCTAGCGCTCCGGTAAGAATACACAGTATTCCGGAAAAGCTGGTTCTAATTCGTAACACTCCCGAAAAGGTCGACATTCAACTAAAATCATTCTCCGGCCTGACCCCTATGCCATCAAAACTAGATATTACCGCGAATATTGACCTTTCTGGCATACGGGAGGGACAAACAATGGTCAAAATTAAAAATTCCGATTTCCGCCTCCCTTCAGGAATGGAAGTTACGTCCATAAATCCCTCATCCATAAGGATTGTCACAGATCGTAAAGCACGCAAACAAGTTCCCATAAAAACGGTAGTGCACGGTTCGTTGCAACGCGGATTAAGCGATCATGATATTTTTACAACACCTTCCACAGTAGAGATTGAAGGCCCCGCGTCTCATATTGAACGAATCAAAAGAGTCGCCACAGAGGATATTGACGCCAGCCAACTGACAACTGGACGTAAATATCACAAAAATCTTCTGCCGCCGGAAAACAATATCATTATTCTCAGAGACGAACCCGTAACAATTCAGCTTATTGAAAAAAGCAAGAAACAATAATGCGCAAAAACAACCGACTTAGCTTTATGAGCTTGACGAGGTTGATTTGCCGGACATTACAGTTGATTTTTTTAAGAAGATGTTATATAAAGGACATGTTTGTGCTTACAAAATAAAACAGAAAAGGAGGACGAATGCAACATAAGGGTTTCATATTATTACTCTGTGCGATTTTCCTCGCTTTGCCTCAATTCGCAATGGCCGCAAAAGTACATATTGTCCGCAAAAGCGAATCACTCCATACAATTGCCCTTAAATACCGCGTATCTGTAGGCGAACTCAAGGCCGCTAACAACTTATCTGGAACAAGAATCTACAAAGGCACGCGCTTAATCATTCCCTCCTCTGACATAACGCGAAACAGTAAAATAAGAACCGCCGAAAAACGTAGATCATATAAGGTAGCCAAGGGAGATACTCTTGAAAAAATAGCAAAAAAAACCGGCGTCAAGACCTCTGACTTGAGGCGTATGAACAATCTCAAAGGTGACAGTATAAAGCCAGGTCAAGTGCTATCTTACAACACACGCGTTGCTATCAAAAACAACAATTACGGCATGCGTATGGAATCCAACAGAAACCGCCTGTTGGATAAAGAATTACTGAATGAGCGAGAATTTAACGATGCCTTGGCGGAATTGACTGACATGGGCTCTGACGACGCAGTAGATCTCGCAAAAAATATTGAGGAAAATTCTTCTGGCATCGCAGATTTGAAAAAGACAGCCTATAGTTTTCTTGGCGCTCGCTACCGCTTCGGAGGCAGCAGCAGAACCTCTCTCGACTGCTCCAGTTTTATCCAGCAGGTTTTCCGCGATCACAAAATATACCTACCCAGAACTGCCCGCGAACAATTTAACGTGGGTTTTGAAGTTCCACGCGGCGACGAGCTAAGAAAAGGAGATTTGGTTTTTTTCCAGACATACGCCAACTTCCCGTCGCATGTCGCTATTTATCTGGGAAATCGTAAAATGATTCACGCTTCTTCGCGTGATCGCCGTGTTGTCATATCTTCTATGGATACCCCGTATTACTTATCCCGCTATTTGGGCGCGCGCCGGATCGGAGCAATTTCCTCCGAAAGTTTCAATGAGCTTCTGGCTAGCGTTGAAGAAGAACGCGAGAGTGATGTTCTTGCCAATGACACTCTAGGACTTTCATCAGCTTTGACTAACTAAACATTCTTCCGTTATAAACCTGCTGTTCAAAAATCCGGGCAACCAAGCCCGGATTTTTGTTTTGAGGTTATGTGGCTTAACCGGCTAGTTAGTTACGACGCTGCCGGAAAATCCATCCAGATATTGTCGCAGATTTTTAATAGCTCCTGACCCGTCACTTAATATGAATGGGATTTGATTGGCGGCAAATCGTAATCTGTACATTTTACAGGGGACATTAAAAAAGGGGCGCCGCCTGAACCGCAACCCCTTACTATAATATGGCGTCCCCGAGACGATTCGAACGTCCGACCCTTTCCTTAGGAGGGAAATGCTCTATCCTGCTGAGCTACGGGGACAAATTAAAAACCTGCTACATATATCAGAACAACCAAGAGCCTTCAACTCATTTGGCGCAAAGCTCCAAAAAGATCGCTCGCATAAAAATCAAAATGTAAGAAGCGAGTAAACTTTGCCTTTCGGCAGTTTTTTGCGCCCGCAGAGCTCCTTAAGCTCCGTCATGAAACAACATTCCACAATGTCACAGCCCATCTCGCTGACCAGACCTACCACGGCCGCCATTGTGCCTCCGGTTGCCAGTAAATCGTCTGCGATCAAGACCCGTTCGCCCGGATTAATTGCATCGCGATGAATCTCCAAAGTGTCGGAGCCGTATTCTAATTCATAGCTCTTACTGTAAGTTTCCGCTGGTAATTTTCCGGGCTTGCGCACCAAAACTACTCCGGCGTCCAATCTGTAGGCCAATGCGGCTCCAATAATAAAACCCCGCGCTTCCACTCCCACCACTTTATCAATGCCCTTACCAATATAGCGATGGGCGATGAGATCAACAACGCGCTGGTATGACTGGGCGTCCTGTAACAATGTAGTGATATCTTTGAAAACAATTCCTTTTTTGGGGAAATCGTGAATATCACGAATGATATTTTTCAGATTTTGCATAAAACATTATTCTCCTTCATCAGAGAGTAGCTTTTTCTCAAAACAGATATCTTACCACCCCTGTTTACCTATAAGAGGAACAAAGCGGCAATTTACGGAAACTATGGTTTCAAGGCTTCCGTCTTCTTGTTTTACGATCTTCAACAAACGTTGCTCCGATTCAGTTCCCACCGGTATCACCAAACGCCCGCCAATAGCAAGCTGATCCGTAAGCACTTCCGGAACGGCCGGAGCCCCGGCTGTTACTGTTATAGCGTCAAATGGCGCTTCTTCGCGCCATCCAATGGGACTCCCCTCAAGATCGTTAATTTTGAGCATGACGTTAAAGATACGTAAAGCGTCCAGACATTTTCTAGCGCGCAGCGCCAGCGACCGGATACGTTCTATTGTATAAACCTTGTTCGCTAAAAATGCGAGGATAGCCGTTTGATAGCCTGAACCAGAACCTATTTCAAGAACTTTCTCCGAACCTGTCAATCCCAGCAATTCTGTCATCAAAGCGACAATATAAGGTTGAGAAATTGTTTGTTTTTCTCCCACCGGCAACGCCGAATCGCTGTATGCCTGAGCGGCCATGGCTTCCTGGACAAAAATATGACGGGGTATTTTCAGCATCGCCTCAATCACCCTGTTATCGGTAATACCCCGACCAACAATCTGTTCTTGAACCATCTTTCTGCGCGCTATATCAAAATTCATTCACCGCTCCGGCCAGAAGAACTAAAACCTGCCAAGTGAAACTTTTAGAAAAAAGAAAAAGAACTAAAGCACTAAAACTCCCAGGATGTAATGACTTGCATAGCTTCGTAATTTGTCAGATCAAGATGCAAGGGAGTAATTGAGACATGCTTTCTGTTTATCGCGTAAAAATCCGTACCCGCGCAGTCATTAAAATTAGACTCTCCGTTGCCTATCCAATAATATTTCTTGCCTCTCGGGTCGACCTTATCAACGAGATTTCCGACAAAAGAATGCCTTCCTTGACGAGTAACGACGGGGGCTTTGATCTCTTCTATTGGGAAATCTGGAACGTTGATGTTTAAAAAAGCTCCAGCGGGCAAATTATCGTACATAACCCGTCGCACAACCCGCGTGGCTACATTGGCGGCATCCATAAAATGAGAGCTATGTTCCTCTCGCGTCGCCAAGGAAATGGCAACAGCCGGTATTCCCATCAATGTTGCCTCCATAGCCGCGGCGATTGTGCCGGAATAGGTAACATCATATCCCAGGTTTGGGCCATGGTTGATACCTGATACTACGATATCGGGACGACAAGGCAATAGTCTGTGAACTCCCATATTGACACAATCAGTAGGAGTGCCATTCACTGCGTAACGACCATCGTCCAATTTAAAAACCCGCAAAGGGGAGTTTAACGTCAGGGCATGGCCAACAGCGCTTCGTTCCTGATCCGGAGCCACAATAGTTACGTTTCCCAATTCTCTCATTGCGGATGCCAAAGCAAGAATACCAGGGGCATGTACGCCGTCGTCATTTGTAACTAAAATATGCATGAAGATAACTCTATCAGTAATTTTAATCGCCTTTAAAAGCGGTCAATTGTGGCAGATGTTTTTTTAAAAAACAAGCCCCTGAGACGTCACCGCTAATCATAAAAGTCGTCTTTTCTTGTCCGCGCTAAAGAAAATGCGAATTAGAAGCTCAAATTCGCGCTTGACCTCTTGATCATGCTCCTTCTAAAAGCACAGAAACACTATAATTAATATGTTTAGGAAATATTTGAATATGTGCTGGCGCAGAGCTATTAATTTTCAATCATCCGCTAGGAGACCCTGCCTATCGTAATTACCAGTACCTGCGAAGCCCCAGCTTTTTTGAGCACCTTGGAACACTCCTCAACCGTGCTACCCGTGGTCATGACGTCATCTAAGAGCAACACCCGTTTTCCTGATACAACTTCAGCGTCAGGAACGTCGAAAGCGCCCTTTACATTTGTTTTTCGAAGTTCCGCCGTTAGACTCATTTGAGGCTCTGTCCAGCGTATTCGCAGTATTGCCCGGCGCGCCAGCGGTATGCCCCACTCGCGAGACAACACCTCTCCTAATAAAACCGCCTGATTAAAACCGCGACTTTTCAAGCGTTTGACATGCAAAGGAACCGGAATAATCACATCTGGTCGCCATGAGGTAACAAAAGAAGAAAGGTTTTCTACAATCAACAGGGCCAGGGGACGGCGTAACCGTATTTTAAAATCATATTTAAAAGCGTGAATCAGGTCTTTTCCGGGACCGTCATATATAATTGCGGCGCGAGCGGCGTCAAATGAAGGGGGATTTTTCAAGCATGACGAGCATAAATGATCATCGCCCGCTCCATCAAATGGAATTCCACAAATAGCACAGAGCGGAGACGAGGGAGCGGAAATAAATTCCATACATGCCGAGCAGAGGTGCAACCTGCCAGCATCCGGTATGTATTTCCCACAGACATAACAAAGCGGCGGGAAAGCAAAATCCAATAATGCGGCGAAAAATGATGAAACCACTTACGCCCCCGTCTTAGGCAGGATGAAAAAAGAAAGACCAATGATTAACGCGCCTCTCGGACAAGTTTTTCCAAACATCGGATAAACAGGGGAGAATCATTTAGAGATTCTATTCGTCGGAAATCATTGACACCTTTTTTCAGCGCTATCTCTCGGCAGATAACATCTATCTCGTAAAGAGTCTCCACATGATCGGACACAAAAGAGACTGGTATAACCAACATAGCCCGGGTTCCCGCCCGCGCTAACTCCGTTATAACTTCTTCGGTTGAAGGTTCCAGCCATCTGATCGGCCCGGCGCGCGACTGAAACGCCAGACGATAAGCAACGCCTCGGAAAGACTCCATTACCATTGCGACCGTTGTTTTAATTTGATTCAAATATGGGTCACCCGCGTCAATAAGCGAGCAGGGCGTCGAGTGAGCGGAAAATATCAAACTAACATTGGTTCGGCTGGGAAAAGCAAGCAACGCTTTTTCAATTTTTTCAACTAACGCCGCAATATAAAGCGGATGAGAAAAGAACTGCTTAATATACGTCACGCGGAAGCCGGCAGACGAACGCGTAAGTATCCGCGTCAGTTCATTAAAACTGGAGCCAGATGTGGCGCGGCAATACTGGGGATAGAGAGAAAGAGCTACTACATGGTCAATACCTTCATATCTGATGGCGTTTAAAGCTTCAGACGTGTCAGGCTTCCAGTAACGCATGGCCACAAAACAACGGAAACCTCCGCCCAGCCTTTTTTCTAATTCGGCGGCCTGCAATTCGGTCAAGCGACGAAGAGGAGAAAAACCTCCGATTTTACGATAATGTTCGCGCACTATTTCCGAACGACGCCGGGCTATGAACTTGGCAATCAAAGGCTGGAAGAATCCGGGGCCAAGTCTAATTATGTCCCGGTCGGAGAAAAGCCTGAGAAGAAATGGCTTCACTGCGTCCAGCGAATCTGGCCCTCCCATTTGAAGAAGTAGTACGGCGGTTTTATCCATATGCTGTTGGTTNCCCGCTCGTTATAATCCTCTCAGTTCGCGGTTTTTGGGATACTCCACCAGAATTCCGAAACTCAAATCTTTCTTTTCTCCCGATTTCAACGAGACGTTCCACATCATGGAACCATCGTTTTCCATCTCGTCCGGCTTTTGAGAAGGGTTCGCAAGAGACACTTTTATCTCTTCGTTTCCCGCTAAAGGCAGTTGGTCGAGCAGTTTTACGGTTACGGGAGTTTTACGGAAATTTTCCAAAGCAATGCGATATCGATAGCTGATTTTGTTACTCCCAAAAACTCCGGCCTCCGCGCGCTGTTTTTCTTCTTCCCGCTTGACAGTAATTTGTTCGTCAGCTCCGAAGAAGAGATCAAACTTTTCTCCTGCCGCAATCTTTTTAAGGTATGAAGCTCCGGTAAACGTAGAACCAACGAAAGAACTCACCTTACCCGGAAGCAGCGGATATGCCGCCTGATTAGTAATTTCCGACTTCAAAAAGACATAAGAAGAAAACTTCGGGGCGGCCACATACTCCGTAGTAACCGGGAAACGCTCCACGGCGACTACCACAGAATGTCCGCTGTTGTCCGACGGTATATCAAGCTGGCGGGGGACTTGAAATACAACCGATGTTTGTTCGCTGGCAACCGAGGAGGTTTCAAAAACAGCGTCTTCTTCCGCAGCCATAGCATCAGCACGAGAGGGAGCCGTTTTCCTCGCCATCATAGCGTTCATGGGCGGCGCGGAGGCGAGTTCGCTAAAGCCCGAATCTCGCATAGCGAGAGAAGGTTGATAAAGCAATATATGCCATGGCTTCAGCTCCGGCGGAGCCCCGCCTGCGGCTGGGCGAGCTGTTGAAAGAGTTAGTTTCACATTAGTCCAGTCTTCGCCCGTTTGCTGACGCACCATTGCCCTGAAAACAAAATCCACCATCGCGGCATCCGCAGCCAAGCGCGCATCATAAACAGGCGCCCAACCCGCCCGAAGGGTAACGGCCGAAAGTTCCAAGGTCAGCGATCCCTCGCGTGTTATTTCCACCAACGCTTCAACGCTTTTGGTTTCCTTTTGGCCAGATCCGGCTATTTCAGAACGCTGACGCCGTAATGATTCTATTTTATCCGCTATATTTTTTTTCTCGGCGTCAACTTCCCGACTTTGTTCTTCCGCCTTAGTAACCTGAAGACCGATAAAATTGGTCGCGTCCAACAACTCTGCGGAAGTGGGGCGACCGACAGCCAATTCTTTGGATATTCGATCCGACCAGGCAACGCGTATTGATTGAATAAAAGCATTTTGAGCGGCAAGGCCGCTTTTTTTAGAATCAAGTGCCCCGGAGCGGCGTTCCAGATCGCGAATTTGTCCGTCCAACTCCTTTACGCGCTCGTCGCCGCTATGATCAAGAAAAACTCGTTTAATCTCAATCCCGGAAACAATTGCGCCAGCGGAGCCGCTACCTTTAATCCGCACCGAATCATCCTGTAAAAGCGCGGGAAGATTTTCAAATGCTATCAAATACACGCCCGGCTTAAGGCTGAACGAAGCGGCGCGAGAAACCAGCGCCCGATCCGGGTAAACAGTCACGGAGGTAATTCGAGAAGCGGCGGTGAGACGCGTAACGCCAGCGGCAGAAACCAGCGATGGGATTAACATCAAGCTCAACAGCACAAAACAACCCAGTTTTCTCATAAAACGCCCCCTGCGGGATGAACCAGCATGTTCATCCTAAAAAATATTATCTATGCAATTTCCCGGCTTCAATGAAATAACGACCATTATGGCGACTAATATTCATTATCAATCTGAGCGGCCATGTTTCAATTATCCGCTAGTTTCCATGCTAATCTCTTGTAATACCTTAACAAAATCAAGTCAATCAATAATAAAACTCCGCATAAAAGAACTTCTGCAAACGGGTAACAGACAAAGCTTATATTTATATCAAGTTGTCACTAATCAAACTGATACAAGCTGTTTTTCATCCAAATAACAAACCTAAAAATAAAAACATTTGACAAAAAACCTGATATTTTGCGCCAAAAGAAAAGGGCCTGCCAATTTAAGCAAGCCCTTAATCTATTTGGAGGCGACGACCGGATTTGAACCGGTGAATAAAGGTTTTGCAGACCTCTGCCTTACCACTTGGCTACGTCGCCATTTGAATTTGGACTTTTGTTTATATAAATTACCTTCTACTCTGTCAATCTCTTTTTAGATTTCAGACACGCCAGCCATATTCGTTTGAAATTCCACCCTCAGGATATCAAAAGCATCAATCTATTTGAATTTGATGGCTATGCCAGTGGCGCGATACTCGGTGGACGGCATAACAAGATAGGTAATATTGCGACCCGTAACATCTGGGAGAATAACGGCGTCAGCTCCCATCTTGGAGGCTTCGGCGCGGAGCGCATTGTATCCCCATTCGCGTATTTCCGGCGTTACCAGCGTATCTACTATACCGTACACATCCCGAGTAATCTGGATTCTTCCAACTTTAACATATGGACGAGTCAATTCTTTTTGGGATAAAATCGGCGGGAGATCACCATCAACCATTGGATTGAAGTGCAACCATGCGCATCCCTGCGTAAACAGCGTCAAACAGAGCAGACACGCGCACGCAAGATATTTCCCTCGAAAAACCATGGACAGCCTCCCTCCTAAAGCAATTGAATTTCCTCTGGACACCAAATAACCTGCATGCTAGTATTTTCCGCCTTTTATCGCAACAAATTATATTCATATACCAATAAACCTGCGGGGGAAAACGCACAGATGTCGGGACATAATAAGTGGAGCACGATAAAACATAAAAAAGGGGCCGCTGACGCCAAGCGAGGTAAAGTCTTTACTAAAATCATCAAGGAAATTTCTGTCTCAGCCAAACTGGGGGGCGGAGATCCTGCGGGAAATCCGCGTTTGCGGACCGCCATAGATAAAGCAAAAGCAGAAAATATGCCAAAAGACAATATAGAGCGGGCAATTAAAAAAGGTACTGGCGGAATGGAGGGCGTAACTTATGAAGAAATCGTTTATGAGGGTTACGGTCCTGGCGGTGCCGCAGTGCTAGTCGAAGTTATGACGGATAACCGTAACCGTTCCGTTTCTGAAATCCGCAGTATATTCACCAAGGCCAACGGCAATATGGGAGAAGCGGGTTGCGTTTCCTGGATGTTCAGCAAAAAAGGCCTAATTATCTTCGATAAAAATGTGGATTTTGAGAAACTCTTTGAAGCCGCCTTGGAGGCCGGAGCCGATGACGTAAACGAGGAGGATGAACAGTTCGAGGTTGTAACTGATCCTTCAAAGTTTATAGAAGTACGCGAGGCCCTAGTAGCCGGAGGATTTGCCTTCTCAAGCGCCGAGATAACCATGATTCCACAGACAATGATTGTTCTTGAAGGCAAACAAGCTGAGAGCATGTTGAGACTGATGGATAAGCTGGAAGATAACGATGACGTGCAGAATGTGTATTCAAACTTCGACATTTCGGCGGCAGAACTGGAAAAAATGATTTAGCGTCATTGCATCTGCAAATTCTTTATAATCTCAGAATTTATTTCTTCGCTGTCGGCGTTTGTTAGTAGCGTATAAAATCAACTTTTATCTGATATTTGTCCCAGCTTAGCGCTCCCCTTGCAATAATTATTCTAAAAATCCTTTGTAGCATTGTGCGTTGGTAAAAAATGAAAGTTCTAGGAATTGATCCAGGTTCGCGTATTACGGGCTACGGCATTGTGGAACTTGTGGGCAGTCGCCTTGTCCATGTGGACAACGGCGCCATTTTCACTGATAACGCCCAAAGTTTCCCTTTGCGTTTGAAAACAATTTTTGACGGACTTATCACAGTAATCCATGAGTACAAACCAAATGAAGTCGCGATTGAAAACGTTTTTCTTTCAAACAACGCTCAAAGCGCCCTAAAGTTAGGTCAAGCACGGGGAGCGGCTATAGTGGCGGCGGTTCATGCGGGACTTTTCGTATGCGAATACTCCGCGCTCCAAGTAAAACAAGCGGTTGTTGGTCGGGGAAAAGCGGAAAAGGGACAAGTCCAAAAAATGCTTACCACTCTCTTGGGTTTACCCGAAATAGCCCAAGCTGACGCTTCGGACGCTCTGGCGGTCGCTATCTGCCATATTCATTCCCGCAGCCTCGTTCAGGCGTCCGGACGTCCACCTTCACGTCAACGCGCTACTTCATGGAGGAACTTTAAACCATGATCGCCATGCTTACAGGTCAGATAGTCCATAAATCTCCCGATCATATAATTCTTGATGTAAATGGGGTAGGATATTTGGTTCATATCCCTTTTTCTACGTATTACGATCTCCCCGAAAAAGGCGAGGCGCGTCTGCATATTCACACCAACGTGCGCGAAGACGCTATCAATTTGTACGGTTTTCGAACCCATCTCGAAAAATCATTTTTCCAACTGCTAATTTCAGTCTCAGGCGTAGGCCCCAGGCTGGCGCGAGATATCTTGTCAAACATTCAGCCAAATCAACTGACGCAAGCGTTGACCCACGGAAACATCAACGCTCTCTCGTCCATACCTGGCATAGGTAAAAAAACTGCGGAGCGGTTGGTTCTTGAGCTAAAAGAGAAAGTGGGGAAATTGGATGCTGCATCGACCCAAACGCCAAAACAGCCCCAAATTCAGGACAATGAACTTATTGACGATGTGGTTTCCGCATTGTTAAATTTGGGCTACAAGGAAACGCATGTACGCAAAGCAATAGCGGGACTTGTTCCACAAACAGACACTTCTGTAGAGAGCCTGCTCAAACAAGCGCTAAAGCTTTTAATGAAATAAAAGAGCATTGCGAAGACGAGTAGTTAAAAATATCAGGATATTTCAACCGAGTAGGCTCCCATGCCAAATGTCGCATTTTTACCGACGTGAACATATGTCCCCAACATTAATATAGGTAGTAATCCTCCGATATCTACCAAAAAACAGCCGGAGCCGATTATTCCGGAGGTCTTCCAATCTTCGCCTCTTTTAATGGAAAATTGATCCTCGACACATATAACGCTCTTTGCCGCATCGGACAACGACTTAAAATCACAACCAAACTCATAGCCGCAATAGTAATATGCCAACGACGAAATACGACGCATAAGCGAACAGGCGAATACGGTAAAATCAAAGCTCCCCAGCTGACGTCCCTGAGAAAAAAGCTTGAGTGGCGTAAGAAGCCGGATTGTAACGTTTCTGCAGCCCCAGGGATATTTATTGAAAATATCTTCTGCTGACATCACCATCAAATTCTCCGTATCCGTAAAACGTCCTTCGCTGTTCAAAGAGAAAAAATTCCCTTGATGGTCGCACGAAAAAATTTGGTTTAAGCCACAATTCAGAGGCTCTCCTATTCTAACAAGTAATTGACGCAAGCCTCTTAATAACATTTCAAGAGCGGCTATAGCCCGTCCAACAACAACCATTCTGCATTCTAAAAGTCCGGTTTTTGTCTGCGATTTATCAAATGATAGGGGAAAAGAGAATACAAAGGGAAGGGAAGGTTTTTGGTGGCGACGAAGCGCGTCAGGGTCGGAGCTTAACTTCTGCCCAAATACGAAGAACCAATCACAAGAGCTATTAAGCGAGCATTGGAAACAATCGCGGGAAACATGGCGGCAGATTGACTGTCTGCAAACATCCGCATATTCTTCGACAGCGCGTGTTAAACGATGGCTCAGTACCTTTTCATTCGCTGTTGTAATTGTAAACTTCAGATAAACAAAATTAAATTCCATGCATGCAACTCAAAACAAACTATAAAGCGATACGTCTTTGTAAAATCTTCATAAGATTATCGCAAATACAAAAACTTTATACTCTAATTACTCGTTTGGTTTCCCAAAAAAATTAATTAAAAATTCCGAGTCTTTAGGCGAAATATTAAATCTAAAGATTGCCTCTTGAACAAATTTTTGGGCTGAGCTCCCCGGATTTTCTTGAATGCTCTCAGAGACCCATTTAACCGCGCGACGCAGATCTTCTCCATCCGGCACAATGGTACTCATAATTACACGCTCCTATAAAAAGAGTAGATGCGAAATATGTATCATTATAGTCATCTTATGGTCAAGCAAATCACTTTTAAACATCTGTTTTTGTTTTTTCTAAATAGAATTGCCCCGTTCACATATTTGTGAGCGGGGCAATTGTGTTATTATTCCCGGCGGCGACCTACGTTCCCACGCAGCTACCCGCGCAGTATCATCGGCCCTGGGGGACTTAACTTCCGTGTTCGAGATGGGAACGGGTG
>JGI994J12354_10000673_pt1 | contig 34219 bp, 49 predicted proteins | sample IntmicLarv3ML3BL_FD_12354 | JGI IMG/M metagenome (IMG submission 12354) | reverse complement strand
TTCTTGCGGGCCGTCAGCGTCAAAGTAGTATTCCTCGGGTTGTTCCTGAACCGTCTTGACCCCTGCGGCAATCTCGAAGGTTACGTCCTCCGGCATGCGCAGGGAGCGGCGGGTGAGGGACCCGGCCAAAATCTCCCGCAGCGCCTCTGCCATTGCCCCGGATGTTACAATTTTCTGCGTATCCATCCCCATACCTCCTATTCATCCCACAGCGCCAGAATTTCCGCCGCCGTGGCAAACTCCAGGTCGTCAGCCTTCACATACCCCGAAAGATCAACACGCGTCGAGCCGATCTTTTCCCACTTGCCGTTGATGAGCACGAATTCGTCATATGTGTCCCCGGCTCCGCCGTCGGTCGCGGGAACCATGTAAATCACATTTGCAGCAGCAGCGCCAACCAAGGGCAGTGCCGTCACAACTTCGCGCGAAAGTGCGCTTGAGGCGAGCGTAGCGATTGCCTGCTCCACCTGCTCCGCCGTCATGTAGTTTTCCAGCTGCTCAACCATGATTTGCGCCACCTGCGCGGGCTTCAGTGTTCGGGCTTCGAGTTCCTTTCTGAACTCGTTCAACCCCGTAAGGTCAATGATTGTTTTTTGGTCTGCCATGATGATTTCCTCCATAAATTATTTGAATAGATTTTGGATGTCGTTTTCTGTTGCGAACCCTGCGATTTGATCAATGGTGCTTTTGTTTCCGTGCGTGTGCGTATCCCTGCCTTGGAGCACGTTGATTTCCTGCCGCAGCACATCCAGCGCCGCACCATGTTCCGTCGCGCCTGCCCGCAGATTCCGGATGTGCGGTTCATATTCTGCCAGCGCCGCCATGATCTCGCGGTGCAGCTGCTCCATGGGCGATTCGCACCCCGGATTGCAGGATGTAAGCATCGGTCTGCAATCAACTCCATGGCCCCCAAAAAATCCGGCGCCGCCCGCTCCTTGCCGTATCGGCCCCACATCAACCATGTTGGTTTCGGCGGTGGTTTTTCCCGAATGAGCGCCGCGCGCGTGGCCTGCCGCGGCCGTGCCGCTCAGCCCAATATACAGATGCTTTGCGGGTTCCCGCAAAATCCTTGCCGGCACTCTCACGGTTCCGTCAAGGCTCACCTTTGCGGTGTCCCTTGTTTCCGCGCCCACATGTGTTACCGTCCGGAACGAAGCGCTGAGGCTTTTGTCTGCCCAGAGCGGATCGTTTGGATCAAGGTAAAAGGCCACAACAAGGCTTTCCGCGTTGCCGGTGGTGATGTCCGTCCCGTGCAGCCGCACTGCCTTGCGCCCCTGCACTGTAATCTGGATCATTTTGCCACCCCCGTAATTTTTAACGGTATAAAGCCCTCCGGCACGGGTGGACCTTCCATCACGTCCATCTCCCCGGAGAACGGCTCGCTTGCGGTGAGGGTTGCAATCGTCTGCCGTGTGCCATCGTCCAGTTCCACAACGTTCATTCGTCTCTCCGTGATGGGCGCGGCCCGCTCCAGATCATCGCACCGAATCATGCCAATGCCAAACCCTCGTTCGCCGTTTTCATCAACCACCTGGTGCAGGCTCCACTCGCCGCTCGCTTTTTTCTCCCAGTCATCTCTGCTGAATGTGTGAGTTATCATACGCTTGTCAACGCCCCCCATGTAATACTATATCTGTTTTCCGCAGAACCCGTGGTAATTATTGTTATACTCGGCCAGTTTCCGTCAGTGGTAACGACTTGATGTTCCTGTGATCCCACTCCGTTATTTGTTATCCGCGATGCCGTTGCAGCCATCCGCGAAAAAATTTGGCTTGGCGACATCGCCGGATAGAGCGTCACACTGTGGCTTCCGCTTCCGATATTGGCGATGGCCTCACCGATGCCGTATACCATTCCACCGGAGCCCTTTTCGCGTCCAAACACTTGATGTAACAACCATCCGTACCCCGAGGTGGTGAGCACCCCACTTCCAATATGTGGGACGTCCTCGACCGCCGCCGCAATCTGTGCGGGGATGTCGTGGGCATTGGGGTCTGCGCTGTGAATGGATACTTTTTGATTGGTGTACTGGTTCGCCGCACCGAGAGCATCCGACGCCGCCTGCTGCGCGTATTGCTGGGCCGTTGCGATGGCATTACTAATTGCAGTGCCCACTTGTGTGAATCGGTTTTCGTGGGCATTCGTGCTGGTGTTGTGTGTATTGATCTGTGCTGTAGCGTTTTCATTCGCGGTCTGGAGCGCATTTTGAAAATCTACGGCGTGCCTCCCCGGCTTCACGTTGTGTTCCTCAATCATTTCCGCAACGTCCCAGATCGTTGCCCGCAGCCCACTTTCGTCAATGGTGATCTGGATGTTTGCATCGTCGGAAATCGCGAAGTAGATATCAATGATTTCCTCGGTCAGCGAATTCCCCCGCATGCGGTAAACTTCCGGATCGTCGGCGCCGTTGGTGTAGGCAAAGCAGATTTTTTCCGTGGCATCAATCACGCCGTCTTTGTCCATTTTGAGGTAATTCGGGTTCGGCACCTTGAGCGCCAGTTCGCTCAAAAGAAAATCCTCCGGCCGCAAGCCCACATGAATGAACGCCCGCACCCGCAGCACCTTGATTAGTTCGTCGTCGTTCTCCGTTTCAATGCCAACGGAGCGAAGCTTTACCTCCCGCCAAACTGCCGATTCCACCGGAACGCTCACCACGGGGCTGAGGCACCCCGTAACCGTCCACGCGGCAACGCCCTGCTGCAGCGTGCTGCCAAGTTCAATTTCTCCGCCTGCCATGTTGATCGTGCCGCCATTGAGTGCTTCCATCAATAGCGCTTGCCCTTGTTTGGTCAATCGCGGACTCACCCGAAAACTCATGCCGAATTCCTCCCAACATCTCTTAAATCAATAAAATAGCTTGTTCGCCTGCACTGCACAGCGGCGAGCTTTGCCACGCCCTCCAGCCCCGGCAGCCGGAACATCACCGTGCGCCGCGAGCGGACGGTTGCCGTGCCAAAGTGCAGCTGCTGTGCGGGCGCGGTGATTAGGATCAAGAATCTGCGCAGCCAGGCCGAAAGCCTTTTGTATCCATCCATGCGTCCGATGAATTTTTCCATTTGCGCATCGGAAGCGCCCGGATCCGTGATGACAATCTGAAAATACCCCGGATCATCATCATAGTCCCACCATTCCTCCACGCGGTTTTTCTCGCTTCCAAAGATGCTGTTCGCCAGAATTTCCGTGGCGGTCACGGTTCCCTTGATATTGTTTGCCCAAAACGCCAGCGCAATTTTGTCCCGCTTGGTTTCTATGTCATCGTCAGCGCGGTAGTCCTCCGCCCGAACGTTGACCGCCATAAAATCAATCACCCATTCCGGCAGTTCCCTCAAACGCACATAAATTTGCAGCAGCGGATCTTCATCCATCCACTGCTGCACTCTTTTTTGCGTCACGTTGTCGATCGCTTGAATCCATGGTTCTTGCGCCAGTATTTCCGGCATGGCATCCGTGAATTTGCTGTCATAAAGAGGGGTGTGCATCTACTCCGCCTCCAATCCGCCGTAGTTCACCGCCCGGAGAACCAGCTTCGAGATGCTGCGTTCGTCAATGATAACGTCCGCCGCCGGCGCCGCGATGGCCGCCCGCTTGAACCCGGGCACTTCGTGCAGGCAGCGGAACAGCTGCCCCGGCGTGATATCCCGCTTGATCACCCTTTGCCATTTGATATATTCATCAATCGCCCGCTCCACCGCCTGCTGCACCTGCTGCTCTGTCGTGGCGTAGTCGGCCAGAATGTAGTATGTCAGATTGATTTCATAGGGCACCTCCAGCGGAGCCGCCACCGTCAGCCGGTCACACAGCGGGCGCTTATCCTTCGCGGATAAAAACGCATATAAGCCCTGGATGATTTCCGGCCCCGGTATGTCGCCGTTTTCCATGAGCGCCAGCACGGTGTCATGGGAGGGCGCGGGCGAGAACGGCCACACCACCAGGTCACTGCGGTACTGCCTTGCCCAGTAAGTGTATGAATCCAGCGCCCCTGCGGTGGAGAATCTGGCGTTTGAGTAGTATATCCGCCAACGGAAATCATCATCGCTTTCAATATCATCCCCGCCGTTGCTTTCCGTGATGTTTTCGATTTTTTCCATATAGGGCAGTGGGTTGCATAAAACGTTGATTTTCCCGGGCTTGAATCCGTTGCCGGCGCGCCCCGGCTGCAGCGCTTCGCATTTGCATTCCGCAAACAGTTCTCCGGGAGGGATTTCCCCGCGCTCCATTACAAAAAACGTTTGGTTTTCCTCGCCCCGCACCTTGGTGCCAATGTGGATTACCGTGGGCGCGGATCGAATTGCCGAAAGCTTGAATCGCACGGTGGTTTGAGCCGCCCGCTCCGGGTAGCGCGTCAGCCGCCACAAAGCACCCAACGCGTCCAGATATACCCCCTCAGCATATTTCAGAAACTGCATGCGAAATTTGAAATCCCGCCGCAGCTCCGCCTGGTAGAGCTTCAGTGCGAGGGCATCCACCGTCATGCGGTATTTATCCCCGCGCGGCAGCGTCACCAGCTTCCCTGTGATGCGCTGATATTCCTCCTGTACGTCCTTGATGTAATCGGCGCGGCAATCCTCCAGCGAAACATCACCCAACAGGGAGATATCTCCCGCCGCGTCCAGTTCCGGGATTCCGCAGGGCTTATCGAACGTCATAGATAATCACCTCCATTTGCAGCCGCCCTTCGGCGTCAGCATTCCAGATTGTTTCGCGGATGTCCACCCCGTCAATGTAGCGGCGCATTTTCAGCGTGACTTCTTGTTCGGCCAGCGCCTGCGCGATGGGCGTCAGTTCGTCCACCGGCCACAGTATGCCATATTCCCGGTCAAGCGCCTGCGTTCCCGGCCGGGTGCAGAACAGAATTACAATCCGTTCCCAGATTTCCTGCGGCACGCTGTTCGGCTGTTCCGGTGATATCTTCACATAGGGCAGGATGCTGCTATATGTTTTTATTGTCATAGAATCCCCCCCGTGGGTGGTACGAATTCCTGGAAGGTCACTGCGCCCGCCATCTCCACCAGCTTGCCGAACGGTTCAAATCGCCGCCATTCCTGCGGCCATCGCGTGATCACATATTCGTTGCGCCCCACGGGCCGGCCGCCCAATATCAGCGGATGGCTTTCGCCCCGGCGAGCCATCTCTTCTATCCGGTCGGCCTCCCGCCGGGGGCTGACTCCAAGTTCCGCCGCAAAGTGAAGTTCAAACGTGACATCCTCCAGCTCCTCCCCTGTGTACTGTGATTGCGCTTTTCCGTCCAGCACATCCACCGTGGGGTGCCGGTATCCCACCGTGCGCTGCATCCCGCTGAATGAAAGCATTTGCAGTGTACTCATCCGAAAGACGAGGCTGCCCCAGCTGCCAAATCCAAACATGGCATTTCCCCCTGTGTTAATTGGGCGGGTTCGTAACCCCGCCGACGGGTCCGCCGGCATTCGCCCCGGCCCAGACATGCGTGTGATTGACCAGGCTAATCCCCCGCACCTTCACATCCCCCGCATCCCCGGTAATATTAACCGTTCCGCCGTCGATGCTCACCGCCGAATCGCCCGTAATTTCCACGATGCCGCCCTGAATCAGCACCTTGCCCTCTCCTGTGAGTGTCAGCGTGGTTCCGGCTTTGATTTCCGCCGTCGTGTCGGATTCAATGAGGATCCGTTGCGCTTTGTCGTGGGTTTCCTCTTCGCTTTCGCGCTCGTGGCTTTTGGCTTCGCTGCGGGTCTTTTCGTCGTTGTGTAACAGCAGCGTGCCGTCGTTTCCATTGCCGTCATCGTTGTCCGGGTCGGTGTATTTGATGTAGCATTTTTCCTGGTCCCGGCTGAAGCATTTCCGGAACAGCCCCTTGAAGCCTTCTATCGGCTTCCAGTCTGCGAACCAATAACGCCCAAGGCAGAGCGCCGCCGTGCGCCCGTTGGGCATGTGCATCACAAATACGGGGTCGTCAACATCTGGCGCGTTGTATTCATGCAGCAGCAGCCGCACTTCTTTCGTCACGGCGTCCGTGCGGTCGTTGTATGTCACATCCACCATGCCGTCTTCATAATATACCTTTGATATCTTTCCAAAGCGGAATAAATCAGACATCACGCACCGCCTTCCGTTTCCACCTTCACGCCGTTAATCGTCATAAGCAGCCCTTCGTTGTCCCGGTGTATCTCCAAGCTTTCCACATAATAAACCCCATCCGCGCGGCTTTCCTTGCCGCGCCTTCCGGTTCCCTGCACTCTGATTGTTTGAGAGGCACAAAGCCCGCTGCGCGCCCGCGTAGTGAATGATATTGTTGTGCAGCCATGGTTCTCCTGCTCCAGCTTTGCCATGGCAATCCGTTCCGCATCGCTGTCATTGTCGGCCTTCTGGTTGATGAACAGCACTCGTTCGTCATCGCCGTGCTTAAACGTGGTTTTTTTGCCGTCGGCGTTCGTGTATGCCAGCTCCACCCCTGTATAAGGTTCGAGGCTGTCATCATAGTCCCAGTCCTCGCTAAGCTCCCGGTTCGCCGCACTGAACGTCATAACCGGCGGTTTTTTCTTATAAACCGCCCGGTCAAAGATCACCAGCTTATCCCTGTATATTTTCATTTTCAGGCCGTACCGTTCGCAAAGGCTTTTTAAAAAATCCGCGTCCGGTCCGTCTTGCTCTTCTCTTTCAATGGAGACGCTTTCCGCGTCAAAGTGCAGTGTCAGGCTCGCCGTGTTTGCGATTTCCTGCGCAATCTGTTCCAGTGTGACGCCGCTCCATGTTTTCGTGCGGTCTTTGGCGGAAAAATCCTTGCAGGCGGGTTTGCTCACACCGCCGAGGGTTGCGGTGCGGCTATTCAGCCCAACCTTGTCCAGCGTGAAACTTCCGCAGGTGATCTGCTGCGGCGGTGACAGCTCCCCGTTCCAAAAAAGCAGCAATAAAGCTACGTCGATGCGGTCACCCTTTTTCGGATACCACGGCCCGCGCCAATCCCCCTCCGTGTCGGCAAGGGTGATGCTGAAACTGTCACTTGCCCCGCCGTCCGGGTCGGTGTAGGAAAACCGCGAGGTCTTTCCTTTCAGCTCCCGTTCGATGCTCTTTCCGGAAAAGCTTAATGCAGCAACGCTGCGCGGCACCATGCCCATATAAAAACCTCCCGGAAAAGTAAGAATATTTCAAAAAAAGATTGACATACGTATTGATACGTGTTATAATATTAGTAACGAAAGGAGAGATGCTCATGCCGATGACACCGCGAGAAATGATTCGATTGCTGGAATCAGCGGGATTCATTGAAATTAGCCAGAACGGCTCGCACAAAAAATTCAGAAACCCGGAAACCGGAAAAACGACCATCGTACCTTTCCACGCAAAGGAACTCAAAAAAGGACTGGAGGCGGATATACTAAAGCAAGCAGGGTTGAAGTCCAAACCGGGGGAGCGTTAAGCTCCCTTCGGTTCCATGAATAAATATTGACTACGAAATTGACTATGAAGCTGATTATGAAATTGGTTATGAAAAGGAGAATCGTCCTATGAATGAAAAGCATTTTTATCCCGCTGTTTTTATGCCTGAAGACGTTGGGTATTCCGTCGCTTTCCCTGATCTTCCAGGCTGTGCAACCCAAGGCGACACACTGGAGGAGGCTTATGAAATGGCCTTTTCCGCCCTGGGTCTTCATCTGGAAAGCGAGGGCGGCACCTTTGTTTATCCGCCCGCTCGCCTGCCCAACGAAATCCCATGCGAAAACAACGAATTTGTTGCGCTGGTTGAGTTTGATGAAGCGGAGTATCGCCGCAAGCATGGTGTGCAACTGGTGAAAAAAACAATCACCATTCCATCATGGGTCAACACTTCCGCTGAGCGCCTGGGAATCAACTTTTCGGCAACGCTCACCGATGCGTTGGTGAGCCGCATTCAGGATCGCTCCGCTTAATTTCTCCATGGCGGCGCGCTCCCGCTCAACGCCACCGGCAGCTCCGGTGTTCTGAGTTCCACCCCATAGCCGAACTGAAAAATATCCAAATGCTCCGGGTTGGCTTTCATCAGAAAGTCAGCCCGGAGTTCGTTTCCATAAACCCGTTTTGCAATCGCATCCCAGTGATCACCTTCCCGGGTGGTGTAGATGTCGTCCATACTCATTTCCTCCATGTGCGCAATCAGGACGCAAAGTTTACTCTTTTCTTTTTCGCCATGAAGCGTTCCGCCCGCTGCTCAAAGTCGCGCTGCATTTCGGCATCTGTTTTTTTCAGTTCTTTTACATCCGTGCCCGGGCCAACATTCCAAACCGGGGCATATACAAATTTGGTTTCGCCTCCATTGCCGCGCGCACTGACCATGCTGTCAAGCTTTGATATCGGCAGCACCGCTTCGGCTTCCCGTTCGGCAATCTGCCTGTTCCATAATGTGGCCGGCTTTGTATAAATTGCACCATCAGCGTCGCCGCCGCCGATGGCAAAATTTTGTCCGGGTGTATTTCCGCCGGAAAACCAGTTGGGTTGCGACGAAACATTCCCCGATGTTGATGGAAGCACTGGCGGCAGCGGTCCGCCCTGCTGGTTCATCAGTTCGATATACGCTTCTTGATTCTTCCTGCCTGTGTAACTATCAATGGCAGTGGACTCCGGCGTCCATGAATATGCCTTTGCTGCAAGCCAAGATTCGCCCTGTGCCCTTGCTTCATCATAGCGGGCTTTTCGGTTCTCCTTGGAAAGACTACCAAACACTTGAAGTCCGCCGATTGCTATTTGAACCGCATCCGCGAGCATACGCAGTGCCGGTGCCAATATCGGGATGGTACAGTTCAGCATGTCGACGAATATATCCAGCGCCTCGCCCGAAATATCTGCCAGCGCGGGCGCGAGCGTTGCAACTCCCGTTGCCAGCGGCGGTATCGCTGGGAGCAGCTTTGTGATCAACGTTGGCGCAGTCCTGCAAAGGTCTATAAATGCAGCCTTCACGTTCGGGTCTTTGGCGATGATGCCAATAGTTTTTCCGAATTCTGACCCCATCTCCGCGATAGGGCCTTCCATTTCCTGTATGGCTTCACCCAGCGGACCAAACGCTTCATCCATGAAGTTTTCCAGCCCCGGCAGAAGTGCGCCGCCCACGCGGATTTTTAGCCCCTCCGCCCGGTTTTGGAATGCGGTGTATTTATTGAGCGGATCCTCCATTGTGTAATCATATTCATCCTTGACAGTGCTGCCCCCGCTGTCATATGCCAGCTTCATAAATTCATCAAATTTATCAAGGTTTTGTGCCAGCTTTGCCACGTCGCCCGAGGCCTGCTGCCCAAATATGGCGCCAAGAACGCTCAGGCGTTGATCCTTTGAGAGACCCATGGTTTTTTCCAGCAGGCCTTTGAGAAACTCCCCGCCCTCCTCCTGCATCATCTTCGCGGATTCTGCGGAGGAAAGCCCCAGTTTTTCCATGGCTTCCGTGCGCGCCTTGCTTCCGCGCCCGGCCGCACCATTGAGGTACATGACGATATTTTGCAGCGATGTCGCAATTTTGTCCGGCTGCCCGGCAAATCCGCCATTGTTTGCCCCCAGCGTCGCGCCCATCGCAGCGATCGTGCGCTGGTCTATCCCGCCGATTTCCGCAAGGGAACCCTTGGAGGCGATGATCTGCATCAGGGCCAGGGCATCGGCGTTGCTTTCGTTTTCAACCCGGTTGACGGCATCGGCCAGTTCCCGCACCTGTGTCAGGTTCATGTTCTGGTTCGATACCAGTTCCCGGATAATGCCCCCCGCCGTCTGTGCATCGCTGTCGAACGCGGCGCCAATTTCTTGCGCCAGATCCACGGACTCCGAGAGCTGCGCCGCCGGAATCTGCGCTTTTGCGTTCTGTGCCGCAATTTCCGCCAGCTGTGTGGGGGTATAGATTGATTTTTTTGTCAGCAGTTCGTTATAAAACTCATGATATTCTTTTGTCAGCTTGTTTTGGCTATCACGGAATCCGTCCGTAAACTTTGCCACTTGCCGCATCTGGGAGCCATACTCCGCTGCGAGAGGAATTGATTCCTTTACGTAACCAATCATCGCGCCCATGCCTTGCGCGGCCAATTTTGCTCCCGCACTGATCGCCTTGCCGGCAAGCTGCATACCCTTGCCGGCCGCAATAATCCCAATTTCCTTCGCTTTTCCTTTGGTGTCCAATGCCGCAAATTGTTTCGCGTAAATGGATGCTTCCCGCATCGCGCGAGTGTAGGAGGGGTCAATCATTCCGGCTAACCGGATGATGGTTTTATATTCCGATTGCTTGCTCGCCATGATCTCCCTCCCAATTCAGAAAAATAAGAAATAGGAGCCGGGAGGCCCCCAACTCCTACTTCTTTTCAAGTGCCCGGTGTATCTGCTCCGCTGTGCGGAACAATCGCTTCGGGGTCATCCCCGCATAATAATTCACCCCGGAGAAGGTTGCCTGCGAAAGCCGCACGCAATACTCCATCAGGACATCGCCGAGCCGCTCTTTTCCGAGCCATCCTCGGCGTCCGTATCCTGCACCAGCTCCGCCGAGTCCTGCTCGAAAAAATGGCCCGTCACCACCCCGCGCACCGCAATTCCCACCCACGCGGGTGCATCCATGAACACGTCGAGCGGCTTTTCCGTCACGAGCGCCGCCAGCGCACAGGTATATTTGACGCTGGCGATGTCGGAAATCGTTGTGGATTCCTCTATGCCGATTTCGTCTTGTGCCGTTGCATAATCCTCCGCCACGAGGGTATCCAGCCCGGAAAGGTCGAGCGTCCGCCCAAGCCCTTCCACGGTTTTGCTGAATTGGATTTTTTTGCCCTTCATTGTCACGAACTCTTCAGTCATGGCATCCAGCAAATTGTTGATTTCGCGGGGGAACCCCAGCGCGTCTGTACGCTTGAGCTGCCCGAAGAATCCGCGTGGCAGTCCTGTGGCGGCGCTCGCCACCGTTATGGCGTAGCGCAAATTTTGCGCCTCCATGTGGGAGGTGCTCAGGCTCAGGCCGTTTTGCAGCTGGGCCGCATACATTTGCCGCGTGGTGAGGTTTCGCATGCCGGTCATGTCGCATTCCGTGTACGTCTGACCATCAACCAGGATTGGCTGCTTGAATTTGAGGATAATTGGATCCATAGATGCTCCTTTCTCGCGTTACACAAAAATACTGGTTCCCAGACCGATGGGCACGCCGTTGTGAAGTTCCACCCCGTTGATCCAATCATAGGTGTAGATCGGCTTCATCATGTGGAATATTTCCTCGTATGTGATCGAAAGGCTCAGTTTGGGTTCCGAAGGCGTGCCGCCTTCCATCTTGCCGGGGCTTTTTTCTTTGACGATACCCCGGTAGATAAACGTGAACCCGTCCGGCGTCGGGATTCCGAAGCGCTGGATGTCAATCACCTCGCTGCGCAATTGCAGCATCACCGCTTGCCCTGGAGTCGGCAAGTCGAAGAATTCCAAGCCGTAGCTCAAAACCGGAATTTCGATGCTGGCCGCTTCGCGGTTGCGGTTGGTTGGGATGTCGATATCGCCGCCGCCGCCCGCGAAGTTCGCCGTGAAACTCTTCGCGGTGTTCGTAGGCAGGGTTGTCGCCCCGCTCACGCCCGAAAGATTCAGGCCGCTTTTGATTGCGCCCACGATGTCGGCGACCTCCAGCGGACACCAGTAGATCGCATACTTGCTCACGTAAGCCGGGAGTTTTGATTTATCCATTGCTCATGCCTCCCTTCAGCTCATTCAACATATGGTTGGGGTTGTACCCAATCAGGACCTCTATGAACTGCGCCGGAATATACCCGCCGTAGTCGATATAGAGCCGCAGCTTGCCGTTCTGCAAGTCGGTTTCCGGGTTGTCCTCCGCCCGGAACAACGCCTGCGTACCGGGAGCCACCGAGCTCAAGCCCACCAGCCCGCTCAACCACTGGTTAAAGAGGCTCAGGGTTTCCGTCACCAGCGCAAGGTTCAGCAGATTATCCACGCGGCGCCGAACCGTCATGCAAAGCGAGTTTCCGATCCAGTTCATCATTCTGCGCAGCGTGATCTGATAGAGTGCCGGATCATTGGTTTTGCTGACGGCGGCGGTGTAATTGCCATAGGCCACGAAGCTGTCAATGCGGACGGCCGTTACAATGCCGTTGATGTTGAGCATTTCCGCTTGCTCCTGCCGCACCGTGACCTCTGCCCCGCCCTTGAGGCACGTCCCCGTCACCCGCAGTTCTTTGCTGGAGGGGGTTTCCCTGGGCGTGCCTCGGCCAAGTTCCGCATCCATGTGTGCCATCATGGCCGCAAGGCGCGTGGAAAAGTGCATCTCGCGCTCGCCGACCTTCAGCTTCGGCCAAAGCGCCAGCGTGTTTTCGCCGTCGAACCCGCCCTTTTTCTTGGCGTCGATGGCTTTCTGATACCATGTTGCACCGGTCGGCCCGGTGTCAATGTCCAGCAATGCCATGCAGCTGTACATGCCATTGATTTTTTCCGTCTTGGCACGCAGCACCGCCCTCACATTGGCGTCATCCTCAAATCCGGGGGCCAGCAAAATGCCGGGGACATACGGATCGCCGTACTTCGCATTGAAGTCCGCAATCAGCTCCAGGCCTTTTTCGGAGCCGGTATTGAGGTCAATCCCGCCGATGATGTCCGCCGCCGTGACGCCTTCCGGCTTCAGGCGCGTATAACTCGCCTTCAGCTGGATTGTTCCGACATATCCGTCCTGCAGCATGCCGCCGCCGGGGATCAACGTCACCACCAGGCGCTCACTTTCGTCAAGGCTCAATGTATAATCCACGTCCTCTTCACAAACAAACGCGTCCGTGTCGCTCTTCAGCACCACAGTATCCCGCAGCACAAAATCGTCCGGCAGCTGCGCTGCGGTGATTTGCCCGTCGGATGTTGCGATGATTTCCAGCGGGATGTCGGACTTCGTTTCCCTGTGACTGGCCTTGTTGCGGTCCAGCACATTGACGAAGCCCACCGGCCCCACCTGGAAGTCTGCAAAGTTTGAAAAAATGCTTTCGCACGCCGGGAATTTGGCCCAGTTTTCCGAGTACCCCAGCAGTTCAACCGCTTCCGGGTAGCTCGTGACAATAATCGCTTCGTGGGGCTTGATGGGGCGCGAAGCCAAGTGGATCGGCAATGCACCCACAACCACATTCATCGCGCTCAGCGCTTCTGTGATGGTGCCCATCACCGTGGGCAGCCCGCGGTGCCGGACGCCATGTTCTACGATAGGCATATGTTATTCCTCCCCCAGCGCCGCAAACGCGGCCGCTGTCTGATAGAGCGTGTGCAGCGCCATGCCCTCTGTGCGCGTGGCCATCTCCGAAATGGCGATTTTGTCCATGGGCACAATCAGCTGCCGCACCGCCTTGCATTTTTCCCGGGCGATCTCCAGCAGCTTCGCAGGGATCACTCCCGTGAAGCTTGTCATTCGCACCACCACACCCGGGATGTCCGGCCCGATATAAGTCACCGGCCCTGCCGGCGGCAGCCATGGTGTCTGCATTTGCTCGGTCTTGTTTTCGGTTGTTTTACTCATGCGTATCCCATTCCTTCCGTTTGGAGCGGCGGCCGCTCAAAGCTGATCAGCATGCCGCCCGCAAAATATCGTTTCGTATCTTCCATCTGCGGCACGGCCTCAAATTCCTTTGTGCATCGGTAGATGTTGCCGCGCTGCGTTTCGTGTCCGTTGATGGTTTCCGTTGCCCAAAGCAGCGGATTTTTGCAGAATCGGTCGATGATCTGGTCGCACATCACCATCAGGTCGTCGGCGCCGCAGCGGTCGTCGCTGTCTTCGCGCACGGCGATGTCAATCTGGAACATATCCACCAAGTCACCTTTTTTGTTTGTTTTCGTTCCAAACCAGGCAAGCAATGCAAACGGGATTGGATCCGTTTCGGAAGCATTCCGTTCTTCTCGCTTTGTACGCGGCATCCGGTTGCGGTGTACCGGGATTTTGCGCATCTTTCCTTCCCGGTCCACAAAATCCCGCAGTTGCAGAATTTCCTTTAGCTCTGCCTGCAGCAGAAGCGAAAGTTCTAGAATCATGTTCCGCTCCTTTCCTTCAGCACTTTTTGCACGCGCTTGTGAATCGCATCGCAAATTTCCCGGTCTACATCAACTTGACCGCAAGCCTCTTCAAAAGCCTCTTTGCTTTTGATCATATCCGCGACGGAAAGCCCAGTTTCGCCCGAAAGGTGCGTATCATCCTCCGGATCGTTTCTGTTAACAAATAAGACGCGCCCCTCATTGTTTTTGATCAGGAACGATTTCGATTTTGTGCCTCTCCCCAAAAATGGGGTGAATTTGGATCCGGTCAACTGACGCGCGGAATAAAAGGCCGGGCGTGACCCCGTGATGCTGATTTTGAACGGCTTGACTTGGAATTCTGCCAGGTTCCGGCGTCGGCCAACGGCGCGGATCCCTCCCGACATTTTCCCGCGGTACGGCTTGATGGCGGCCAGGTCGGCGGATTGCTTGTCACCGGTGCGCCAGTCGTACCGCTGCCCAATGATCGCCCGCTCCGCCTTTGCAAGCTTCAACGAAGCCGCATTGATCGACTGCTGGAGGATTTTCTCCCCCTCCTCGGAAATTTCGTTCAGCCCCGCCGCTACCTCCGGCAAGTAGTCCCGCATGGTTACGCGGAGTCCGCTTCCGGCAAATAGCGTCGTTTCTCTTGCTTTTGCCATCAAAGCACCTCCGAAGCAAAGATGATATACATGCCGCTTTCGTCGATAAACTCCTTGATTTCCAGCCGACGTTCACGATCAAGCAGGATTTCCGATCCGACGCCCAACCGCTTGCCAAACATGAACGCCGGGACGAAAATCGCCACGGCGTTTTTGTATATTGGCAGTTCAATCGCGTTGAATAGCGCCAGGCGGGACATCGTTTCCATGTATCGATCACGCTGCTCCAGGTCATCTTCCATCAGGATAACAAGCATATTTTTACCGTCGATGTCGTGCCAATCAGCAAATTCATCTTCGTTGAAAAACGTCTGAATGATATCCTGCTGAACCTGTTCTTTGAAGGTCACTCTTGATCACCTGCCGCCTGCTTTTCCTTTGCGGCAGCCATGATCAAAGCAATGATTTCATCCTTGGTTTTCTTTTCACTGGCGTCAACACCGTATTTCAGCGCGAGGGCTTTCAGGTCATCTTCGGACATTTCATCTTTATCCGGGAAAGGCAGGTCGGGATACAGCGCCGCAAGTTCCTCCGGCGAAGGGTTGGTGTCCTGTTTTTCCTGTTTCTGCTTGCCCGCCGCCTGGACTGCGTATCCCACTGAGAGCCATTGCGCCTGCACATCCTTTGGCGCATTTTTGGGCAATGGCTGGCCGGGAAAATACTTTTTATCGGCATAGGTGAATGCGCTGTTTGCAATAAGTGCCATGTTGCGCTCCTTTCATTACGCCGTAGCGCTGCGGTCGAGCAGCACCTTGACCGTGGTCGCTTCAGCGTCCGCCGTTTCAATGGCATAGCCCAGCCGCTTGCCCGCCGCTGCAACCCCGGGGTCGGCGGTCCAGCCCAGTGCCGTCCCGGCGGGGATGGCCGTCGCTCCCTTCGGGAATTCATACACGCCCATAACGTGCATGCTGCCCACAGCCCCGGGGAGGATGTCCGTCCCCGCCACGCCGATAACGCCGCCCATCACGATGACGTCACCCGCTTCAATCTTTTTTTCCGTGCCGTTGGTATAATCCAGCGATTCCCCGCGCTGGATGTATTTTGCTTTGATTGCCATGCTCAAAATCTCCTTTCTGGCCTGTTTGGCCGTTAGCCCCGCATATCAAGCGGAAGCGGTTCGCCTGGGTTCTTAACCATGCCCCGGAAGTCAACAGCGGTCACGCCCCAGTCCAGGAAAATATCCCAAACAAAACCGAGAACACCGGCCACTTCCTTGCGGTTGATGGTCGGAACCTCAATCCCGTTGTAGTAGTCCACCTGGACGGTTGTTGCCTCGTTCGGGTCGGCGGAGAGGAACCACGGGCAGGCATTGGCGCCTGCAAGGGCGTTCAACGTTGGGTCGCCGATAACCTCCAGATTTCTGTGGATGAGCGAGTTTGCCGCGTGGGCGTTGTCTGCCGTCTCAATGGTGGCGCTCTTGAAGATTGCGGTGAATTCATCTTCATAACCCACCGGCACAATCAAGAACTTCGGCGTGATGAGGATTGGTTCGCCGAATTGATCCTTTTGAAGCGAAAGCTTCAGCAGCATCGACAGAACCGCTTCCCTTGTCGGTTTGGAACCTGCGGTCAACAAATTTCGGTGATCGCTGTGGAACAGCGTTTTGTCGTCAAAGACGGCCGGGTTGCTGTGCAGCAGCGTAAACACCTGCTTGTTGATGGTGCGGCGGGATGATTGTCCGTAACGGACGGGGATCGACACCAGCAAGTTGATATCATCGTTGATAAAGGCTTGCCGGGTCATGGTGAATTGGCGGCCGAAGGTCTTCAGTTTTCTTGACGGAAGCTTCTTATCCTCGGGGGTATCGTGCTTCAGCTCTCCGTTTTCTGCCACCTCCAGAAATTCACCCGCAGGCCCCGCCAAATAGTTCCCCTTCGTTTCCTTGAAGTCCGAAAGCGTGCCGCGGCCGCAGAACTTGTCGAAGGTCACGTTGACCTTATTGTATCCGGTCTCGTAAGCTTTCTTTGCCATCTGGTCCATGATCGACGGGAACGCCGCCGTTGGGTTGAAGAATTGCCGCGCGATGGTGTTGAGCAATTCGGTGGCGCTCATACGCCGTACGCCCTCCACGCCATCCCGCTCCAGACACTCTTCCGCGATTCCTCTCAGGGTCATGGAAGCATACGGCATCGCCGCCTGTGCGTCTCTCGCGTCCAGTTGTCCGGCGCGCACCAAAAGCGAATCCGCTGCCGCAGTACGGAACACGTCCTGTTCGTCCTGTGTGATTCTCACGTCGTGCGGAGCGCGGGTGCGGACCAGTTCATCCATCACGTTCCTGCGCACTTCGGCCACGGGCGTGCCTTCGGTGATGTAGTTACTCGCTTCCACGCCGAATTCCCGGCAGATGCCCGCAATTTCCGTCACACGGGCACGCTCTTCCTGGATTGCGCGGAGCGTGTCGGCTTCGGTGGACTGCGCCCTGGTTACGGGTGTTTCGCCTGTGGCAGGCGGCACGTTGTGTTGCTGCGTGCCCGTCGGTTGCGCCTGGGATTCGCCGCCCTGCGCGTCAATCTGTTCCACCGAACGCTGCAGGCCGTCAAACTCCGATTGCTCCTCTGTGGTCATGTTCCGCCCGGCGGCTCTTGCTGTCTCGTTCAGCTCGCGCATGCGGGCGATCATCTGTTGCCTGTTCAATGCTGGGTCCCTCCTTGAAGTTCTAAAATTTGTATCACCCGTTCGCGGTACGAACGTGTTACCAAGTCTTCCGCGCCTTCTTCTGGCGCATCGTTTTCGTCTGCGGAACGCTCCACGCCCACGGTCGCATCCGCCGGCAGAGAAGCAATTGAGATTTCAATTGCCTCCCATTTTCTCGCAATCGCACATGGCCCAGCAAAACGGCCATCGCTGGACATTTCGCCTCGCGCAACATCCTCCCAATTGGTCACGTGTGCCCGCACGGAAACACCTTTCAATGTTCCGTTTTTGACCTTTTGGAAAATGACTTCCGATTCCGCGTCTGTGTCAAATTCAATCTCCGCCTCGCCCCGGCCGTTCTCAATCCACGCCCGGCGTACCTTTCCAACCACCCTGTTTCTGTCATGGTTGAACAGCACCACGCCCAATTCGTTGATCCGCTGCAAATCTGCTGCGCCCGCGCTGTGATCCATGATTTCCGTGCCCCAGAGAAACACATCCGGCTCTTCGCTGGAGAAGGATATCCGGAACACCCGCTCATTCCCTTCCCCTTCAACTGCCCGGGCAAGCATTGCGGCGCTCCGCCGGATATCCTGATTATTGTTTTTCGGCAAGTTCAATTCCTCCAATCTTTATTCCTTTTTCTGCGGCATACTTTGCCGCTTCTGCCATTTCGTCAATCACATCTTTCCACTCCCGCCCACGTTCAGCTGCCAGCTGCGGAAGCGTTTTCTCGCCCGTCTGCAGGGCGATTTGATTTGCTTTCGCTTCCTTCAGCGGATCAATCCACGGCTTCGGCGATGCCACCCAGTTATGCTTTAGCCACTTCATTTTTTCATTCCAAAAGTTTGGAATGTGAACCAATCCGGCCAGCACGGCGGAAATAACAAAGGTTTCATAAACTTCCGTCAGCACATGGGTGAGGAGTAAATCCCTGTCTTCGTCATAGGTCAATTCGTCCTCAATAATTCCCTGCCGCGCCGATGAATAGTTTGTCTGGCTCATATCGCGGCTGGTTGCCTCGTAGCTCAACCCCATGCCGGCACCGGTGACGCGGTTCATTGTTTTCATGAATTGATCCGCATCCGTTCCTGTGTTGCCCGGGTTCACCACTTCAACGCCTTCCCCAATGCCCAATTCCGTCAACATGCCCGGGGTCAGTTGCATTCCTGCGTAGCGCTGTTTTCCCTCGCCTTCCGTGCCCGGCTGAAAATTCCGGGGGTTAAATCCATTTCCGCTGCCTCCCCAGTTCTTCGGATTCAGTTTTGTAATAAAAACGCCCAGGCAAGCGGCGATTCGCTGTTTCAGGCTCACCGCCGTGATGAATTCATTGGTATCCCGCACGCGGTTGATTACTGTGGCCATGTCGCTGATTTCGCGCACCTGGGAGCAGCGCCACTTGTCGAAAATAAAAATCACGTCGGTTTCTGGGTAATATTTCGCCTCCAGCGTCTGCATGCCATCCAGCGTGTATCGCGTAATCCAGTACCCCATCGCACGGTTGTGTGCGTTGTATTCAATTCCTCCGACGACTTTATTTCCGGAATGTTTTGGGGTCAGCTGCTGCGTAGCCAGTTCATCCACTTCAATGGCCTGCAATTTGAACGGCAGTATGCCGCCGGGGGTATAACATTTGATCAGCAACATCCCGCCATCCACTTTTTTGCGCTGGACGGTCATTCGCAGCATTTGCGTAAAGCTTTGCCGCGCTGTTATATCGCAGTTGCGGGGTTTGCACCATTCCTCCCACAATTCTTCCAAGCGTTCATCGATCTCCGCTTGGGGCGTCATCGCCTGCACGGTAAAGCCTCGCCCCACCACGTTGCGCCGGAACGCCTTGATGGGGGACTGAGCAAGATCGCTGTTGCGTTCCAAATCCCGGGCGCGGGCGCGTATGTTGTCCCTGCCGCCCCGGTCGGTCATTTCTGCGCTTTCGTTGGTCATTCGCCAAGATTGATTGGTGCGTTCAAAATTGCCCGCATCGTATCCGCCGCGCTTAATCGCATCGCGCTGTTGTTCGTAATACGCTTTCCACGCCTCGCGTTCTGCTGCCCATCTCGGGGAAATAGCACTGATGATTCCCAAACGCAAAACCTCCCTTTCTAACCCCGCGGTTCAAACATTGCTTGATAGATGTAGCCCGGCACCTCGCCGCTGTTTTCGTTCGCCACTTCATCCTTCAGCATTTTTCTCATATTGCGCAGCTCTGTCAGGTTTGCCCGGCGCAGTATGCGGCTGCCGATGCGGTATTCCTGCCCACCGATAAAAATAGCTTTTATGGCGTTTTCGCACTCCCGCAGCAGTTCCTTGCTGCTCATTTCTTTTGGATCTCCCGGCTGTTTATCTACACCTTCCATGCGCCAACCCCTCCATTCGTTTGTAGCTCTTGTTCCAGCTGAACATCCTCGGGAATCGTCTCCCGCTCAGCTTCGGTCGCGTCGCCTTCCTGACGAAGGTAAAGACTCCGTACCTGCAGCACATCCGCTGCCGCTGCCGCATAAACTTCGCAGTCCAAAAGGTGATTTTGTGAGTTTCCGTGCTTTTTCACCCATTTGGAAATATCCACGCCGCCCTTGCGCTCAACGATTTTGTGTTCGGATGTGATTTGCTGCGCATATTCTTCATCGCAGTCTTTATACACCATCCAGCTGCCGTTTCCATTCTCCTTGCGCAGCCGTCCATGAATCATGTCTTTGTATTTTCCCGCATCGGCAAGAACCAGCCGCATGCCATGGGCAATGTGGTCTTCTTTCTGAATCACGGAAAGCTTGTAGTATGTGAGTTGTGGCTTGTTTCCCATAACCGGCGCCGCCCATTCGGCATTGTAATAACAAAACTCATATATTTCATCGGTGGAATATCCGGCGTCAATCAGTGACAGGTCCACCACCATTTGCACGCCGTCTTCGCGTCGATACTCCATGGTCATGATTTTTTCTATTTCCGCAAGGCTGCTGACTTGCCCTTGGTCAATGCATTGGGAAGTCAGATAATCCCCCCATGCGCGGATGGTATAATACAAGCAATTTTCCTGCACGTCCACGCCGGCGGTGATCATTTTTGCCCAGTCGGGCACCGTGAAGCGCGGCACATCCGTCACGCGCGCCAAAACCAAATCAGCGCTTGTTTTTGTGCGCAGTTCCTCCCATGCCTCCGCAAGCCAGGAATTCGTAAAGTTCTGCAGCTGTTCTGGACTGTCTTTGGCTTCCAGAAACGCATACGCAACTTCCTGAAATGTCACGAAGTTGGAATATATCGTATTGATCCAATATGCCACGCTGCTGGCGCGCCGGGCGTTGCGCCGCACCTCCCGCCACTCGCCTTCAATAAGCATATCGGTTTTATGGTGATCCTCAATTACGCCGCCGCACCCCGGCGCACTGCAAACATAAACCGCCTGCTCAGATCGATCCTTGTTGCTGAGCAGCGTCCCGTCTTCCAGCTCCTTACCCGGGAACCGGATGTTTGACATCTTGAATTCCTGGTATGTTCCGCAGTGCGGGCATGGCACAAAATAGTGCTTCAGCACGTCCGCCGCTTCCATCTCCCGCCAGATGCGGCCGCTGCTTGATGTCGGGGTTCCTGTGAGGTAAGCTTTTCGTTTCCCCCGGAAGGTTTTGATTCGCTCCAGCAGCAAATCAACCTGGTGCGCTTCCTTCCCGGCAGCGCGCATGATTTTGTCAATTTCATCTATGAACAGCCACATAATGGAGCGCATGGCGGTGTCGCCGATGCTGCCCGCCGTTGCCAACGTCACATGGCAGTTCGTAAAATTCTTTTCGTTTCTTTGGCTTTCCGCCTCCAGGTAGAGTTCCTTTAGCTCCGGGCATTCGTCAATCATCGGCTGCAACTCAAATTGACTGAGGTAATCCCGCAGCGCATCGGTCGGCTCGGCAATCAGCATCGGCCCCGGGTGGTGCAGAATGGCATAGAGTATCGCATTCAGAATCACCTGCGTGCCACCCACCTGTGTCGGCTTCACGAAGATCACCCGCTCTTTTTCCGGGTCTGCAAAATCGTCCATGATATCTACCAGATACGGCGTCACCTCATTGCGCCACGGCCCGGAAAGGTTTGTCGTTTTGGAGTTTAGTTTCCGGTGCCGCTCCGCGCACTCCGAAGGTAGAATATCGTCCGGCGGTAGCAATGCCCGCAGCGCCGCGTGCAAATACTGCGGAACTTCATATTTCCTGATGTTTCCCATGTTCTGCACTCACTTTTTCTTTTCTCCTTTGGGCTTTGGTTTTGTGTCCGCCTTGGATGCTGCACCCTTTGGCGGAGTTTTGGGGGCACTCTTTTTCTTTGCCGCCGGCTTCTCCGCTTCCGGCGTTTTCTCTCCCGGCAGCACCGCCGCCAAAACAAAAAGCCGCAGTCTTTCTGCGACTTCTTTTTCAATTGCGGCTTCGATTTTCCGCTGATCCTCCAAACTCACTTTCCCCTTGATTTTCATTCCCACCCGCCCGGGGATCCCCATCGCAAAGCTTTTGAATAGCGCAAAGAATTTTTGATAATCCTGCCGCACCGTCTCAATGCTGATATATTTTCCAAGTTCCCGGTCACGCTTGATTTCATCCATTTCCCGCCGCACCGCGCGCCAGTCGATGTCCGACTGCATTTGGCGGCGCTTCAGGGCTTCCCTTTTTTTCTGATCGCTGTCTCTCTCCCGCTCGAGCTTCTCCCGCTCGCGCACCGCCTGAAACGATGCCACCAGGTCAAATTCCCGTTTCCGTCCCCCTGACAAAGACTTGTATTCCACCAGCACGCCATCAGCAGCCAGCCGCTCCGCGCTCCGTTTGGAAATTCCGAGCGCCTCCATAATTTCCGTATATCCAACGATGCATTTTCCGTCCTTGGAAATCCGCATGCCGCCTGGCTTTTTTTCCGCCATTCAACACCCTCCGAACTCCGCCAATATTTACGCGCCATCCCGCCAAAAAATCCGGCTTTCCAAAACGCCTTTTGGCGGAATCCGTTCTTATTGCTTTATAAAATCCGCCAGCATATCCGCCCCGCCACCCCTAAAAATAATTTTTTGACGCTGAAAAACGCCCCGCGCTCACGCTGCCCCGTGGCGGGGGTAGCCTCAGAAAGTACCTTTTTATGTCATAATCATGATTTTTGTTTCAAATCCCGCTTAAATATCTTCATCAATCCACAAACCCATCTCAATCATCTCCTGAATTCTCTTGATGGCCGCGATGTCCGGTGGGATGTGCTTGCGTATATATCGCGCTTTTGTTTCCTTGCCATCCTTCGTGCGCACAACTTCCTGCTCGTTGTAGTCATACCCCATCGCACGTTTTAGCAGTGCTGATTGTAAATCTTTGTCTAAACCCATTGACGATGCCCCCAGTGTTTGATATAATCAAACCGATAGCAAATGCTGCGCAGCTAGAGCTATCCGTGCCGGGGGCTGACCCGGTGCGGCGGGATAGGGTATTGGCGTACCCTGTCCCGCATTTTTTATATGCGTTCCGCTGTGCAGCCAGTCATGGCTTCCCAGCGGTTGATGATTACGTCGCAAAACTTCGGATCAATTTCCATGATCCGCGCCTGGCGGTTCAGCTGTTCGGCAGCAATGAGCGTCGTGCCACTGCCGCCGAATGCGTCGAGTACCGTTTCACCTGGTCGGCTGCTGTTCTTCATGAGCCTCCCAACCAGCTCCACCGGCTTCATAGTGGGGTGGTCTGGGTTTCTCACGGGTTTATCACAACGCAGCACCGTGGTGGCCTTGCCTTGCCGTTCCGCAAGCAGCTCGGCGGCCAGCTCCAGCAGCTGCACCTTGAGCATCTTTCGGATGTCCGGCGGCGCGCTGTCATCAATGACGGTTCCCTGCGTTCGGTCATCTACGAAGTAGTGCGCCGCGCCGGGCTTCCAGCCGTACAGGACTGGCTCATGCTGCCACTGATAGTCCTGTCTGCCAATGACGAACGTGTTCTTTACCCAAACGAGGCACTGCTTGAGCATGAAGCCGCTCTCGCGGAACGCCCGCCGGAAGTTCTCTCCCTCGCTGTCAGCGTGGAAGATATAACAGGCAGCGCCCGGCGCGGCGGCGTCAAACATGACCGTGAACGCTGCCAGCAGGAATGAGAAAAACGCGCCGTCGCTCATGCTGTCGTTTAGGATTCCTCCCTGGCCTGCAGCGCCTTCGTACGCTACGTTGTAGGGCGGATCCGTCAGTATCAGCCGCGCCTTTTCGCCTCCCATCAGTCGGCTTATGTCGGCGTTGCTGGTGGCGTCCCCGCAAAGCAAGCGGTGATCTCCCAGTTCCCACAAGTCTCCGGGCTGCGTGACTGGTTCCGCAATTTCTTCGTAGGCGGCCGCCATGTCAAAATCATCTTCTTCTGCGGCTCGCATGTTGTCCAGGAGCTGCTGCATTTCCTCCGTATCAAATCCGGTCAGCGATATATCAAAGTCCGCGGCAAATGAATCCAGTAGGATCGCCAGCTGATCTTCATCCCAAAATCCGCCGATGCGGTTCATTGCCAAGCCGAGAGCCTTCTCGTGTTCGGTATCCAAATCAACCACGACGCACTTTGCTTCGATCTCCCCAAGTTCTTTCATCACATTCAGCCGTTGGTGACCACTGACAACATGCCCGGTTCGCTCATTCCAAACAATCAGCTCCACGCAGCCATATGTTTTTATTGACCGTCGCAGCTTCTGGTACTCTGGGGCGCCTGCCTGCAATTCATGCCTCGCATGATAATCTGCCGGCACAAGCCGATCCAAGCAAATTGTTTCGATGCGAACGTCCACAGATTATCCCCCAAACGCAAGCGCGCCAGGTCTCCCCGGCGCGCTATTTATTTTATTTGCAGTATAATCATATCAGACTTTTATACTCAAATACAATCAAGTTTTGCAAATTATTTAGAATTTCCCGAAAAATTCTTTATGTGTCCATTCAAATAACCGCAGGGCATCCCCATGAATCTGATGCACCCGCTGTTCAGTAATCGGTCGATTGGTCAATCCGTCCGCGATTTCCCGCCAGCCGGCCAAGGCAACATAGCGCCAGCGCAGTAAGTATTTTTTGTCACCCTCCGGCAGTGCATCTATCTTCTCTGCGATGTCCAGCTTGATGGCAAGCAGGCGTTCCAACTCCTGTGTGATTTCAATCGCCTTTTCTTGGGCGCGGTCAGAATAATTTACCCACTCTTTTTCCGTGGCATTTTCTCCGCCGCCCTGCACCGGAACGTGTTCGCCCAGCTGTGTGGCTATTGATGTCGCGCCATCCAGCAGGCTTTGCTTCTCTTGTCTCAGCGATGCAATCCGTTTGTCAATCGTCAGTCCCTGCCGGAGGTACTCCCGTGCCGTCATAGCTGTTCACCCTTTCTTTGTTCCGATGGCGGATTATTCTTCGATCTCCTCTTCGTCATCGGCTTCTTCTTTTTGCTTTTCCTCCCGGAACACACTCACCGTGCCCTTGTTGCGTTTTAGGGTCGCCTTGTTCAGCTGCCCAATATCAATGACCGTTCTTCTGACTTCCCTTCTCGCCAGCGGCTCCACCAGGTTGTATAAAATTTTTAGTCTGGCATCATCGAATCGCTCAATGTACCTTTCGCTATCCCGAAACACCCTTGCAATTTTCTTTTTGCCGGCATCAATCATTTTCAATATTTGCCGTTCCTCGATCGCTTCTTCGCATTCGCAGGGGGCGTCCGGCGTCATTGCGCCCTCCCCGCAAAATACACACTCGTTGTTTCCGTCTCTCAGTGCTCTTGCCATTCGTATTCTCCTTTCAGGTATTTTGATATGATTTCGCTTGCAGCAGCCCAGCCGCAGCACCATGTGGCAGCGTTCCCCTCCTCCCGAAGATCCTCCAGCCAATCTCTTTGCTTTTTGCTCGGCTTTTCGCCGAAACGCTTCAGCTCAATATAGAGCGCGTGATATCCCCCGCGCGCAACCGGAAGACAAATATCCGGAAAGCCTGCCCGCAGCCCCTGCCGCTGCAGCGCTGCACCGTTGGCCGCACTGCGCTTGCCTTCGTTTGGAATATGATAGAGTAGGCTCAGCGCCGGCCACTTCCCCTCGGCGAATGCCGCCCAACGGAATAGCGCCTCCTGCTCCTGGGCTTCCGTTGCGGTTGGCGGTGTGTTTGGTTTTTGCAAATCACTCCCTCTTTCGTTTTTGTTTTTTTGGCGGCGCGATTCGCAGGAAGCGATACTCTATCGTTGGCCGTCCGAACTTATCAACGCCGATATGTCGCGCGTTAGCATCTTCGTAATAGCCCGGCGGCGGCGTGATATCTTCCCTCCAGCTTCTGGCCTTGACGGTGCGGCGCTCCACCCGCGGCGGCTCCAAATTTCGGCTGCAGCTCCAACGCTGAACGCGTTCTCCTTCTCCCGGCGTGGCGCGCTTTTGGTTGAGCAGATAATTTGCAAGTCCGCCGTACTGTCCATTGGTGTCCAAGGTGCCCGCGCGAACCTTGCCCAATCCCCATGCTTTTTGAATATCTCCCAGGTGGATCCCGGCGCTGCAAACCAAATGATGATGCAGTCGTCCGTGTTTTTTTCCGATTGCAGTCACGCATATCCACTTGAATTCTATTCCAGCCTCTGCGTACAGCTTCCGCATCCGACGCAAAGCACGCTTCCAATCTCGCTTTGCTTCGTCCCATGTGGGCGGCGGCGCATCCGTTCCGTATGTCATGGTTATGTTGTAGTCACCATCGACAAAATTTGTATTTAGCGATAGCCGCAATGTCCGTTCAGCATTTCGCCAGTTGATTCGCTCAATTTCTTCCTTGCTTGGCTTCTCCTGATTTTCCCGCTTCTCTTTCGGCGCGTCGGAGCGCTTGGCGTAATATTTTCGTTTTTCAATCGTCTCACCGGCATAGTAGGTGATTTCTGTGTAGCCCACCGTTAGCCCTCCTTTTTGGTCGCATGGTTAATACTCCTAACCAAGCTCTTTTTGCGGGCCTGCCCCGCGCGGTTTTTGCAGCTGCTGCCGCCCCTTATATATAATGTAATGGAATATACTAATCAAAAGACTTCGGGGGCTTCTTTCTTGACGCCGTGCCAATAGGGCTTCTTGACGTGCGTATGATAATAAAACTCATAATCCCAGTATGTGTGCTTCCTTGCCGCCCAGTGCCCGCACACCGGGCAGTAGATTGCATAATTCGCAGCTGCAGCCTGCATGCCGCCTTTTGATCCTTTCACACGCCCACCTCCAGCAGTTCCGGGTTGTCGTGGATGTTTCCGATAACCGTCATTTGTGTGACATGGCTTACCGTCTGAAATTGCCCGAAGTTTTCCAATGGGCGCTCCACGCTAAAACCCGTTGTGTGCGATATCATAAAGCCAAAGCCGTCCGTCCAATAGACCTCAAATGGGCGCCTGCGCCCTCCGTGAATCTCGCCATCGTCCAGCACATCCCCCGCGAAGATCGCCGTGCCATTCTTGTCCGGCAGCCCCGTGCATTGGCCCACGGTAGCGGGGTCAACGCGGATATGCTGGATAATGCCATCGCAATATTCCCCCGGCGCAAGCCGCACGATCCAGCAGCCGTCTTTAGTTTTAAACAGACCGCCATAAACCCACTCGCCAACGGTAACATGCTGATCGCTGAGTGCCTTTCCCCGGTATGTGTATCGGTCATATTTCATGTGGTTCACTTGATTTCCTCCTCCTTTGTGAATCGCTGCCCGCAGAGCAGGCACCATTCTGTGCTGTACGGCATTTCGCCGCAGCGCGGGCACAACGACCACTTGCGCGTTGGGTCGATATCGCCGCCGGAATCAAGAGCATCCTCCCAGGCGATGGGGATTGGCTTGCGCAGTCGGCCCAGTGGCGCGCGGACGCACCAGAACCAAACACGGCTCGCGGCAACCGAGAACCTGAAGCGCAGCATCATCCACTTCATACTGCGCTGCATTTTCTTCGGTGTAGTGAATTTTTCGCAGGCCTTCTCACTTCCGTCGCGCTTCGTATGCACGTCACGGATGCAGGTGCAATCTCCAGTTATTTTGCTTTGGCAGAACAAGGCGCACTGCTGACACGTTTTCGGCTGGTTATTTTTCATGCCGAACCCTCCTTTCCGCCGCCGCAATAGCCTCCAGTACAGGATAAACCTGTTGTGGCACCACGGCATTTCCTAAGCATTTAAGTCTGTCCACCCTGGCGGAAACCCCATGAGCCACTCTACCCACGTCGGGTTCAGCTGACCACCATTGCCCTGGCACATATTTCGGCGCTCCTCTTCCGTGATTATACCTGCCGCCTTCAACGCCTGCAGTTGTTGAAAGTTCCCCGTTCCCACACACAGCCCCGCACCGGTTGTTGGTGTTGGAAAGAGCACTGCTGTCTGCAAGTCTGGCGATCCCTGCCGCGTGGCCGTGTTCGATGGGCTTCTGCCGTTGCGAGCAATCGGCGTGGGCCACATTCCCCTCATGACCGCCCCCACAATAGAATCCCGATCCACCTGCGAAGCCGGAAGCGTTGAGTTCTTCGCGTCGTTCGCTGTTGGCGTTGGCAACAATAAAAACTCGTTTTCTTTCATGCGGGGCTTCGACGGCGCAAGCCGGAAGCACAAATGCCCTGACGCTATAGCCTGCGCTTTCCAGGTCAGAAACCGTGCGGTCGAGCCCCAGCCTGACGTGTCCAGCAACATTTTCTCCAAGAACCCAAGTGGGCCGCAGTTCTTGGATAATTCTAAACATTTGCGGCCAGAGCGCGCGGTCATCCGCCGCGCCTCTTCGCTTCCCGGCAACACTGTAAGGCTGGCATGGATATCCTCCGGAAACAAGGTCAACTGTTCGCAAACCTGTTTTTGACCTGAAGCTTTCTGCTGTAAGTTCATGTATATCTCTCCATCTCGGCACATCGGGCCAGTGTTTCTCAAGCACCTTGGTCGGATAATCCGCCCATTCGCATTGGCCGACTGAGCGGAATCCTGCCCATTCAGCGGCAAGGTCTATGCCGCCGATGCCAGTAAATAAGCTAAGGTGTGTTAGCATGGCGGATCCTCCAGCTTCACAAACGCCATCCAGTGCGTTTTGCTTTTTTTGCCACTGCGGTGCCCATACAATGGTTGCCGGCCGATCACCTCAATGACTTTCGCAATGGGTATGTCGTATTCGCTCCATTTGAAAATCAGAGTTCCGTTTTTCTTCAGGACGCGCCAGCACTCTGAAAATCCATCGTGCAGCATATTCTCCCACGCACCCGGCAATATGCTGTATTTCTTTGCCATCCATGCAGTTTCTTTGATTCGCACCAAATGAGGCGGATCGAATACCACATGCACAAAGGATTCATCTGCAAATGGAAGCGCGGTAAAATCGGCAACAACATCCGGCTTGACCTCCAACTGCCGACCGTCGCATATAGGAACATCCTCAATAACGCGATTGTCGCAGTAAAGTACGCTGGGGTTGTGTTTATCAAACCAGAATCCGCGCGGACCGCAACAGGGGTCGAGAATTGTTTTGTCACTCATTCTGCGCGGCCTCCTCCCAATTCCAAAGCCCCTGCCGTCCTCTGCACGGCACCGGCTGCGGGAGCATCTGCACGTCAGCCAGTTCCCAGGCATAGCGGCCTGGCCGCCAATCGCCGAAAAGAAGTTCCTCTTCTTCAATCCTATTCCATCCTTTGGCGTCAAGGAAGCCGACGCCCATCCCGGAAAATCCCTCGCGTATTTCTCGGCAGGCAATCAGTTCCGCTATCGCAATCACTGCGCCGCGCGGAAGGTCTTCCATGGGGCCGAGACCTGTTTCTTTGTATGCAAATGCAAAATCACGCAAAGCATAATCGTCGTCGGATCGTATTAGCTCGCGCAGTACAGCTACATATGACCGCAGTCCTGCATGGATTGCGATTGGCCCCCGATAGTTGGTGGCCCATCCGCGCGTCTCGAATTTTTTTGCCCCGACGGCAACAAGCGACGCATGGGGCTGATAGATGGTTAGTGCCTTCATGGCATAGTCTCCTTTAGTTGAGTTCCCACAATTTGTGCCGCCGTGCGCCGAGGGAAGACGCGGGCGACGCATTTATTCATCCTCAAATTCATCCATAACCTCCTGACCCTCCAGCGGCCTTTCAGGCGACTTTTGCTGATAAAGCCAGTTAATCACATCGTCGGCGTTCTTCCACTGTTTCGTTGGCTTTCCTGCAGCCAAGCGAGCTTGGATCATTTTTTCGTATGTGTTTTTATACGCCTGTAAGTACTGTGGGAAGTGCTGCCGCATTTCCTCCAGCGCACCTGTGGACATCGGGCACCCGATACAACCGATGCGCTTGAAACCAATGTCGTAAAGTTCGCAGTGTGGTATCTTTCGAGTGTTGAGATATTCCCAGATGTCATCATCCTCCCAGTCAACGATAGGATTGAGGATGCGCTTTCCCTGCAGCTGGCACACCTCGAACAACTTTCGATCGTCCTCGTTATCCGAGTTCAGGATGAAGCCTTCGCCCTTCTTTCTCCCCTGAATCTCCAGCTTTCCGCGGTTCGCGGCGCGCATGGTGCTCTCCGCCCACCGGACGCCGGTAACAACAAATCGCCCTTCACCGCCGCGCTCTTTAAGTTCTTGGCAGCAATAGCGTATACGTCGCGTGGGCGGTATGCCCTTTTTGATAATCAGCGCCCACATGGATGTTGTCAGCTTGTTCCAAACCACGTCCGGGTAATGCTCCCGGATGAAGCGTTTAAGCTGCGGCGGATCGACGGTGGTTGGTGAGAAATATGCCCGAAATGGCACACCAGCCTCCGCCGCCAGGTGATAAATCACCTGACTGTCCTTTCCGCCACTGAAGGCCAGGTAATAGCCCTCAGAGTTGTTCTGTAAAGCAAGATCAGCATACCCACGGAGGCGCTGGATTGCGATAGCAACCTTGTCGCGGATAATGATCTGCCCGCTGTCGCCGATTACTTGGTATATTAAAGGCATTTTTACATCTCCTAACCGTCATGGCCGCAAAAAGCGTTCTCCTCTTTGGCTGTGCCCTCAGCCAACAATGCAGCTGAGGGCTATCACTTAGTTACTCTCTGCTGGAACAATCTTGATCCAGCCGTTGAGCGTTTTTCGTGGCTGTCCATCATCGATCATTTGTCTTGTGGTATCCGGCCCGAACCCCGAATTTGCCTGCAGCACCATCAGCTGGTCGCTGGTGCAAATCGAATACTGGGCGTTTTTACTGACGAACATAATGGTATACAGCTGCGGGAGCTGCTCCGGTACGCGCTCCCGCAGAGCGGCGAGGCGTTGCTCAGCTTCCTGCCTGCCACGTTCCCGCTCGGCGGCGGCGCGCTCGCGGGCTTCGGCGTTGAGCCGCGCCCGGCACTCCGGCGACGCGGCGCCATAATGTCTATAATTACCCACTGCGATTCCCTCTCTTTTCAAATACGGGCACCACTAAGGTGCTTTGTTCAAATGCTGGCAAATCAAAGCTGGGGGCGTAGCCCTGCTGTGCCACAGCTTTTGCGTCGCGGTCCGCCCGCTCCTGCTCCCATTTTGCCACGTGGCGTTCACCTGTTCTGAAGTGAGCCTGCCAGTCACGCACTGGGGTCATGTTTCTTCCGTAGCGCCATCCCGTTGTGCAGCAGTTGTCAAACCATGCCTCTGCGGCATCATCCGTCATGCCCTTCCCTTTGTCTCGGCGCTCGCGGCAGTAGTTGAGAACCTGTTCCCATGTTGGGACGATTGGAGCGAGACGCTCCCTCTTTGGCTTCTCTGCAGGCGGCGGCTGTGCTGGGGTGGCAGCCTGTGGTTGCTCGGCGGGTGATTGTGCCGCCGACGCTGGAGGTGATTCCGCTTTTTTCACGGCGGCAATGTCTCTGAACGTGAGCTGCTTTGGCATAATCTCGTGGATCTGCACATCAGCGATATCGCCGTACTGCTCCAGATATCCTGCGATGTCCTCGCGGATCCCGACGATATTGGTGGAGCGTGCATGAAGGTCGCGGCTGACCTTCACAACAACATAGAAGTCATTCAAGGGATCACCCCTCTGTTTCCTTGCCGTCGTTTTCCTCCTGATCCTCCGCCAGCGTTTCCCGCAAGTTTTTCACCCAGTCGACCGCAATCTGCGCGTAGTAATTTTCGCAGGCAATCATATCTCCCGCTCTGAACGCTACTCCGATCAGTGCAAAACCGATAACGGCGAATGCGACTGGCGTCACCACTATGAGCTTGACGGCAACTTGCCACGGCGACGCGCCAGCAACAAAGAAGGATGTAAATCCCACAATGGCAGCGATCAGCGCGGTGATGATCATCCCGAAGAAAATCCTTTTCTGCCGGCGCGTCGGCGGCTGCGGGGCGGAGATTGTTTCTTTCGAGGGGTGACAATCAATGGAAATGGTAATTATATCCGCGGCGTGGTTACTCTGTAACCCTTCAATGTCACTCTGTCGGAGCCTTTCGGCGGCAATTTGATAAGCTTCTTGTTTGAGGTATTCCCGCTCTGCCCGCCCTCGCATCACCCGCTCCAGCACATCATCTAAGTCGTAGGCATCCTTGCTTCCTGCGAAGAGCGGCTGGCACAGCCCCACCGGATCAGCAGCATTGTCGGGCAAATTATTCCGCATGAAGTGACACGCACTTTCGTTGTTCAATTCTTCCGGCAGCTCTTTTTCAAACCACGCGCCATCAGCTAAGGTAAGTCGCAGAATTTTAGTTGCGCATCCGTCCTTGTCACCTGAGGGAGGTGCCGCCGCCCACTCGCTTATTGGCAGATCGCGGCTTACGTCCGTAACATTCCATGGCTTGCCAGTTTCGTTTTGACGCGCATCAGCCCATCCCTTTGCCTGCGCAAACGCATCCACCCCGCCTGTTGCCGTGATAATTTTGTCTTCCCGCTGGTTAAGTTCCCCATTCTCACCCCAGTGCGTGATTTCTATGAGCCATTTGCGCTGCGGCGGCTTTCCAAAGTCCACTGGGCTGAGATCAGTTTGTTTCTGGTCTGACATGCTGTTTCCTCCTGAAATTATGATTGACACCAGGGGCGCAGCGTGATATACTATTTACGCGAAGCGCGGTGCCTTTGGTGTCCGCTGCCGCTCGACAGGTTGCCGCCTGCCGGGCGGTTTTTTTATTCGTCTGCCTGATCCGCCTCGGGCGGCCCCTCGTATTGTGCCGGGACGCGCGCCGGAATGACACACCGTGCGTTTACCATTCGCTGCACATCATGAAAAATTTCGCGCTGCTCTTCAACCGTTATTCCGGCAAGCTGGTCATAAATCCGGTTGGCACAGCGGCGCATTTCGGGTGTCCATTGCATAACCAAAATTTCCTCCCTTCTTTCGGCCTGTTTTTGCGTCGATAGTTTTGAGATAGCTTCGCATTTTCATTCGTGCCCTTGCCACAATTTCTTGTGTATATTGGTGTGAACATCCGAGTTCGGTGGCAATGTCCCGATCCGCGCGTTGCTTGCCATCGGTAAAATATTTTTTCGTGATGATTTCCTGCTCTCGCGGTGTCAGGTATGCCATCGCCCCATGCAAAACCTCATGCAACTCGGCTCTTTGGAGTTCCAGAGCGGAATCCGGGTCGGCAATAACTTCGTGTACATCCCGCGATTCTCCATCACCCTTTGCACCGGGCTTGATCGGTTCATCCAGTGAAAAAGCGACGACGACTTGCCTTCCCGTCTTTCCTGCTATTTTCATGAGCCTCCGTTTGACGCATCTGCCCGCGTATGTTGAAAAGGCAATGCCCCGGGAAGGATCGTATGTGTCGGCCGCCCTTATCAACCCGATAGTCCCCTCTTGCACCAAATCAGCCCACTCTACATCAATCCAGCGATAGCGTTTTGCGATAAATGATACCAAGCGCATATTCTCAAGGATTAAGGCATCGCGGTCGGTGGGTTCAGCAGTCATGTCGATTGTTTCCTTTTCTTTCAGGCGTTTTTGCCGGAACTGTTATTTGAGGTTTTGGAGTAAGCGCCGGGAATCGAACCCGCAAATTTACCAGTCGGACTCTGCCGGACGCTCCATTCTTTGCGCCGCGCTTGCGTTTTGTCATTCGTTTAATTCAGCGGGCGGCAGCGCATAAATACCGCCGTAGGCGTGATCTGTGCCACAGCAGCAACCGCCGCCCGCTGTTGTTGTCCCTGTGCCCCGCCTGCCGCACCGCCGCCAATCCCGTTCCCCTCGGTAAGCGGATGAGGCTGACTTTCACCGCCTGCATATGTCACGGGCAATTTTGAGGGGTGTCCATTCAGTCGCGAACGGCGCAGCAGGGTATCCGGGGCTGCCGTCTTTTCTCCGACGGCAAAAGCTAGCCATAATCCACCTTGTGGGTTGTGATTTTTTTATGCGTCACCGCCAGCAGCGGATGGCATGTGTAGTCTGGCCGTTCAGCCATTGATTCGGAATCGGGCGGCAAGTCCCATTTGGTGTCGTAGCAGGCGTATGAGGCTCCCACGCAGGGTATGCCAAGCATAGCGAATAGGTCTTCCAGCATCTGCGGTGTCGTCACTACTGTACCGGAGCATTCTACCGTCTGTGGAGCTTTCAAATTGACGCCGTACAGCTCCGCAGGCATTTCTTCCGCCGCTTGATCAGAGCTGATGGAGAATTGCAATTCCCTTGCGGCGACATCTTCCCATTGAGTGAATTCTCCCAGCAGGCGTTCCACGCCGTCATCGTCGCGCACGTGGATGCGTATATTCCTGGCGCCTTGGCCTGTGCCTTGCGCTGTCTGCGGGGCGGTTTCTTCTGCATCCGCACCATGCATTTTATCCATCAGCCCCGAGATCATTTGCTCCATCGCTTCTATGACTTTGGGCGTGGTTTCGTTCGCTTCGTATGTTTCCAACCCAGATTTTTGACGCTTTTGTGGCGAAAAAGAGGTGCGCAACCAATTAAGAATTCTGCCGAATGTCTTTCCCATGGTTGCGCCCCCTTCCTTTTTGTGTTTGAATGTTTAGATTTTGCCAACCCGAATTAACTCCAGTGCCATGTACTCTGCAATCCGCCGCGCGTCGGCGTCCGATATGCGCGGCGGCGTAAGCTCGCCCTCAAAATGTCTTTGCAGC
>JGI994J12354_10000672_pt1 | contig 34222 bp, 34 predicted proteins | sample IntmicLarv3ML3BL_FD_12354 | JGI IMG/M metagenome (IMG submission 12354) | reverse complement strand
CCAGCACGAATAAAGATTTCAATCAGACCTTCACTCATGGCTTGCAGATAACCTTCCTGTGTGGCGGGAATCACAATGCAACGAACATTAGGCGCAACTATCTTGCCCTTCATAATAGCAGCGGCAGAGCGCAAATCAGAGATACGACCATTGGTGCAGGAACCGATAACCACCTGATCAATATGCAATCCTTTTACCTGGTCAATAGTTTTGGTGTTGCTGGGCAAATGGGGCATGGAAACCGTGGGCTTGAGAGAACTCAAGTTAATGACTACTTCACGGGCGTACTCTGCATCTGCATCTGCCTCAAAGACAGAGTAGCTACGAGTAACCCGCCCATTCAAGTAAGCAATGGTTTGCTCGTCTACTGGGAAAATGCCGTTCTTTGCACCAGCTTCGATGGCCATGTTTGAAATGGTAAAGCGGTCGTCCATGGCAAGAGCAGAGACGCCCTCTCCTTGAAATTCCAGAGACTGATATAATGCGCCGTCAACGCCAATCAGGCCAATCAGGTGCAAAATAACATCCTTACCTGACACGTATTTCGGCAAGCTGCCAGTGAGTACTACTTTGATCGCTGCTGGTACCCGGTACCAACTCAGACCTGTTGCCATACCTGCTGCCATATCTGTGCTGCCAACACCAGTGGAAAAGGCACCAAGAGCACCATAAGTACAGGTATGGGAGTCAGCGCCAATAATGCACTCACCAGGAGCAACCAATCCCTTTTCAGGCAGCAGTGCATGTTCTACGCCCATACATCCTACATCATAAAAGTGCTCCAGATTCTGCTGACGAGAAAAATCGCGAGCCTGCTTGGATAACTGCGCTGCCTTGATGTCTTTACACGGTGTGTAATGATCTAAAACGATGGCGACCCGCTGCCGGTCAAACACGCTAACAAATCCAGCTTTCTCAAACTCAGTAATTGCCACCGGCGCTGTAATATCATTGCCCATAACCAAATCCAGTTTCCCCTCAATTAGTTGACCGGGGACGACTTGATCCAACCCTGCCGAGCGAGCCAGGATTTTTTGTGTCATCGTCATTGCCATTGTATTTGACCATCCCTTTCTTTTGTTCCCTTTTAACGATTTATTTTCGTGTGACTGTTAAGCCCCCCTGCACCTGCATAAACAGAGTGGATGAGAATACTTGATTCTCAATAAGCTTATTGGCTAGGGTTTTGGTACCATCTTTGAGTTCGCTATCTAAGAAAAAGTAGGATAAATAGACTACTTGAGCACGATAAAAAATCTGATTTTGCAACATACTTTGCTCTCCAGCAGTCAGCACGCCGCTGCTCCCTCCAAAGGACAGCGAGGTATCCCACGAAAACTCTCCTGCACTATCGCTGTAACCCAACGCACGAAGCAAGAAAGTCATATACTCTGAAGCTGAGATGATTTCGTTTGGGTTAAAGAGCCTCAGCCCTGCGCTATTTACACCTATACCCTTGGTATAGCCCATATGGTAGGCATAAGAAACATAACCTGTGCTCCAGTCTGCTACATCAGCAAACCGTTCGCCGCCAGTAAATGCTAGCGCTTGCTGTTCTTCACCAATCAGACGCAAGAACATTACCAGTCCCTCAATGCGGGTGGGAACCCGCTCCAACTCGTAACCCTTGCCGAAACCTCGGTCACTGCCACGGAATAGATCGAGCAAATTAAGTGCATCCGCTAAAGCATTGTAATCTGTCTCTGTACTGTAAGCAGGAGAAAAAAAGCCTTCCGCCGCAAGCACTGCCGTGTCGCCAGTTACTCGAAATTCCGCCGCTGTATTTTCTGCTACAATATAGCGATGAAACGGCATTAGACTGCTACCGCTGGTCACCATTGCACCAGCCGTTGCATCCACCACCGCTCCACTGTGATAAACCTGAATCTGACCGGCGTAAGCTAGCACACTGCTACCCTGGAGTAGCGTAAGGCTGTCTCCTTGTTTCATGCGTACATCGAGGTAAGCGCTTTCATAGAAGGTATTGCTGTTTGGCACTCCCTGTTGCGGATTGCTTGGTTGCAGACGGTTTTCTACTTTTTGGATAAGCCCTTGCTTATATTGGTCAATACGCAGATTTCCCTCCTCAAGAAGAGCAGGGAAAAATGTTTCCTTCATATACTTAAGAGAAATCAATGGGTCACCAGCAGATCCTCCTGCAGCAATTGCATAGACCAGTCCAATCAGCAAGGTGCAAATCAGCACGAGGGAGATGGCACGTTTCATTTTGTACCATCGCCTTCCTCGGAAATCATATAACTCAACGCCAGCAAGCTGTCAGAAAAGTGTACGTTCTCCACAATCATTGTCGCACTATCACAGGGTTTCACTTCTACATTCGTAAAGTTCCAAAGCCCCTGAATGCCCAGCTTGCTCAAGGTTTCTGTCAATGGCTGAGCCACTGCTTGCGGAACGGCCAGCACAGCAATACTCACCGGATTCTCCTTCACGAAGCTCTTCAAACATTCCAGAGGAAAAATTTCAACATCGCCAAAGATTTTACCGTGTAACGCAGGATTCAGGTCAAAGCCGCCGGTGAGCACAACGCCATATGACTCAAAATGGAAGTTCTCCATTAGCGCACGACCAAGGTTGCCTACGCCAATAACAATGGCTGTGTGCTTCTGCTCCATGCCCAGAATCGTTGCGAGCTCCGCTCTTAGCCGAACCACGTTATAACCATAGCCTTGCTGACCGAACTCACCAAAACAGCTATAATCCTGACGGATTTGCGATGCAGTCAATCCCATTGATTCACCTAAATCTCCGGAGGAAATACGCTCGATACCCATGTTCATCAAATCTGTCAGCTGTCTATAATATCTTGGTAAACGGCGGATGACCGCCGGAGAGATTCGATCTCTTCTATTCGCCATAGAAACCACCCCAATCACAATACTTTTTTCTTCCTTTAGTTTACAGAAAAACAGCGCATATGTCAAACCTCTATGGCAATTTTCCCTCAACGGTTATAAAGTATTTTTTTTTAAAGAACACCTGAATCGTCATTTTTCCTACTTTTATATAATGATTCCCCTGCTTTTCGCAGGGGAATCATATGAATAATTCACTATTGCATCAAATTCCATAATATTTCTTCTAAAAATATATTTTACTACGAGTTTTTATTTGTTTGTTTTATTTGCTTTAGATTACCAATTTTCCCACTACGTTTTTCCAGCTCTTCCAGCACACTGGAGACAGTAATTGCCTGGTCAGCCAGCATAACAAGCAAATGATATATTAAATCAGAAACTTCGTTGATAATCTCTTCCTGCTTGCCATTTTTGGCGGCAATTATGGTTTCACTACATTCTTCTCCCACTTTTTTGAGAATTTTATCCAATCCCTTTTCAAATAAATAACAGGTATATGAATCCTCTTGAGGCTCTTCCTTCCGCTGCAATATCACATCATAAAGCTGCTCTAATGCGCTCATAAATCTTCCTCCTCCAAAATGCGGTAAAAACAAGAACGCTCTCCTGTGTGACAGGTTGGTCCATCCGGCTTACACCGATACAAAAGCGTGTCCTCATCGCAATCATAGCAGACTTCCTGCACGTGCAGGAAGTTTTTCGACGTCTCTCCTTTGTTCCAGAGGCAATTACGGCCACGGCTCCAGAACCATGCGGTTCTAGTTTTAAGAGTCAGACTCAGAGCCTCCTCGTTGGTATAACCCAACATAAGCACCTCGTTGCTGTCCCAGTCTTGGATGACAACCGGTATCAGCGAACTCTTTTGAAAAAAACGTTGTAAGCCCATACTGCTTTACACCTCATTTAGACGAACTGGTATTTTTTGTTGTGCCAAGTAGCGCTTCACTTGAGGCACCGTCAGCTCGCCGAAGTGGAACAATGACGCTGCCAGTGCCGCATCACAGTTAGTTTTTTCAAAAACCTGAGCAAAGTGAGCCAGGTTTCCGCATCCGCCAGAGGCAATCACAGGAATAGACACTGCCTCCACCACCGCTTTTGTCATAGCCAGGTCAAACCCAGCCTTCGTGCCGTCTGCATCCATGCTAGTGAGTAAAATCTCCCCTGCGCCCAATTTTTGCGCTTCAGTTACCCACGCAATCAAATCCATGCCGGTTCCTACTCGTCCACCGTTGATGACCACTTCGTAACTACCGTCTCTTCGCTTGCGGGCATCTGCCGCCAACACCACACACTGAGAGCCAAAGCGTTCTGCCGCTCGCTCAATCAGGCTCTTGTCCCGTACGGCGGCAGAGTTGATAGATATTTTATCTGCGCCTACTCGTAGTAGGCGTGCGAAGTCCTCAAGGCTACGGATACCGCCGCCAACAGTAAGGGGAACGAACACCTCTTTTGCTGTTCGACGCACCACCTCATCCATAGTATCCCGATCTTCGTGAGTGGCTGTAATGTCTAAAAAAACGATTTCGTCAGCACCGCTGTCGCTATAGATTTTAGCTAACTCCACTGGGTCACCTGCATCACGAAGTCCTACAAAGTTGATGCCCTTTACTACACGGCCGTCTTTCACATCCAAGCAGGGAATGATGCGCTTTGCTAACATATCGCCGCCTCCTCAATCGCTTCCTCTAAATCAATGGTTTGCGCATAATAGGCCTTGCCTATAATAGCGCCATACAGTCCCATGGCTGCCAAGCGCCGCACATCTTCGTTGGTGGTCACACCGCCACTGGCGATAATATGTGCACTGGTTGCTTTTTGCAGCAGAGCCAGCTTGTCAAAAGCTGGGCCAGAGAGCATGCCATCTGTGGCAATGTCTGTAAATATAAAATACTTTACTCCAAGTTCGTCCATTTGGCGAGCAAAGTCAAGATAGTGAAGACCACTATCCTCCGTCCAACCAGAAACACGCACACTATTTTCTAACGTATCGATACCAACGGCTATCTTCTCGCCATATCTGCTCACAGCCGTTTGCACAAAATTCGGATTTGTCACCGCCGCTGATCCAATTACTACACGGGAAATTCCGAGGGCGAAGGCCTCCTCCACATCAGCCATGCTGCGCATACCACCGCCCAGTTCAATGCGCAGGCCGCTCTCTCCAATCGTCTGCGCTACCAAAGCACCATTACTACGTTTTCCATGGAGTGCGCCATCCAAGTCAACCATGTGTATCCATTGAGCGCCAAATGTTTTGTAATCTCGAGCGACTTCAACAGGGCTCGCAGCCACCTGGTGTACGGTATCGAAATTTCCCTTTTGCAGGCGGACGCACTGACCGTCCTTTAGGTCGATGGCAGGTAGAATAATCATAGTAATGCTCCAAAATTTTTTAAAATGTGCAGACCGACTTCACCACTTTTTTCTGGGTGGAACTGAGTGCCAAAGCAGTTACCCTGCTGCACTGCCGCATAAACTGGTGCGCCATAATCGCACTGAGCCGCAACCACTGCCTTATTTTTGGGCACGCAATGGTAGCTGTGGACAAAATAGACGTATGAACCCTGGTCAAGGCCCTGGAAGAGTTTAGCCTCACTCTCTATTTCCAATGCGTTCCAGCCGATTTGAGGCAACTTCTCTTCCGTTTGAATCAGCTCAACCATGCCGGAAATTAGCCCCAGGCCGGCCATGCTACGCCCTTCCTCCGAACCATCGAAGAGCAGCTGCATGCCAAGGCAAATGCCCAGAAGCGGCTTGCGCTCGCTCTGCTCTTGCAGAACTCTAGCTAAACCGCTGCACTGCAAGCGCTCTGCTGCATTAGCGAAGGCACCTACACCGGGCAAAATGATGCCGTCAGCCTGTCGCAACTTCGTTGCATCGGCTGTGATTAAGCCCTTTTGGCCTATATACGCCAATGCGTTTTGAACGCTAAGCAAATTGCCCACGCCATAATCCACTATCGCAATGGTTTTTACCATCACAGAACCCCCTTGGTAGAGGTAAGCTCTGTGCCAACAATGGCCACTGCCATGTGCAGCGCCCGACCGAGGGATTTGTATAGCGCTTCCGTTACGTGGTGGGCATTGTCACCATAGAAGGCTCGCTGGTGTAAAGTCACACCGCCTGCCACAGCAAAGCTGCGCATAAATTCCTGGGTCAGGCAAGTTTCGTAGTCACCACATTTTTCCTGAGGCATGACGGCCTGATATACGTGGAACGGGCGACCAGACAAATCTAGCGCTGTCAGTGCAAGGGCTTCATCCATAGGCACATAGCCGTGGCCAAAGCGGTTGATACCTCTTTTATCTCCCAACGCCAGCTTGAGAGCATCGCCCAAAACAATGCCCACGTCCTCCACTGTATGATGACCGTCGACATGCAAATCTCCTTTACACGTGACTGTCAGTCCAAGCTTGCCGTGGACGGCAAGTGCCTCCAGCATATGGTCGAAAAAACCGATGCCCGTGCTTATTTTCACGCCTCCGCCGTCCAGGCATAAGCAGAGTGAGATATCGGTTTCCTTGGTTTTTCTACTGGCAGAGGCTTCTCTCATGGTATTTCTCCTTCAAAACGAATCTGCACCGACTTTGCATGGGCTGATAAATGTTCGCTCTCAGCAAAAGCAATGATCTGAGCTGCAACTGATTGGAGACTTGCCCGATCGAATTCCAGCACGCTCATACTGGTGATAAAAGCATCTGCTGAGAGGGGCGAAAAGAAGCGAGCCGTCCCTGAGGTGGGCAGCACGTGGTTGGGACCTGCCATATAGTCGCCCAAAGGCTCCGGCGTGTGGGAGCCAAGAAAAACCGCACCAGCGTGCTTGATTTCTGGTAGTAGAGCTCGAGGCTCCTTTGTAATAATTTCCAAATGCTCCGGCGCTAGAGCATTGCTCACTGCGGCGCACTGAGACAAGCTGTCGCAGATAACGATAGCGCCGAAATTGGCCAGCGATTTTTGAATAATATCTCTGCGAGAAAGCCGGTTTGCCTGCTGCTTTATGCCGAAAATCACTTGCTGCACAAGGCTTTCAGAGGTTGTTACTAATATTGCACTGGCCAACTCGTCATGCTCCGCTTGACTGAGCAAGTCTGCCGCCACGTAGCCCGCATTAGCGGTATCGTCAGCAATCACCAGCACTTCAGAAGGGCCAGCCACCATGTCAATATCTACTGTTCCGTAGACCATTCGCTTGGCAGCGGCCACATAGGCATTACCTGGCCCTGTGAGCTTATCTACCTTTGGAATCGGGCCTGCGCCGTATGTAAGTGCACCGATAGCCTGCACGCCACCAACGGTAAAAACTCGGTTAACACCAGCAATATAAGCCGCAGCCAGCACCTCTTTGCTCATGAAGTCGGTTGGCGGCGTGACCATAATTACTTCCTCCACACCAGCGACTTTGGCAGGCACAATGTTCATCAGCACCGAGGACGGATATGCCGCTTTACCACCGGGCACGTAAACGCCAACACGCTCCAGCGGCTTTACTATCCGGCCAACCTTACCGCCGTCTGGCGAAATCCATTCACTGCTTTTCACTAAAATATGTTGATTGTAGTCCCGAATATTGGCGGCAGAATGCTCCATTGCCTGAATGAGCGTTTGAGAGCAGCCATCATAGGCTGCTTTTAACTCATTGATGGAAATCTCCCGCACTGTTGTACCATCGAACTGCTGTGAAAAGCGATTCACAGCAGTAAAGCCTTCTTCCTTTACAGCACGGAGCATTTCCATGACCGTCTCGTCAACTTCCAGCTGCACTTCTTCCGCACGCTGGCGCAGCCGGGCAATCAGCGCCCACTCTGCGTGCCCATCTGCACGGACAATTTCCATGCTCATGTCTCAATCCCCTTAAGACCAGCTTCACAGCGACCAATAAAATCAAAGATTTCCTTCTTGTAGAGTTTCATGCTAGCCTGGTTTACAATCAGCCGAGCCGACACATCTGCCACATCCTCCACCGGAATCAATCCATTTTCTCGCAGAGTTGCGCCAGTCTCTACAATGTCTACAATACCGTCTGCCAGCCCGAGCAGCGGCGCAAGTTCCACCGAACCGTCGATTTTAATGATATTCACGTCCACACCCTTTTGTTCAAAAAAAGCACGAGTGACTTCCGGATACTTCGAGGCAATAATCCGGGTGCGATAGGTGGAATAAAAGTCGCTATCCTTTGGAATTGCCAACGCAAAGCCGCAGCGACCAAAGCCTAAATCCAACACTTCGTACAGTGGTCGGCTGCGCTCCATCATGGTATCCTTACCTACAATGCCCAAGTCGCAAGCACCATGCTCCACATAGGTAATCACGTCAGCAGCCTTGGCCAGCACCACGTCCAGAGGATAATTTGGAATGCTGTGTATCAGGCGACGACCAGGCTTTCGAATGGGCGTGCAGTCAAGTCCCATCGCTTCAAACAGATCAATGGACTGCTCCTGCAAGCGGCCCTTGGTCAAGGCAATTTTTAGACGGTTCATACCTCCACCGCCCTTTCTCCGTTGCAATCACAAATCAGCACAGTTTTTGCGCCCTTATCTTTTGCTAATTGCATGGAAGACTCCAAATTCCGACAGGGAGACAGCTCTGCTGTTCCCTCATCAGCGGCTTCCAATGCAGCGATTGCATCAGCAAAACCTTCAATTTCAAAGTGAATCACCCTCCCCAGCTGAGGCATTTCTGCCAAAACAACCGCATCGGAAAGTTGGTCTATGTCCACAGCAAAACCAATGGCCTCTGCCGGGCGCCCCAGAGATTCAGCCAGTTTGTCATAGCGGCCGCCAGAAAGCACTGCTGCACCCGCCTTTGCCGCATAACCCCGGAAAATAAGGCCGGTGTAGTAGTCCATCTTGTGAACGAGGCCTAAGTCAAAACGCAGATATTCACTGTATCCTGCCGCAGAAAGCCCTTCATAAAGTTCCCGTAGGTAGGCCAACGCCTTATTATCCGGCGCAAGCCGCTCTGCCTCGCAGAGAGCCTCTTCTCCGCCGAAGAGATAGGGCAGCATGCGAAGCACTTGACAAGCCGGTGCATCCCTATAAGGAGCCAGCAGTCGCTCCAGCGCAGCAAAGTCTTTTTTCTCAATTAGCTCCAGCGCCCAATCACTTTTGTTGCCTTCCAGCGGCAGCTGGGCAAGCAAATCCCGGCAGAAACTCACATGGCCAAGCTCAATATAGAACATGGGCACTTGGCAGCATTTGAGAGCATCAATCGCCAAGGCGATAATTTCAAAGTGAGACTTCATTCCCTGTGCACCAATAAATTCCACGCCGCATTGCATAATATTGCTCCGTGTGCCCTGATGGGCATCATCAGAACGAAATACGGTCTGGTCATAATAAAATCTCTGTGGCATGGGAAGGTTTTTCAGCTTGGTCGCTGCCACACGGGCGATGGGCGTAGTACAGTCTGGTCGAAGCACCAGAATTTTCCCGCTGCGGTCGATGACTTTAATCATACGCTCCTGTGCAATTGGGTCGCCACTGGCTAGAAACAAGTCGTAAAACTCCAACTCTGGCGTCATAATTTCCAAATAGCCTCGTCTGCGAAAAAAGGAGCTCAAAGTCCCCCGCATCTGCCGGCGGGTATGACATTCGGAAAAGAGCAGGTCTCTCATACCTTCTGGCGTATGGATAGGCGTGTTCATGGACATCACCACTTTCTTTCACTTTAGCACGCTAATACGATACCACGCTACCTCATTTATGTCAAGTTAAAAAAGAGTAAACTGCCGCTCATCCGGCATACTGCCAAACACGCCCATGGCTTTCAAGTCTTCAATATGGGTCTTTGATACTTTTGGACAAGCAGCTGAAAATTCATCGATGGCTACAAAACTTCCTTTGTTTCGAGCCTCAACAATAGACTCTGCCGCAGCCTCGCCAAGCTTTGGGATGGCCAAGAAAGGAGGAATCAGCGCACTGTTATCCTCTGTGACCAAAAAGTTTACTGCATCGCTTTTTTGCAGTGCCATGCCAGCGAAGCGGAAGCCTCGACGATAAAATTCATAACAGACCTCAAGGGTAGTCATCATATTCAGTTCAACATCACTGGCCTCCTTACTCTTGCTCTCGATTTCTCTCATTTTGCTCAAAACCCGCTCGATGCCTACGCACATTACGATTGCATCAAAGGCTTTGGCTCGAATCGAAAAATAGGCGGCATAAAAGGCAATGGGACGGTGCACCTTAAACCAGGCGATGCGAAAGGCCATCATAACATAAGCCACCGCATGGGCGCGAGGAAAGAGGTATTTTATCTTTTTGCAGGAGTCAATATACCACTGAGGCACCTTTAAATCGACCATGGCCTGCTCTTCATCGCTGACAAGTCCTTTTCCTTTACGAACTTTTTCCATGATTTTAAACGCCAGTCTCTCATGCATGCCCTTGCGAATGAGATAGCGCATGATATCATCTCGGCAGCCAATGGCCTCCCGAACACTGGCGGTACCGCTGCGAATCAAGTCTTGGGCGTTGCCCAGCCACACATCAGTGCCGTGGGAGAAGCCGGAGAGGTAGAGCAAGGTATCGAAGTCGGTGGGCTCCGTATCTGCCAGCATGCCTCGTACAAAGCCAGTGCCGAACTCGGGAATGGCGCAGGCACCAGTCTGACCAAGAATTTCTTCGTCTTTCTTTGCAAAGCTCTTGTCAGCAATGATATTCAATGGCTCCAGCGTGGTGAAGATGCTCATGGTTTCATCATCATCAAGTGGGATTTCCTGCGGATTCACGCCGGTCAGATCCTGAAGCATGCGAATCATAGACGGATCGTCGTGCCCCAGCAGGTCAAGCTTGAGCAAGTTGCTCTCCATCTTGTGGTAATCAAAATGAGTGGTGATAATATGGTCACTACCTTTGCCTGGCGGGTTTTGCACCGGGCAAAAGTCATAGACCTCCAGATGGCCGGGAATAACTACCATGCCGCCCGGATGCTGGCCAGTGGTGCGCTTCACGCCAGTACAGCCGGTTGTTAGATAATCTTCCTCCACTCGACTGAGAAATATATTACGCTCGCTGAGATAGTTTTTCACATAACCGTAAGCAGTTTTTGACTGAAGCAGCTGAATAGTCCCCGCTCGAAACACATGATTTTTCCCAAAAAGCTCAAAGGTATACTGGTGAGCCTTGCCCTGATATTCGCCAGAAAAGTTCAGGTCAATATCAGGCACCTTGTCACCGCCAAAGCCGAGGAATGTTTCGAATGGAATATCAAAGCCGTCTTTCTCATACTGCGCACCGCAATTCGGGCAGCAAGCATCCTCCATATCAGCCCCACAGCCAAAATCCTGACCGGCCTCAAAATCGCTGTGCTTGCAGCCGGGACAACGATAGTGAGCGGGCAGAGCATTAACTTCGGTAATGCCCGACATAAAGGCTACCACCGATGAGCCAACACTGCCTCGAGAACCTACTAAATAACCCGCATCCAGCGAATTTTTTACCAGCTTTTGCGCCGACATGTAAATCACATCGTACTTACAATTTATAATATCGCCGAGCTCAATTTTCACCCGCTTTTGCACCAACTCCGGCGGGTTTTCACCATAGAGTTCATGGGTCTTTCCCCACACTAAGTCGGTCAGCTCCTGTACCGAATTTTCAAGTTCGGGCGTAAAAAGTCCCTCTGGTAATGGACGCACGTCCTCTATCCAGTCAGCTACCAGATTGGTATTGGTGATAACTACCTCTTTGGCCTTCTCCTTCCCCAAGTACTGGAATTCTGCCAGCATTTCTTCTGTGTTACGGTAAAAGATAGGCAGTGGTTCGTCCGCATCAGAAAAGCCTCGACCAGCTAAAATGATTTTTCGGTATATCTCCTGCTCCGGATCCAAAAAATGTACGTCGCAGGTGGCACAAACCGGCTTGTTTAGCTTTTCGCCCAGAGCCACTATGGTGCGGTTGAGTGCCATTAAATCTTCGTCGGTTTTGATATGCCCATAATAATTGTCTCGAACAAGAAAGCGGTTGTTGCTGACAGGCTGTATTTCCAGATAGTCGTACCACGAGGCAACCCGCTCCAGCTCGTTGTCAGGGCGGCCATCCAAAACACTGCGCATCAGTTCTCCCGCTTCGCAGGCAGAGCCGAAAATCAGACCCTCACGGTTTTCTTCCAGCACGCTTTTAGGAATGAGAGGATGGCGCTTAAAATACTCCAGATGAGACAACGAAACCAGCTTGTATAGGTTACGTAGTCCAGCCTGATTTTTTGCATAAATAATCAGATGCTTGGGCTGGCGGCGTACGTTATCCCGATTGGCGATGCGCAGAGGAACCATGGCCGGATTAAGGTCCGACAGGTTCGTAGCCCCCTTCTCCTTTGCCAGTGCAAACAGCCGCAGCAGCACCAGTGCCGTAGTCTTCGCATCGTCACTGGCACGATGGTGCTGGAAGTCGGGCAGGCGCAGGAAGGTTGCAACGGAGTCCAGTGCGTATTTAGAGAGCTTGGGCAGTACGTTCTGCGCAAGTGGTAGAGTATCTACCGATACATTGGAAATTTCCATACCACAGCGCCCTGCAGCCTCGTATAAAAATCCAACATCAAAGAGTACGTTATGCCCCACAAGAGGCGCATTTCCTGCGAAGGTCAGAAAGCGTTCCAGCGCCTCCTGCTCCTTCGGCGCACCAATTAAATCTTCGTCAGTGATGCCAGTTAGGTTAACAATTTCCTGTCGGAGCAACTGTTCTGGATCAACAAAAGTATTAAACGTATCTACGATTTCACCATTGACCAGCTTGACTGCGCCAATTTCTGTCAGCCGGTCGCCATGCTTGGAGTGCAAGCCAGTGGTTTCTACGTCGAAAACCACAAAGCTGCCGTCTAACGGCTCGGCGCTCTCACCGTTAACCACCAGCCGATCATCCATGTCGTTAATAAAATAAGCTTCAAGGCCATAGATAATCTTCACACCGTGCTTCTTCCCTGCACTGTAAGCATCAGGAAAACTATGCACCACAGCATGGTCGGTCACAGCAATGGCTTTATGGCCCCAATGAGCCGCACGAGCTACATAGTCGCCCACTTTAGTCAAAGCATCCAGCTCAGACATGTTAGTATGCAGGTGGAGCTCCACCCGCTTCTCTGGTGCATTGTCTGGTCGGACTTCTTTCTTGCCCAAAATAAGCCACTCCAGATCAAGCTCCATTTCGTGGTCGAATTTGTTCTCCCGCACCCGTCCGGCCAAACGGACATACTTGCGCCCTTTTTCCAGGCCGTCTACCATGGCCGTGAGCGCTTCACAACCCTCACCGGAGGTCAAAAACTTCGCAACACGAATGGCTCCATGATCGCCGCCTACGTTAAAGCGAACAATAATACCTTTTTGTCTCGTTGTGTTCCAGCTACCTGAAAAAGCCTCACCTTCAATGACCACCAATCCACGCTTTTCAAAGCTCACATCATTGATCTTCGTCAAAGGAAGACTGGTGTCCCCGCTGCCAAAAATAAAAGCTGATGGGGCAGGCTTGTCCGGCTTTTTCACTCGAATCTTTTGCTCGGCCGCTAGGATCCGCCGCAGCTCAGCCTGGCGCTCCTCCTCCGCTTGCACAAGCGGACTGGGCGCAGCTGTTTCCGACACTACGCTGTGGCAATGGAGCTTTACACTCTGCAGGCCGTAGTGCTGCTTTAGCGACTGCTCTATTTGACGCACTTTTGAAACGGATATGTTCTTGTCACAGAACATATCCGCCGTCAAGCGCCGCTCTTTTTTGCTGATAACTACCTTGCTCAAGCTTGAGCAGGCAGCATAATCGGCCAAATCACCGGTCGGCTTCCAGTCTCGAAACAGATCCAGTATGGGCGTATTGTTGTGTTGTTCCTTGGTCATGTAGTCTTCATTCCTTACTTGACTTGGTCTGGTCAGGTATGTGCTTGTATTTCCTTCATAAGTTCCTCCACAAGCAATGCTTGAGGCACCTTACGAATAATCTCACCCTTGGTAAAAATCAGTCCCTCGCCTGTGCCGCCTGCTATGCCAAAATCTGCATGACGAGCCTCCCCCGGTCCATTAACGGCGCACCCCATGATAGCTATGGTCAGCGGCATTTTAATAGACTTCACCCGCTGCTCCACCTGCTCTACAAGGGAGAACAGATCAATATCTGTTCGTCCGCAGGTTGGGCAGGAAACAATCTCTACGCCTTCCTGCCGTAGGCCTATCGACTGCAAAATATCCTTGGCAATGCGCACTTCTTCCACCGGGTCAGCAGTAAGCGTAACCCGCAGGGTATCGCCGATGCCGTCAACCAGTAAACCACCAATGCCAATGGCAGATTTGATGGTGCCCATGTGTATGGTGCCGGCCTCCGTCACGCCTAAGTGAAGCGGATAGTCGCAGGCATTGGACACCAAGCGGTAAGCCGCCATCATAGTTTTCACATGGCTAGACTTGATGGAAATGCAAATATCCTGAAAGTCAAACTCCGCCAGCATGGCTGCCTGAGACAGCGCAGATTCAGCCAGCGCCTCGGCTGTCACGCCGCCGTGCTTTTTCAAAAGCGCCGGATGGAGTGAGCCGCCGTTGACACCGATGCGAATGGGAATGCTACGTGCACCGCACGCCTCTGCCACCGCCTGCACGCACTCCTTGCTGCCAATGTTGCCCGGATTGATGCGGATTTTATGGATACCCGCCTCTGCGCAAAGCAGAGCCAGCCGATGGTCAAAATGAATGTCTGCTACCACAGGAATGGGCGAAGCAGCCACAATTTCGCCGATAACTCGGGCTGCCCGCTCGTCAGGCACAGCCACTCGGGTGATTTCGCAACCAGCATCGGCGAGCTGCTTGATCTGCGCTAACGTTGCTGCCACATCATGGGTTTTGGTGTTGTTCATTGATTGAATAGCTACAGGTGCGCCGCCACCAATGGGGATGCCACCAACCATAATCCGCCGTGTCATTTGCCCCTACCTCCCAATCAATCGTATGACATCGTGGAACGCCACAAACGCCATGAGACACAGCAGAAGGAAAAAACCAACAGCGTGGATATAGGCCTCTACTTTGCTGTTCATCTTCCTGCCGCTAAGCTTCGTGTAAATTCCTCCAACAAGGGTGAAGAAAATCCGTCCGCCGTCCAGCGCAGGTAGCGGTAACATATTCATCACGGCCAAATTCGCCGAAATCAGCGTGGTAAAGCGGAGAATGTTCTGAATGCCCAGATTTACCGATTCCTCTGCTGCCTCGCTGGTGGTCGTTGCCATAATGTCCACAATGCCAATGGGGCCGGACAAATCTTTAATCGCAACCGCGCCACTTACCAACTCACCCAAACTAAACCAGACCAGCCGCACGTCATTGATAACAGCAAAAAATCCATGCCCAACGATGGAAAACAGATTTTTTTCCTCTTGCTGCAAATTGATGCCCAGCCGAACATCAGACATGCTACCATCTTCATTAACAAAAGATTGATAGCTAAATATCATATCTTTTATGAACACCTTCGTCCCGTCTGCACGGCGAATGAGTATATCCGCCTTGGATTCAGGGCCTGCATAACTGCGCCCAAAATAGAAAGAAACATCGTCTCTGGTGAATACCCGATTGCCGTTAATCTCCAGAATCCGATCGCCTTGCTGCAAAGGCACTGCATTTTGCGCCAGCAAGGATTCCGGATGCAGCGAATCTATGACAGGAACAGGTAGCAGATACCCCTCTCCCATGCTCAGCATAACGACGGCCAGAATGATAGCGAAAACGAAGTTCATACTGGCACCTGCCACCAGAATAACTGCCCGCTTCCACGCCGTCTGATTGCCAAAAGCTCTGGGGTCATCAGATATTTCGTCCTCGCCCTCCATAGCACAGTAACCACCAATGGGGATAGCACGCAGGGCGTACAGCGTCTCCTTGCCCTGCTTTTTCAAAATCGCCGGACCCATGCCCACAGCAAACTCATTGACTCGCACGCCCACCAGCTTGGCGAACACAAAATGCCCCCATTCATGGACAGTAATCAGCATCAAAAACATGATGATGGCGATGACAATATAAATCATGAATTGATTCCTTTCCGGGATAGAAGCCTATCCCTTATGGCTAAGACACCGCTGTTCCTCTTGCAAACTCTCTGGCAAAGCTGTCTGCCTGCAAAATGTCCTCCAGCGTGGGAGATTCTATGTTTGGCGCAGTCTCTAATGCCTTTTTAACAAGTGCCGCAATATCTGTAAAGGTAATTTCCTTGTCTAAAAAACGCTGCACTGCAACTTCGTTCGCTCCGTTAAGCACAGCGCCATTTACGCCGCCCGCTCGGGCGACTTCCATGGCCAGCGCCAGGCAGGGAAAATTTTCCAAATCCGGCCGGGCAAAATGGAGACTGCCCACCGCCGCCAAATCCAATGGCGGTGCAACCGGCCCGCCCCGTTCGGGGTAGCACAGAGCATACTGGATGGGGAGGCGCATATCCGGCATGCCGAGCTGGGCGATAACGCTGTTGTCTGCATACTCTACCAGAGAGTGTATGATGCTCTCTCGGTGGATTAGCACTTCTATTTTGTCCGGAGCCACATGGAAAAGATGCATGGCTTCAATAAATTCCAAACCCTTGTTCATCATAGTGGCCGAATCAATGGTGATTTTTCGTCCCATAGACCAGTTGGGGTGCTTAAGGGCATCCACCATCGTCACATAAGTCAATTCTGCCGCTGTTTTTCCAAAAAACGGGCCGCCGGAAGCGGTGAGAATTAGTTTTTTTATCTCTTGGTGCTGGTTCCCCAACAGGCATTGGAAAATCGCCGAATGCTCTGAATCCACGGGCAATATTTCTGCGTTGCCCTCGGTAGCTACACGATTTACAAGCTTACCGGCACAAACCAATGCCTCCTTGTTGGCCAGAGCGATACGCATGCCTCGCTCCGCCGCTGCTAGAGTAGGACGTAGGCCGACCATGCCTACCACTGCGGTAAGCACTGTGTCGGCCTTGTAGTAAATTGCGGTTTCAATTAGCCCCTCCTCGCCGGAGAGCACAGTCATATCTAAGTCGGCAATGCGCATGCGCAAGTCACGGGCGGCAGTCTCATCGCTCATGCAAACCACCTCAGGACGCAGCATGCGAATCTGCTCTTCAAAGAGGGGCACGTTGCTGTGAGCCGACATGGCTGTGATGCGGATACCTTCCGCCTTGGCGACCTCAATCGCTTGCCGTCCAATGGAACCGGTGGAACCAATAATATTCAGCGTCTTTTTCATGTTAAGCACCGACGAAAACCCTGATTGCGGGCAGCAATGTAATAAACAGCAGACAAAGAGGAGCACAGAAGAGAACGCTGTCAAAACGATCCAGCACGCCGCCATGTCCCGGAAAAAGATTACCAAAATCCTTGAGCTTATATTCCCGCTTGACGTAAGAGAAGCAGAGGTCGCCAAATTGGGAAATCACGCTGCCCGCAAGACCATAGAGCACCAAATACCCATAGTTGACCACAAAGCTGCCTGTCAGCTGAGCCACTGCGCCGGTGCCCATTGCACCCAGCACGCCAAAAACAAGCCCGCCCACAGCGCCCTCTACTGTCTTCTTCGGCGAAACGAGAGGCGCAAGCTTGTGTTTTCCAAAGAGCATGCCGGCAAACAAGCCTCCCGCATCACTGATGAAGGCAATTGCAATGGGGAGAATGATGAAAAACTGCCAGCAGTCGCTTTTCCGCAGCTGCACAAACACCGAAAACGCCAGCGGGATAAACAGGGAGAAAAAAATCTGGCCGGTGATTGCACTTGTTTTGATGGCACCACCGCTGGCAAGAGCCTCGGCAAATGCCACACAAACCAACAGCAGCACAGCGAAAATTGCCAGAGGAAGACTTCCGCTCCAATGGAACCAAAGCGGCACAAACGCAGAAAAAGCCATGCCGAAAAAGTACATATGCTTTTTTTCAATCATACCTGTCCCAGCTAGCACCTCGTGAACAGCAATGACCGACATAATGGATGTAGCAACCGTTAAAACCCAAGCCGGCAGCAGAAGCAGCATAGCCAAGAGCAGTGGGACGCAGATTACCGCAACAGCGAGTCGTGCTTTCATTTCATGACACCTCCAAAGCGCCGTTCCCGTCGCCCGTATTCTATCAAAGCCTTGTCCAGCTCCGCCGCTGTGAAATCCGGCCAGAGCAAATCAGTAAAATAAAGCTCAGAGTAAGCTGACTGCCACAGCAGAAAATTGCTGGTACGCAGCTCGCCGCTGGGGCGGATAATCAACTCTGGGTCAGGAATTCCGGCGCTGTCTAAGTAGTCAGCAACAAGTTTCTCTGTAATGTTGTTTTCCTTTACAAGCCCTGCGGCACAGTCATTTGCAATTCTTTTTATCGCACGCATCAGTTCATGGCGACCACCATAGTTAACGCAGAGGTTGGCCTGAAACCCATCAATCTCACGGCTTAGGGAAACCGCCTTGTCGCACAACCGCTGAATATGCTCCGGAAACGGAGACAGGTCGCCAAAGAAAAATAACCGGTTTTTGTCCCGCACCATGTTCTCAATGGCCTCGTCCAAGTATTTCTCCAGCAGACGGAAAATACCGGAAACCTCTTCCAAAGGACGCTTCCAGTTCTCCGTGGAAAAGGCATATACCGTCAAATACTCAATCCCAATGGATTTACAGTAGTTGGCAATGGTACGAAACGTCTCTGCGCCAGCCGCATGGCCCGCATTGCGAGGCAAGTTTCGCTTCTGAGCCCAACGGCCATTTCCGTCCATGATGATGCCAATATGACGTGGCAAATTGGCCGGAAGTGCGGAGAGCTCTTCCGGCTTTTTTTTCTTAAATAGAGACAATGCCTGACCTCCTTGTGATGGCGGATTGATGGCGTCGCTTAGACCACCATCAATTCCTTTTCCTTCTCTTCTGTAAGTCTGTCAATGTCCTTACAGCGCTTGTCGGTCATATCCTGCATCTCTTTTTCGTAATTCTTCAAATCATCTTCCGTGATTTCTGACTTCTTCTCCAGTGCTTTAAACTTTTCCATAGCATCCCGACGGATGTTGCGGATAGCGACCTTTCCGCCTTCACCGTATTTACGCACCTGCTTGGTCAAGTCCTTGCGCCGCTCCTCTGTCAATTGGGGGAAGGCTAATCGGATGATACGACCGTCATTTTGCGGATTGATACCCAGGTCAGAAGACATGATGGCTCGCTCAATCTCCCGCAGCATGGTGGCGTCCCAGGGCTGAATGGTCAGGCTGCGAGGATCGGGAGAGGCAATGGCAGCAACCTGATTGATGGGGGTGGGAGAGCCGTAATAGTCCACCGAAATTTTATCCAGCACCGCAGGATTGGCCCGTCCGGCCCGCACGCCGCCGAAATCGGAAATGACCACATCCAGGGTCTTTTTCATTTTGTTGTCATACTCTTTGTTTATCTCATACATTTTGAAAGTCCTCCAGTCTTATTCTTTCACAAGGGTTCCGATTTGCTCGCCCATGGCGGCCCGATAAATATTCTCCGGATCCTCTAGGGCAAAAAGCATAATGGGAATATGATTGTCCATTGACAGGCTCGTGGCAGTGGAATCCATCACCTTGAGCTGCTGCGCCAACACATCGGCATAGCTGATGCTATCGTATTTAACCGCTGTTGGGTCAATATTGGGATCAGCGGAGTAAACACCGTCAACATTTTTAGCAAGCAGTATCACGTCAGCATTGACTTCCGCCGCCCGCAGTACAGCCGCTGTGTCTGTGGAGAAAAAGGGATTTCCTGTGCCGCAGCCGAAGATGACCACCCGTCCCTTATCTAAATGGCGAATGGCTTTTGAGCGAATGTAAGGCTCGGCAATGCTGCGCATTTCAATGGCAGTCTGTACTCGCACGTCCACCCTGCGCTGCTCCAGCATATCTGCCAGAGCGAGAGAATTAATGGTGGTTGCCAGCATACCCATATGGTCTGCTCGGGTGCGCTCCATTTTGCCGCTACCGTCCTTCACGCCCCGCCAGAAGTTGCCGCCGCCCACAACGATGCCAACTTGAATTCCTGCAGTCACACACTTGGCCACCACATCGCAAACCTCGCCAATCACGGAAAAATCCAGTCCGCGGGATGCTTCTCCCGCCAATGCCTCACCGCTGATTTTTAGCAGTACCCGCTTATACCTTGGCTCGCTCAAATCCAATCACACCCCAACTATTTTCTTCCCTTTATTTTAATATAAATTCTTTCATTTGAAAAGTCTATTTTGTAAATTCTTCAAATTCTCCGCAGAAAAACTGCTCCTTTGCGCCTGTCTTTACTTTCCTTTTGGAGTATGGTACGATAGTAAAAATATTTTGACGAGGTGTAGGTATGACCGAAATCGCCCTGATTGCTGATATTCATGGAAACAAACCCGCTCTGGATACAGTTGCACAAGACCTTGCCCAGCGAGGCATTGAGCAAATTTACTGTCTGGGCGATGTGTGCGGACGCGGGCCATTGGGCGGCTATGCTTTTGACTGGTGTATGGAGCACTGTCAGGTTTTTGTGCAGGGCAACTGGGAGGAATTTTTCCTCAACGGTTTCGGCCCCCACTATCTGGAGCACGACATCGGACGGGAGCGGCTAGTGAAAATGAAAAAGCTGCCTTTTTACCACAAATTCTGGCTTTCAGGGCGGCGGGTGCATCTATTTCACGGCCGACCGGTTTATCCCAGCGTGCTCATGTCCGAGGACTCTGTGGAGGAAAAACGGCGCATGTTCACGGTGGTACCTGACGAGTTTTCGCCGGACATCGTCGGCTATGCGGACATTCACCGCCAACTGAAACACGACCTGCAAGACGACCCTCGTGTGCTCTTCAACATTGGCAGCATCGGCAATTCATATAGCACTGCCAACGCTCACTATGTGATTTTGCGGGGCGAGCTGGACTCCCGGGAGAAGGCACCGTTCTCACTGGAATTCGTCAGTCTTCCCTATGATAACCAAGAGGCAGTGCGGCTGGCATGGGAGCAAAGCCACTGGTTCGACGCAAAAACCTATGAAGAGGAAGTCACAGAGGGAACATGGCATCTGTTGCGGTAGGTGCGGTAGGCTTGGATTCATCCACAACTGAAAAATGAAACCCCTATCTCTCAAACGAAACTTGAAAGGTGATAAAAAGAAAAAATCCACCGATAATATCGGTGGATTTTTATTATTCATATAAAGAAGCCTTACTTCACCATGCTGGCGACTTCGTCGGCAAAGTTGTCTTCCTTTTTCTCAATACCTTCGCCCTTTTCAAAACGGACAAAAGCCTTGATAGAAATTTCGCCGTCCAATTCCTTGGCCACATTCTTTACGTGCTGCTCAACAGTGCTCTTGTTCTCTTTAACATAAGGCTGGTTCACAAGGCAGATATCCTCAAAGAACTTGTTCATGCGACCTTTGACTTTACCCTGTGCAATTTGTGCACTCTTGGCTTCGTCCAGACCCTTTTCCTTGTTCTCCTCGATAGCCTTAACCAACTGAATGGCCTCTTCCTTAGCAATTTCTTCAGCAGGGATGACGGAGTTGTCCAAGTATAAGGGATTCATTGCGGCAATCTGCATAGCAATGTCTTTACCCAAAGTAACCACAGCTTCGCTGCCCTTGAGATTATCAGACACAGCCAGATTCACCAACACGCCGATGCGGCCACCCATGTGAACATAAGCCACAGTGGTGTTCTCGCTATAACGGGCGAAACGACGGATTTTAATGTTCTCACCGATGGTGAGAATCTTCTCCTGCTGCATCTTCTCCACAGTCATGTCGGTGCCGGGATACGGCAGAGCCATGAGCGCATCTAAGTCAGCGGGATTTTCCTTGGCAACAATTGCGGCGATGTCCTTGACAAACGTCTGGAAGACTTCGTTCTGGCCGACAAAGTCAGTTTCAGCGTTGACTTCCACGACAGCGCCAACAGTGCCATCAACCAGAGCATGCACGATGCCCTCAGCAGCAATACGGCCAGCCTTCTTCTGTGCAGCCGCCAGTCCCTTTTCACGCAGGAACTCGATTGCCTTATCTATATCGCCATCACTGGCAACCAGCGCTTTCTTACAATCCAGCATACCAACGCCGGTCATTTCGCGCAAATTCTGTACATCTTTTGCGGTATAAGCCATTTTTCGTTTCCTCCTAGTTGTTAATTATAATAATAATTATTCCGCAGCAGCAGGTGCAACGGCCTCAGGCGCTGCATCAGCACCCTGGTTGCCCTCAATCACGGCGTTAGCCATAACAGAAGCAATCAGCTTGATGGCACGAATTGCATCATCGTTGCCGGGGATCACATAATCAATTTCATCGGGGTCACAGTTGGTGTCAACGATAGCAACAATGGGAATACCCAGTTTGCGAGCTTCATTGATGGTGTTGCGCTCCTTGCGGGGGTCAACAACAAAGATAGCGCCGGGGAGTTTGCGCATGTTAGCAACGCCGCCCAGATATTTTTCCAGCTTTGCAATCTCGCCCATGTGCTTCAAAACTTCCTTCTTGGGAAGCATGTCGAAGGTGCCGTCTTCTTGCATCTTCTTGAGCTGATTCAGGCGCTCAACACGTCCCCGCATCGTCTTAAAGTTGGTGAGCATGCCGCCGAGCCAACGGGCGTTGACAAAGTACATGCCGCAACGCAGAGCCTCTTCCTTGATAGCGTCCTGTGCCTGCTTCTTGGTGCCGACGAAAAGCACGCTCTCGTTGTTGCCGGCGACATCGCGAACAAAGCTGTAAGCATCTTCCAGCTTCTTCACGGTCTTCTGCAAATCAATGATATAAATACCATTGCGCTCAGTGTAAATGTAGGTTGCCATCTTAGGGTTCCAGCGGCGGGTTTGGTGGCCGAAGTGGACACCTGCTTCGAGTAGTTGTTTCATGGATACGACTGCCATTTGTTTTTCCTCCTTTTTGTTACGGACGCAGGGTCTCCCCAACGCCCCCACCGTGGCATTCAGCCGAAAAACGCCCACCCTTGCGGGCACAGGGAATTTCGTCCTGCCGCGTGTGTTTTACCCGAGCACAATTACATTGCCCAAGCTTTGGTATTTTATCATAGTATCGCAGTAATTGCAAGGATTTTCTTCATCTTTTCCCAATAATTTCGCTTACTGCCGCCAGGAATGCATCCATTTCCTCATCCGTGCCGATGGAAATGCGCAGATGGTTTGAAATCCTTGGCTCATTCCAGTAGCGCACCAGAATATTATACGTCCGCAAATCAGCGAAAATTTCCTGCGCTGCCACCGTGCTATGGCTGGCGAAAATGAAGTTAGCTGACGAGGGACAAACCGAAAAGCCCAGCTCCTCCAGCGTCGCCGTCACACGGCCACGGGTGATTCTAATCTTCTCCGCCATGGCGGAAAAATAGCTGTTATCCACAATGGCCGCTGTAGCGCCTGCAAGAGCAATGCGATCCAGCGGGTAGGAATTGAATGAATTTTTCACTGTATCCAGTGCGGCAATCAAGTCTGCCTGCCCCATGGCGTAGCCCGCCCGCAAACCTGCCAGCGAGCGGAATTTTGACAGGGTGTGCACCACCAACAGGTTTGGAAATTCACCAATGAGCGCCACAGCACTCTCACCACCGAAGTCGACGTAAGCTTCGTCAATAATAACCGGCACGGCGGGGTTTGCCTCTAAAATACGGCGAATGTCTCCGAGGCTCAGCGCAATGCTAGTGGGCGCATTGGGATTGGCAAGCACCACGCCGCCCTCTGCGCCGAAAAAGCGCTCCACAGGAACAGTAAAATCCTCGTTGAGCGGAATAATATCCCGCTGTACTTCATAATAATCCGCATATACCGGATAGAAAGAATAGCTGATATCAGGCACTCTTATCGTCTTTTCCGGGTCAAACAGAGCATAGAAAGCCAAACTCAGCACCTCATCCGAGCCGTTACCTGTAAAAACCTGCTCTGTCTGCAAACCATAAGCCTCAGCCACAGCTGCGCAAAACGATGTGCTGTTCGGGTCAGGATAGCGGCGCAAATCTTCATTAACCGCCGCCTGCATGGCAGAGAGCACCATCTGAGAAGGCGGGTAGGGACTTTCATTGGTGTTGAGCTTAATGAGATTGCTCACCTTGGGCTGCTCACCAGGGGTGTAGGGCGTTAGGTTTCTGGCCCGCCGACTCCAAAACTGTTTCATGGCTGCTTCTCTCCTTCTGTGTCAAATAGCTTTTTTATCATGGCTTCCGCCTTACGTCGGGGCAGCATCAGCTCATGGCCACAGCCATGACAGCGCAGTTTAAAATCCATGCCAACCCGCAAAATCAACCAGCGCTTGCTGCCACAGGGATGCTGTTTCTTCGCCTCAAATTCTTGTCCTGCTAAAATCTGCATGAATTTCACCTCTTGTCATGGTATTAATGCGTTATGAATCAACGACTGAACGTCAAAGAAAAGAACGTCGCAAGAAAGGAACCCAAATATGAAATTACAATATCTACCTGAGGGGCTTTTGCAAAATAATAAGGAAAATGTGAAAAGCTGCCAAAGTATCGCCGCATTGCGCACGGCAAAGCTCCTCGGCACCGTACTGGAGGGCATTGCAATCCGCTGTGACGCTGCCCACAATTTAATCATCCAATGCGGCCCTTTCAAGGGCCTTATCCCCCGAGAAGCTTGCGCCATGGGTATTGCTGAGGGTACAACCAGAGAGGTGGCCATTTTATCCCGGGTGGGGAAATCAGTGGCTTTTGTCGTAGAGGAAATCACCGAGCAGACAGACGGGATACTGCTTATCGGCTCTCGCCGAAAAGCACAGCAGGCGGCACTCGAAATGCTGTTGGAAACCGTTCAGCCGGACATGGTGCTGCCGGCAGTTGTCACCCACCTAGAGCCCTTTGGAACCTTTGTGGATCTGGGCTGCGGCGTAGTCAGCATGATTCCCATTGAGCACAGCTCAATTTCCCGCATCGCTCATCCAAAAGAACGGTTTTTCATCGGGCAAAGTATTTTTGTTCTTGTCACCGGCGTGGACAAGGATTTGCGCCGTTTTTCTCTGTCCCACAAAGAATTGCTGGGTACCTGGGCAGAAAATGCCGCACTTTTTTCCGCAGGAGAAACAGTTACTGGCTTTGTGCGGGGGGTCATGGACTACGGGGTCTTTATTGAGCTGACGCCTAATCTGACAGGTCTATCTGATGCCTCCTCCGGTTTGCTGGAGGGCGACCGGGTTTCAGCCTACATCAAGACCATTCTGCCGGAGAGCCGGAAGGTCAAGCTGCGGGTGATGGAGGTGCTGCCTGATTTAAGATTACCGCCGACCATTCAGTATTTTGTTGCCGACGGCGTGCACAAGTGCTGGAATTATGAGGCTTAATCCTTCTTGATTTCCTCCCAGTAGCGCTTCGCTGCCTGCTCGGTTTTATTGTCCCCAAATTGATAATAGACCTTGCTCTTTAATTTATCCGGCAAGTATTGTTGCTTTACATAGTGGTGCGGAAAGTCGTGTGGGTATTGATAGGTCAGCCCCCGTCCCAGCTTCTTCGCACCGCTGTAATGGGCATCCCGAATGTGATCCGGCACCGGCCCTGAGTTGCCCGCACGCACGTCTGCCATTGCGGCATAAATGCCATTTACACCTGCATTGGACTTGGGAGCCGTAGCCATCAGTATAGCCGCATCTCCAAGCGGAATGGCCGCCTCCGGCAAGCCTATCATATTGGCCGCATCCACGCAGGCCTTCACAATAGGAATGATTTGCGGATAAGCAAGGCCAACGTCTTCACAGGCCGTCACCATCATGCGGCGACAGGCAGAGACCAAATCCCCGGCTTCCAATAGCCTTGCCAAGTAGTGAAGTGCCGCATCCGGATCAGAGCCGCGAATGGACTTTTGCAAGGCAGAAACGATATCGTAGTGCTCGTCGCCGTCCCGGTCGTAGCGCATGGCGGACTTCTGCGCTACTGCCTTGGCATCGTTAAGTGCGACAAGTGTTTTTCCTTCATGCTCCTCTGATGCGTTGAGTAAGAACTCCACCGCATTGATAGCCTTGCGCACATCTCCACCACAGGCGGCAGCAATGTGCTTCTCTACTCCATCTTGGATGTTAAGTGTTTTCCCTTCACGATCACTCCAAAGCCTGAAGGCCCGCTCCACCGCCTTTTGCGCAGCTGTTGCGGTCACTGGCTTGAATTCAAAGACGGTGGCACGGGAAAGAACTGCGCTATAGACATAGAAGTAGGGGTTTTCCGTGGTGGAGGCAATGACAGTCAGCTTTCCGTTTTCCATAAACTCCAGCAAGGATTGCTGCTGCTTTTTGTTGAAGTACTGAATCTCATCCAAGTAAAGCAGCACGCCGCTGGGAGCCAGCATGGTGTCCACATCAGCAAGAATCGCCCGAATGTCAGAAATGGATGCTGTGGTGGCATTGAGACGGTGCAGAGTGCGCTTGGTTTGGCTTGCAATGATACTGGCCACTGTGGTCTTCCCTGTGCCTGACGGGCCGGAGAAAATCATGTTGGGTACATGCCCCGAGTCAATCATCCGGCGCAGAAGCCCCTGCTTGCCCAGAATATGTTCCTGCCCGACCACCTCATCAAGCGTTGTGGGTCGCATTTGATCTGCTAAGGGCTGATACATATTTTCACCTTCCATCATTAATCTTCTCGCTTGAAACAAATTCCCCTGTGCTCCACACAGGGGAATTTGCCTTTAATACAGGGGATATTTGCTGCAAATGGCCGCCACTTCACTGCGAATGCTGTCTGCCTTTGCCTCGAAATCCGTAGCCGCCTCGGCAATGAGGCGGGCAATGGCCGTCATATCCTCTTCCCTCAGCCCCCGGGTTGTCACCGCAGGCGTACCAATACGAATGCCGCTGGTGACAAAGGGAGAGGCCGGATCGTTAGGAATGGTGTTCTTATTGGCCGTGATGTGTACCTCGTCCATGCGGTGCTCCAGCTCCTTGCCGGTGATGTTCATAGAGCGCAAATCCACCAGCATCAGATGGTTATCCGTGCCGCCGGAGACGATGTTGAAGCCGTTGTCTACAAGGCCAGCCGCCAGCGCTTTGGCGTTCTTCACCACTTGAGCCTGATATGCTTTAAATTCGGGTTTGAGGGCCTCACCGAAAGCGATCGCCTTTGCCGCAATGATGTGCATGAGCGGGCCGCCTTGACTACCCGGAAAAATAGATTTGTTGAGTTTTTTGTAAATCTCCTCATCGTTACACAGCAACATACCGCCTCGAGGCCCTCGCAAGGTCTTGTGTGTCGTGGTGGACACAACATCTGCATAGGGCACAGGACTGGGATGAAGGCCTGCTGCCACCAAGCCGGCAATGTGTGCCATGTCCACAAAGAGATAAGCGCCCACTTCTTTGGCGATGTCGGCAAAAGCTTTAAAGTCAATGATGCGGGAATAAGCGGAGGCACCGGCGATGATCATAGCCGGCTTATGTTCCTGCGCAAGTGTACGAAGCTTGTTGTAGTCAATAAAACCGGTTTCCTCGTCAACACCATAGGGGACAATATTATAATTCAAACCGGAGAAATTCACTGGCGAACCGTGGGTTAAATGACCACCATGAGCCAGATTCATGCCCAAGATCGTGTCGCCCGGCTTACACAGAGAGGCATACACTGCATAGTTGGCCTGAGAACCACTGTGAGGCTGCACATTCGCATAGTTTGCGCCAAAGAGGGCTTTGGCCCGCTCAATGGCCAGATTTTCTGCAATATCAACGCATTGGCAGCCGCCGTAATACCGCTTGCCCGGATAGCCTTCTGCATACTTGTTGGTCAGCACAGTTCCTGCCGCTGCAAGCACCGCCGGGCTGACAAAGTTCTCTGAGGCAATGAGTTCAATATTGCGGTTTTGACGCTCATACTCGGCGATAACAGCCTGATAAACCTCTTGATCCTCTGCGCCAATCAATGTCATTGCTTCCTGTATCATCGTGGAGTCCACCTTTCTTCCGTTCAATGTAAAAAACACTTCTGTTGCAGGAGTTTCGCAGGTACTAAAAACTATATCTTCCCTACCATTAAAAAATATGATACCATTATACAAAAGAAATGTCATTATGGCAAGGGAGCGAAACCATGAAAAAAACAGAAAAAATTAGGTATATTCTCGACACTTTAACGAATTACTATCCTGAAGCGCTTTGTTCGCTGGAATATATGGAGCCCTGGCAGCTCCTTTTCGCCGTTCGCATGGCCGCCCAGTGTACCGACGCCCGAGTCAATTTGGTCACGCCGGTGCTCTATGGGCGCTATCCGACCTTGGAAGAAATGGCAGCGGCGAACGTGGAGGAAGTATCCGAAATCATCCACTCTACAGGTTTCTTCCGAGCCAAAGCCCGTGACATTGTAGCCACGGCCAACTTGCTGCTGCAAAATCACGGCGGTGTGATACCCAACTCGATGGAAGCTTTGCTGGCTCTCCCCGGCGTAGGGCGCAAAACTGCTAACCTGATTTTAGGCGACGTTTACAACCAGCCAGGCGTTGTAATTGTAGACACCCACTGTCTGCGCATCACCGCTCGTCTCGGCCTCACTAACGGCACCAAGGAACCGGCTAAGGCGGAAGTGCAGCTGCGAAAAATCCTCCCGCCGGACGAATCCAGTGACTTCTGTCATCGCATCGTCCTTTTCGGTCGGGATATCTGCACCGCTCGAGGTCCAAAATGCGGCGACTGTAATCTTCTCCCAGTGTGCAAGCACCCGCAATAGCTGGACTATCGCCGGATTATGAAAATATTCCGGCGATTTTTTATGCTTTCTTTTTTATGTAAAAATAGATAAAAATATATCGATTAAGGCTATTTCCCAACATTTAAGAGCAAAACCTCTTTCCACCCCAAAAAACGGCGTAGATTAACTGTTGACTTATTAATTTCGCTTTGTTAAACTGTAGACTATTGTGTTAGGATTACATTAATTTAACAATTTTGAGGAGGAAGCAGCGTATGAAAGGATACGGTGTTATTTCTATTGGAAATCCAGGATGGCTGGAAAAGGATAAGCCGGTTGCCGGGCCTCTGGATGCAATTTTACGACCCAGATTGGTTGCGCCGTGCAGCTCGGACACACACACGCTTCATGGCGGCGGCGGACCGAAGAAGGACTTGATTCTAGGGCACGAAGCCATTGGCGAAGTGGTCGAGGTTGGCGAGTTGGTGCGCAATTTCAAACCCGGTGACATTGTGGTTGTGCCCTGTGTAACCCCCGACTGGATGGCTCCCGGTATGCAAAGCGGAAAGCATACCGCACACGACCACGGCCCTATGGGCAGCTTTAAGTTTGTGCGAGCGAAAGACGGCGTTTTCGCAGAATTTTTCCACGTAAATCATGCGGATGCAAACCTTGTGCGAATTCCGGAAGGCGTTTCTCACGAAGCGGCACTCATGACAGTTGACATGATGTCTACCGGCTTCCACGCTGTTGAACTAGCCGAGGTTGGCTTTGGCGATACCGTGGTTGTCATCGGTATCGGGCCGGTTGGTCTGATGGCTGTGGCCGGAGCCCGCTTGAGTGGCGCAGGGCGTATCATCGGCATTGGCACCCGCCCGAACTGTGTAAAAATCGCCCGCGAATATGGCGCCAATGACATTGTCAGCTACAAAGACGGCGATATTGTTAAGCAAGTGAATGACTTGACAGGCGGTGGCGCAGACAAAGTGATTCTTGCCGGCGGAAATGCAGAAACCTTTCAGCAGGCGGTTGCTATGACAAAACCAATGGGCATCATGGCCAACGTAAATTTCTTCGATGTGAGAGATACCCTGTCTATGCCTGCTCACGTCTGGGGACTGGGTATGGTGAATAAGGACATTCGCGGCGGCTTCTGCCCTGGCGGTAGCGAGCGGATTCGCCGGATGATGGATGTGATTCGTTATGCGCCACTGGACACAACAAAACTTATCACCCACACCTTCAAAGGTTTTGACCAAATGGAAGATGCGCTGTTGCTCATGGACTCCAAAACACCGGATCTCATTAAGCCAATTGTTTATCTTGACTGAGTAGCATTAAACTATTGAGAAAAGCCCACCAGCTAAGCCGGTGGGCTTTTAATTGCTGTAAAGGATTTTTACTTCACAAAATCATCTCGCATGGGAGTAAAGATATCAATGAGGATTCCTGCCTCCAGGCAGACACAGCCGTGCTCCACGCCGTCCTGCTTGAGCATAGTGTCACCTTTTCGCACTTCTTTTGCCACATCATCAATAATGAAGGAAAACACTCCTTCTGCCACATAGGTGATTTGTGTGTGTGGATGGTGGTGCATCGGGCCGACAGCACCCTTTTCGAAGATGTTTTCCACGCACATCAGCTCGTCGCAATAGGCTAAAACTTTTCTTTGCAGGCCTTTGCCGGTCTCCTCCGCCTCGATTTCATTGGAGAATACCCAACGCTGGTTTTTCTCGCTCTTTTTCATGCTTGCCCATTCCTCTCCTGAGATAAATTCTATGCCTTGCTCCATGATGTATTTTAGCCGACAGGCTTGTTCACCGGATTCTTCGGTGCTTCGCCTCGCAACACACGTGCAGCATCCTCAGCTGCGCCACGCTGCACGTTCTCAATGGCCTGTTCAGAGTACCATGCCACATGCGGCGTGCAGATGACGTTTTCCATGCTCAACAGCGGGTTTTCTGCAGCAATTGGCTCTACCTCAAAGGTGTCAAGCCCTGCGCCGGCAATCTCGCCAGCCTCGAGAGCGGCAACCAGATCATCTTCGCAGATAACCGGTCCCCGAGCCGTGTTCACAATGATTGCGCCGGTTTTCATGGCCTTGAACACGTCAGCGTTAAACATATGGTGAGTCTCGTCGGTGAGAGCACAATGGATAGAGATAATATCGCTCTCCTTATACAGCGTCTCAAAATCGACTAGCTTTACACCGAGGGCTGCTGCATAAGCCGGATTGACGTAGGGGTCACAAGCGATGATTTCTACGCCAAAGCCCGCCATCTTCTTTGCTACGAGGGACGGGATGCGTCCCAATCCAACCAGTCCCAAAACAGAACCGGCCAGGCGTTTGACAGGAACCATCACATCATAGCCCCACACACCCTTGCGCAGCGCACTTTGTGTGGCAGGCAGTTTGCGGTGCAGGCTCAAAATCATGGCGACCGCACTGTTTGACACCTCGTCAATGCCGTAGTCCGGCACATTGCAAACATAAATACCCTTTTCCGTGGCGGCGACTACATCAATGTTGTTCACGCCAATGCCATATTTGATAATCATTTTGCAGTTTTCCATCGTTGCAATGAGGCCGGCGTTGATATCGGCATACTGAACAATGATAACATCTGCTGTGCGCACAGCTTCTGCAAGGGCGAGAGACTTATCCTGCTGCAAATCGATAATTTCTGCGCCAGTGGCAGACAGAATCTCCAGCTCCTGTCGGATGCTGTCATATTGATAGTCGGTAAATAACGCTTTCAATGAACATTTCCTCTCTTTCACCCAATTTTACAGCAAACCACCGGTTTGCGCAATGCGGTAGCAGCCCACAGAAGAAAGAGGCCGGTTCTCTTCCGGCGTATACTCCACCACGCAGCCAAAGCTGTTATCGTGCTTTAAAATATCTACCAGCGCCGTGCGCAACGGATGCTTGCCGGAAACCACAATGGTACTTTTGCTGTCTGCCCGCACCGCATCAGAATGCTTGATGGCCTGAATATCTCCCTGCAATGTTGCACCAAGGACAAAGTTTGCAACAGTTGCTGTGTTTTTCGTAACAAACTGGTTCATAATGCGGGCGGAAAAGCAAGTGCGAGCCAGACCCACCTTGGCTGCCTCGTCATAGCCGAGGAGTAGGGCTTCCCTGTCGTAGTCATCCTCGCCAACAAAACTATGGGCCACGGCGTCAGCAATGATGGTATTGGTAGTGATACAGGAGAGCAGCTCGCCTGCGATGCTGGTCAAACAGCCGGTGATGCGCCGCTGAGCGTCCACAGCGACAAACTTGGTGTGTGAGCCGGGCAGCACCAGAACCATAGGGTTTCCATCGTGCAGCTGGTCAAGAACGGCGCAGGTTTCCACTTCTTCGCCCCGCATAATGTCCATGCCCTCCAGATTCTCCGGCGTAACGGTGCTAATATTATTTTTTATGCCCGGAACAAAGTGAATGGGCAGCGGACAAACATCCGTAAGCGTCTCTGCGTGAATGGCCTTGGCCAAGTCTTCCATTCCAGCGGGCGCCACCAGATGGGGCACCTCTAAAAGACCTACATTAGAAGTAATCATACCGCTGGCCAGCACAAGGCGCACCTCATCATAGCTAGCGCCTGCTTCACTCAAAATGCCTTCTAGGCATTCTCGCACTGCACTTTTTAACCGTTCATTATTGCCGTCAACGGCTGTGTTGCGCACACCGACCTCCCGTTTTTCAATTGCCACAAGCTCCTGCGCCTCATTCCAGAGGATGCAGCGGGTGTTGGTGGTTCCTGCATCAATTGTAATCACATATTTTTTCATCATGCTCTCCCCCTGCCCTGCGCTTACATAACCATGCGGATGATTTCTTCAAACAGCTCTCGACTCACCGGACGAGGGTTGGTTTTAATATGCCCCATAGCTGTTTGAATATTATCCAGCAGTGCAGGCAGGTCAACATTTTCTGCTGCGACATAGTCGGTGAGTTTAACAGGAGCGCTGATGCGTTTACAGATGCTGCGCAAAGCCTCAATGCCCTCAGTGACAATCTCATCATCGCTCTTACCCGACGGGTCAACGCCCAGCACCTTGGCTACATCAACGTAATTTTTGAGAGCATGGTTGCGGTTGAGCTCCATAGAGGGAATCAGGAAAATGGAGCAGATATCACCGTGCGGAATAGAGAAAATTGCGCCCAGAGGCTGGCCGACGATATGCGCAAGGCAGGTGCCCACAGAGATTGCACAGCCCGCAAAGTAGCTGCCCAGTAACATGTTCTGCCGTGCGTTCAGGTCGTCGGGATTTTCGTAAGCTGCGACGATATTATCCGCCAAAAGCTGCAAGGCCTTGAGAGAATACATGCGTGAAACCTCATTGGAGAATACGGAAGTATAAGACTCAATGGCGTGAGTAATAGCGTCCATGCCGGTGGCGGCAGTAACGGCAGGCGGGAGCCCAACCGTGGTTTTCGGGTCAAGAATGGCGACCTCCGCAATCATGGATGTGTGGTAAATAGACTTCTTAAAGCCCTTTTCCTGATTGTAAACCACGCTGACCTTTGTCGCCTCTGCGCCGGTGCCTGCGGTTGTGGGAATAGCCACGAAAAGCAAAGGTTTTACGGCGACTTCACGGCCGCCCAGCTGATAATCCTCGGCAATACCGCCATTGGTTGCCATCATAGCAATTGTTTTCGCCGTATCAATTACGCTGCCGCCGCCGAGAGCGACAACTGCGTCACAGTCGCTTTTGACGCAAAGAGCGGTACCCTCGTCAATCACGCTCAAGTCCGGTTCCTTGATAACCTTGTCATATGTAGTAACACTGCATCCGGCCTCCTCAAGGCTTTTAACAATACTCTGCGCCGTCGCTGTATCCGCAGCATAGGGCAAAAACAGCACCTTGCTCTTTCCGTACCACTTGAGGGTTTGGGGCAGCTGTTCCAAGCTGTCTGCGCCAACAATCAGTTGTCTTGTTGCAACAAAATCAATATCAATCATTATAAAAATTCCTTTCTGCTTGCTGTGCTATATTTTTTTATGCTTTGCCGATGGCGGCCATAAGGGCTTTCGCCGCTACGGTGATAGCTTGAAAATCTCTGTTGGAGACGGCGTTTCCGTCCACCAGCTTGCCACCAATTCCAAGACAGTTTGCGCCTGCGGCCAGATATTCCGCCGCATTTTCTGCGCTCACGCCGCCCACAGCCGAGAGTGGAATGTGGGGTAAGGGGCCTCGAAGAGCCTTGATGTAACCACTGCCCAGCGGACCGGCGGGAAAAACTTTGACAATATCAGCGCCGCAATTATGCGCCTGTACGATTTCGCTGGGCGTCATGGCACCGGGAATAGAAACCAGTCCCAGCTCTTTTGTTTTTTTCACGACTGTAGGGGAAAAATCCGGCGAGAGTACAAATTGCGCACCCGCATCGGCGGCAAGTTGCACCTGCTCTACTGTAAGCACCGTGCCCACGCCTACAGTGACAACCCCGTTTTCCCGAATGGCCGAGAGAGCAGATAGCATTTCCTTTGCATCAATGCGACCGGAGTGGTCAAAGGTGAATTCAATGCAGCCGATGCCGCCTTCGTGCAGCGCATCGGCCAAGGCCGCCATGTCGTGAGGCTGTATCCCCCGAGCAATAGCAACCACCCGCTCGTTCACCATCTGTGCAACAATTGCCTTGTTGTTCATCAGGCTTCCTCCTTTGACACTCCAAGCTTCTTGCGAATCGCTTCGGCTGTCTGCTCCAGCTCCTCTATAGGCGGGAATGTGTCGTTGCCTGACGGGGCGAAGGGTGCGCCCCAGCCATAGCTGTC
>JGI994J12354_10000671_pt1 | contig 34228 bp, 28 predicted proteins | sample IntmicLarv3ML3BL_FD_12354 | JGI IMG/M metagenome (IMG submission 12354) | reverse complement strand
AACATTCGCGAAATGGCTTTAACTACGTCCCTCATTCAGGCGTTTGAAAAAGAAAAGGGGATTTTTGAGGTGGGTATTTTTTGGGAACACGCGTTTGGCGTGGGTATGGTTTCGAAAATCATAGCGGGCAAAATCGGCTACGCTGATCTTGAAAAAGCCTATACCGCCGGAATAATACACAATCTCGGCATAGTGGCCTTGAACACTCGCATGGCGACTGAATTTCAAAAAATTCTAGCCGCAATCAAGAACAAGCCGGTTTCCATGCGGAATACGGAAATTGAGCGGTTTGGAACAAGCCATTGCGAAATAGGCCTTTGCATTGCTCAAAAGTGGAATTTTCCAGACGTATATTGCGAGGTTATAGCCAATCATCATTCCCCGTTGGAAGCCGAAATGGATCCGGCGCTCTGCGCGATCGTCAATATTTCAGATCTCTTCTGCAACGTCCGCGGTCTTGATTACGGCGGCAGAGAATGGGTTAGTTTTAACCTTTCGGAAGAACCCGCATGGACCATACTCAAGGCCGAATCGCCAAGTCTCGAGAAAATGGATATTGAACGCTTCTGCTATGAGCTGGACGACGCCATTCCCCATGTCAGAGAACTGGTGAATTCCATATTCAATATGAAAATTTAAGGGAAATTACCATGCCATCTTCATGCTCAGACAAAAAGCGTATCTTGATCGTGGACGATTCCTCGTTCATGCGCATGGTGATCCATGACATTCTTTCCAAAGATCCGTCTCTGGAAATCGTGGGAACCGCCGCAAATGGAGTCGAGGGAGTGGAAAAAGCCGCGACCCTCAAGCCAGACCTGATAACTATGGACATTGAAATGCCCAAAATGGACGGTATTTCCGCGTTACGTCAGATCATGGCCACAGCGCCCACAAAAGTAATCATAGTATCCACCCTAACTACAGAGGATGCGCGTTCAACTTTCGAGGCTCTGGATGCGGGAGCCATTGATTACATTCCCAAGAACCTCGCCAACTCCGGCGACGCGCGCAATATTTTTCGTCAGGAACTGACCCGCAAGGTCAAGGAAGCCATTAGTTCTCGATTCGTGCGGAACGCGCCTCTTCCGGAGCCCCCAACTTTGGATAGTTCGAAATTGTCTGAAAAAAAAATCATGTGCGTAGGGATTGGCGCGTCTACAGGCGGCCCTTCCGCGCTTCAGGAAGTCCTTTCCCGCATACCCGCCAACTTTCCGCATGGCATCATAGCTGGAATCCACATGCCAAAAATTTTTACCGGCACATACGCCGAACGTATCAACTCTAAATGCTCCATTACCATACGCGAGGCGGTTGACGGCGATATTTTAAAGGCTGGCCTGGCCCTGATAGCTCCGGGCGGCGCGCATACAATTCTTGTGCGAAGCGGCAAAAATGTTGCGGTCAAAATCGTACCCACCGCTGATTATCCTCAGCACATTTATGTGCCGTCGCTGGATCTGATGATTTCAAGTATGGCTGAAGCCACCGGCGGTTCAATGCTGGGCGTCATCCTGACCGGCATGGGAAGCGATGGATTTAAGGGAATGAAACAGTTAAAAAGCATGGGGGGGATAACAATCGCTCAAGACGAAGCAACCTCGGCCATATACGGCATGCCAAAAGCATGCGCGGAAGGAGGAGCGGCGGACGAAATACTGCCGCTTGGTCAGATAGGCTTTGAAATTTCCAAATTTATTGAATAGTCAGATTGAATTACAGTTTATCGACCCGATATCCCCTTTTTTTCAGATATTCAAGTATGCCATCAGATCCCGCTAGATGACCGGCTCCCACTAGAACGAACTCTGTTGTTTGGGGCGTTTTAAGATACGCCTCTATCTTGGGCAACCACTGTAAATTACGATCAACAATCAGTTTTTTGTAATTTTTGGGCTGTTTTGTTTTCAGTTCGGAAATCGCAAGTTCGTTCAGTTTATCAGCGTCGCCTTTGCGCCACGCGTCTACCAACGCTTCGATCTTCCATTTCATATCTTCTATATCGCCAAGCGAATAAGCAACAAATCCATCGGAGCCATCCGCCATAGAAGCAAGAAAACCGATCTGTTCATCAAGCGTCTCAAAGGATTCCACAGGCTTGCCATCATTTAAAGCCATCTGATGAAAGTACAGATCAACTCCTTGTTGGTCAAACCCCAACTTCATGAGTTCCATAAAAGTCAGAAAAATTACAACCATCGACGGTTTGTACTGTTTCATAAATTCCAGCGGAATACCTTTGGCTTTACAAAACTCGCTTAGTTCGGCGTACGCTTTGGGCGACAGATGTTTATCAATAGAATCCCCATCCGGATACGTCAATTCTGACATCAGTTTTTCCTGAAACCCGAAACCCTGAAGCTTATTTGGATCGGTTTCAAAAACAACCAGGTTAGACGCATCATACGCTTTTTTGAATTCTGGAGGCGGCGGCAGATCGGAGCGTCTAAGAATGTGAATTGTTCCGCCAAGGTATATGATGGAAGATCCTTTCTGGATTTTCCAGACCGATGTCTCGGCCAATGCCCATGAGGCCATCAATAAAAAAATCATAAAACTAATGGTAATATGTTTCATGATGCGGTTCCTTCCCGTCCCTTTATATGTCCATGTTTAATCGCTATAGGCCAAATATTATAAAATTTTACTCCGCTTGGTTTTGCCCCAACCCATATAAACCGCTAAGCGCATAAGTAAGCATATCCTCAAGCAACCCGTCCGAATTGCTTGCAGATGCGGGCAAGACCAACGTACGCAGAGCTTTGGGGAACATAATCAAGCTAATGCATGGAATAACTACAAAGGCGGTGGCGCGTTGCAAACGCTCTGATCCCCACGGAAGCCCGGTTACCTCCTGAATCAAAGAACGTAACTTGTCCGCCTTGGGCAAAACCGTAGTTGTCATTGCCTTGGTTACGAAAGACGACGGTGAGGCAAGCTCGCGCAGGTATATTTTAATCCCCCAAAGTTCTTGAGAAGAAGCGATGGTCTGAAGCATCCGCAGGAAAAAGGATCTGAGTTTTTCTTCTGGAGCGCAGTCGGATGAAATAATCTGTTCCAGATCCTCTAGGCTCACCATCTGTCGGTGAGCCTCCACCAACACTTCCTCGTACAAACGGTCTTTACCGCCAAAATAGTAATTCACCGCGGCTCCGTTTGCTCCGGCTCGCTCGCAAATTTCCTTGTTTGTAGCTTCGGCGAATCCGCGTTCAGCAAATACCTGGCCTGCGGCTTCCAACACAATCGTTCTGGTTGACATCCCGTCGCGTCGCGGAGCGCGTCTGCGGCGCGGGGAATATTCTGCGGTATTGTTCATGGTTTTTTTGTATGGGAATAAAAAATAAATGTCAATAAGAATTCAATTTCTAAATTTAAATTTGAATTTGACATAATAGATAACATTGAATATTCTGACCTTAGTTTAAGACAGATCCTGTAACTTCATGGAGAAATTAACCAAGCCGAGTAAAAGGAAATCGAGATGCAAAAGGCAAAAAAAATACTCGCNCCGACCCTTCTAGTCGGCATTGGCCTTGGCGCCTGGTTTTATTTTTCCTCGCCTGCGCCCGACGAGCTGGTTCTTTACGGGAATGTGGATCAACGTCAAGTGGAACTGGCTTTCATTGATTCAGAACGCATCGCGGAAATACTCGTTCATGAAGGTGCGGAAGTACAACCCGGGCAAACGCTCGCCCGTCAGGAAACGCGACGCATTAGAGACAAAATAGCCGTGGCGGAAGCCCAGGTTGCTTCGGCGGAAGCCGCTCTGGAACGCCTTAAAAACGGAGCCCGCCCGGAAGAGATTGATCAGGCGAGAGCCACAGTAGCTTCGGCGACAGCCGATCTTGCTTTTGCCGAAGCGCAATACGAGCGTTTAAGCTCCATCTGGAAAGATTCCGACGGCAGAGCGATCAGTAAACAAGAACTTGACCACGTTATACAACAACGCGACATCTCCAAAGCAAAATTGAATCTTGAACAAAAGGCGTTGGAACTTGCGCTAATCGGCCCCCGCTCGGAGGATATCGCCGAGGCCAAAGCTATCTTGAGTGAACGTCAACGCGGACTGCTAGAGTTGCGTAACAAACTTGACGATTCCGAGCTGAAAAGTCCGGCGTATTCCCTTATCAATCGACGCCTTCTGGAGCCAGGAGATATGGCCTCTCCGCAAAAAGCCGTTTTTTCGTTGGCCGTGCTTTCGCCCAAATGGGTACGAGCTTATGTTGCCGAAACAGACCTGGGACGCATACGTCCTGGAATAAAGGCGCGCATATATACTGATAGCCATCCAGATCAGGGCATTGCCGGTACTGTCGGTTTTATTTCTTCGATCTCAGAATTCACCCCCAAAGCGGTTGAAACCACAGAATTGCGGACATCTTTGGTATATGAAGTACGTATTTATGCGAAAGACCCGCATAACTTACTGCGCTTAGGTATGCCCGCCACCGTAAAATTCCCGAGAACAACAAAGTAAAAAGTCGCGGGCGTTCGCTATGCTTATCGCCGAAAATATAAACAAGTCGTTCAGATTGAAAACTGGACAAGTCCTTAAAGCCTTGGAGTCGGTTGCGTTTAAGGTGCGACCTGGCGGCATCACTGCCCTGATCGGGCCGGATGGCTCTGGGAAAAGTACTTTACTCAGGATTGTAGCCGGGCTGTTGCGTCCAGACTCGGGCAAGCTAATTTTCAACGGTCAAGAGCTTGTCGGAAAAAATGAAGAGTTGCTCGCGCAAATATCGTATATGCCGCAAAAATTTGGTCTGTATGAAGACTTGACTGTGCAAGAGAATCTCGACCTATATGCAGATTTGAAGCCCCTTCCTCTTGAAGAACGGGAAGATCGGTATCAGGAGCTTCTGGCGATGTCCGGCATGGAGCCGTTCCGACAACGTACGGTAGGCAAGCTTTCCGGAGGCATGAAGCAAAAACTCGGCTTGATCTGCGCGCTGATTTCGCCGCCCAAGCTGCTGCTCCTTGACGAACCCACTGTGGGCGTAGATCCCCTTTCCAGACGCGAATTGTGGAAAATTATAGAACGTCTTACCAACGGTTCGGGCATGTCCGTCATTGTAAGCTCTTCATACCTTGACGAAGCGGAGAAATGCGACGAGATTGTACTACTTTTTGAAGGGAAAACCCTGGCCAGAGGAACGCCCGAATCTATCAGAAACCAAAGCAAAGGAATGGGATATTTGGCCAAACCAGCGCCTAATGGCACTCTCCGTTCTCTTCAAGCCAAGTTACTAAGCGTCCCCGAAATCATCGACGCTGTCCCGCAAGCTGGTTCCGTACGTTTCATTATTCGAGGCATCCTAAGAGAGGAGCAAAACATATCTGCGCTTTCTCTGCTTAACGGAGCCAAAATAAGTTCAGTCTCCGCCAATCTTGAGGATAGTTTTATGCTGCTACTACGCGACCACATGCGAAAGCAGGAAAACAGCGAGCAGACGCGACCTTTTTCTGCCCCCGCCGCCGATAACCCGCATATGCAAGCGCATAAGCGAGACCGCGCTTACGAATCCGCTCCTCTTAGTCATGACAAGAGAGAACCTATCATTCAGGCTAAAAACGTCTGGCGTCTTTTTGGAGATTTCATCGCCGTGAAAGACGTGAGTTTTTCTGTGTACAAAGGAGAGGTTTTTGGTCTGCTAGGCCCGAACGGCGCGGGTAAAACGACTACTTTCCGTATGCTTTGCGGTTTACTGTCCGCAAGCAAAGGGAGCCTGCATGTGGCCGGGCTAGATGTTCGCGAGGCTCAAAAAGAAACCCATCGCTATCTGGGTTATGTCGCCCAAAAATTTTCTTTGTACGGGCCGCTGAATGTTCGTGAGAACCTGGATTTTTTCGCCGGAGTATACGGGCTCCGGGGGCAATCAAAAATCAAACGGATTCACGAGATGGTTGCGGAATTTTCTCTAGATCGGCAATTACAAACTCCCGCCAGCGATTTACCGGGCGGATACAAGCAACGCCTAGCCATGGCCGTAGGATTGCTGCACGAACCTCAGATTCTCTTTCTGGACGAACCCACAAGCGGGGCTGATCCGCTGGCTCGCCGCGATTTTTGGAAACGTATTTCCCGCCTAGCCGATCAAGGGATCACCATTATTGTGACCACTCACTTCATGGAAGAAGCGGAATACTGCGACAGAATTTTGATTCAGGACAACGGTATCACGCTGGCTTTGGGTTCGCCGGAGGAGATACGCGCCAATGCCGTACGCAAATCTGATTCAGACTCGACAACGCTTCCTACGATGGAAGACGCTTTCATTGATATCGTGCTCAAAGCCAGGGCGACCAAAAAGGAGAACGCTCAATGAACGCTAAAAAGACAACTTGGCGTCATAGCGCGAGCGCCGCAAGAGCCTGGGCTTTAATACGCAAGGAGACCAAGCAGATGATGCGTGATAAGAGCACCATCACTTTAGGCGTCATCCTACCGATCCTGCTTCTGCTACTTTTTGGCTTCGGTCTTTCGCTTGATGTCAAGTTGGTGCCTGTAACCGTTGTCAGAGATACTTCCTCGCCGCTTACGCACGATTTGTATACCAGTCTTAAACTATCCCCATATTTCAACCCGACAATAACGAACTCTTGGCAAGAAGCCGAGCGTATGCTGCGTAGCGGGGCTACCTCCGCCATTGTGCGGCGGCAAATGAAAGAATCCCCGGACGGTCTTGAACGCATACAAATAATAGTAAACGGACGCGACTCCAATAACGCGCGTATCATGCAGCGCTATCTGGAAGGAGCGGCGTCCCGCTGGGCTTCAACACGACAAAGCAACCTGTCTTTTCTATCCGGCTCAGGGGCTCCTGAAACCCCCGGTAGAGCCATAGCAGAAACCCGTATCTGGTACAACAGTGAGCAGGAAAGCCGTTACTTTCTTATCCCAGGCGTGACAGCTCTGATCATGACGCTGATCGGCGCCTTGCTTACCGCTTTGGTTGTCGCCAGAGAATGGGAACGAGGTACCTATGAGGCGCTCGTAGCCACCCCCGTGAAAAGGTGGGAGATAATGGCGGGGAAAACGGCGCCCTACTTCGTATTGGGAATGATTGGGCTCTCGTTGTGTTTAACTACCGCCATTTGGGTCTTTGAGATACCGGTGCGCGGCTCTCTTTTATTGATTATCGCCGGTTCGGCAATATATTTGCTGATAGCCTTAGGACTCGGGCTACTCATTTCTGCGACTGTAAAAAATCAATTCCTGGCCAGCCAGATTGTACTGGTTCTCAGTTTTCTGCCCACGCTGATGCTCTCCGGATTTATTTTTGATCTAAAAAGCGCTCCGGCCATAGCCTATTACTTCGCGCATATTTTCCCGGCCACCTGGTATGTGGATTTGATGCAAACCTTGTTTCTTGTGGGAAATGCGCCTGGATTGATCGCCCGCGATTTTTTTATAATGTCCTGTTTTGCTGCGACTTTACTCAGCTTGGCTGGAGCTAAAATCAAAAAAACATTGGAGTAGCGGCATGACAGACTTCTTTTTCAACGTTATAACGTTGATACGCAAAGAAATGTTGATGATCCTGAAAGACAAACGCGGCAGGCTTATTCTGGTTATGCCGATCCTGATTCAGACCATGTTGTTTGGATATGTGGCTACCTATGATTTGAACAAAATCGAGTATGCGGCGTTGGATGAAGATCGCTCATTTGCTTCAAGGGAATTGATACGCCGCTTTGAAGCGTCTCCTGTTTTTCAACGCGCGGTCACCTTGAATAACAGCGCGGAGATAGCCGATATTCTCGATAATAAAAAAGCTCTCATGGCGCTTCATATAGGGCCGCAATTTGAGAGGCGACTCAACGCAGGGCAGACCGTTCCGGTACAGATCTTGGTGGATGGGCGCAACTGTAACGTGGCAGGTACGGCCGCAGGATACGCCAACACTGTGGTTGAAAACTTTAACAACGCCAGGCTGCGACAAAAAGGCATGGCTGGAGCTGCAATCACTATTTCCAGCCGGGCTTGGTTCAACCCGAATTTGGAAACTCGTTGGAATATCATTTCAGGCTTACTCGCCGTTCTTGGAGTTGTTCAGGTCATGATACTGGCCGGACAATCCGTGGCCAGGGAAAAAGAACAGGGGACATTCGACCAGTTGTTGGTCACTCCATGCGAACCTATGGCAATCATGTTAGGCAAAGCTCTGCCTCCGGTATTAGTAGGCCTTGCACAGTCTTCGATCGTGCTGATTATAGCTTTGAAATGGTTCGCCATACCTTTTTCCGGTTCGTTACCACTTCTATACTTGGCGTTGATAATCTTCAACTTCGCAATCGTTGGCATTGGACTATGCGTTTCAGCTTTGACTTCGACCATGCAGCAAGCCATGCTTTATTCTTTCACGCTTTTGATGCCAATGATTCTACTTTCCGGCTTTACCACTCCGATTACTTCCATGCCAGAAATGTTTCAGCATATCACTTTGATCAACCCAGTACGCTACGGGGTAGAATTGACACAACGCATATACCTTGAAGGAGCTGGAATTAGTGAAATTAAGCACCTGCTCTGGCCGCTTGCGGCTATGGCAATTGTGACGCTCGGCATAGCCTCGCGATTATTCCGCAGCAAGTTGGGATGACATTATTTTGTCTAATTAGACATATTCAGCGTTGTTATAATTTTAAAAACCAAAAAATCAAACGGCCAGTCTGAATTATTTCAAACTGGCCGCTATTTACTAATAAATAATATGAAACTCTATTTTAGCAGGATGTCGATTTTCCCCGTTTTCCGAGCATTATCAAGGTACGCGGAAATAGCTTCGCTAATCTTCTGACCTTTTAAATGGTCGGAAATTTGCGCTTTCACATCTTCATAGGCCATTGTTGATTCGGGGTTTTTGGCAATAACTTTGATAATGTGGTAGCCAAACTGGGTTTCCACGATATCACTGGTTTCTCCAGGCTTCATGGCAAAGGCGACCTGTTCAAACTCTGGTACCATCTGGCCTTTGCCGAAATATCCCAAATCGCCTCCCTGCTGTTTGCTGGGGCATGTGGAGAACTTCTTGGCCTGTTCAGCAAAATCAGCCCCGTCTGACAAGGCCCGTTTCACCGTATTGGCTTTTTCCAGAGCTTTCTTCTTATCGCTGTCCTTTGCCTTGGCGTCAACACCAATCAGGATGTGGCTCGCTCTTACGGATTCTTGCTGCTGGAATTTATCGGTGTTTTCATCGTAGAATTTTTTGCATTCCTTATCGCTTACCGATACCTTGGCTTCAAAATTCTGTTGGACAAAATTTGAAATAATAATATCCCGGCGCGTGTATTCCCGAAGATCATCTTCAGTCATATCAAGCGTCGCGATCTGTTTGTGAAAATCTGCTTCGGTGGGAAAACGTTTTTTGGCTTCGTTGATTTTATCGTCAATCTGTTTGTCTATGTCTTTTATTGGAAGACTCTGGCCGCCCTGGCGAAGCAATTCGACTGATATGAGCTGCTGCAGCGCTTGGTCGTCGAATTCCTTCTCCTGCTCCGCGGTTAGCTTTACATTGGGGCGAGTAGCCATGAATGTTTTCTTCGCACGCTGCAGTTCGGCGGCATAGATGGGTTCGCCATTAACCGTGGCCGCAACGTTTTTTTGCGACGCTGCTGATATGCNGTCGTTTTTTTGTTTTTCCTTTTTTTGGCTTGTCCCATCGGCCGCCAAAGCGGAACTGAAACAGAAAAGGGCNCTCAATAAGACAAGTTGTGAACGCAGAATCACGTTTTTTACGGTCATTTGATAATCTCCTCTTTTAGACGAATGATTTGGGGACTATAACATGTTTTTCATGAAAGTTAATACTTTCTATTTAATATATCAACAAGCAAGCAGCTCTTTTGCCATATTCACATTTTACAGAAGGTCCTCTCCCAAAATCAATCGAGCTTCCGAGGTATATTCGCCGTTTTCATCGCGAATAATCAGCGGGGAAAGCGCAGTGGTCACCCCTTTTCGAGCTTTGGCCAACTCGGCCAGAAACATCTTGCATTGAGACGATGCGTTTCCGTGCACCATACGTAGACGCAGAAGAGAAAGATTGAGCTTGGTCGCCGCACAAATAAATTCAGTCAAACGGTCCGGATGATAAATAAAACATATACGTCCCGAAGGCTTAATCAAATATTTTGCCGCCGAGAGGAAATCCGAAATACCGGCGCTTGACTCATGGCGAGCCGTATCCCGTCCGCTTATGGGACTTGTCCTGCCGCTAACGGACGTACGAAACGGCGGATTTGAGGTGACAACATCGAAGCTGGATACAGAAAAAAACCGTTTGATATCGAGGACATCGCCATGAACAAATTCTATTTGTTTCTTCAGTTCGTTACGCTCGGCGTTCTCTGTAGCAAGTTTGATAGCAGCCTCGTTACAGTCCAAACCAACCGCCGTAACTAAAGGCAGGTGACGGCAAAGAATCAGCGGAATTATTCCGGAACCAGTTCCAAGATCCGCCAGACACCCTGTGACTACGGCGGACACAAAATCAGCCAGAAGCAGTGAATCCAGCGAAAAGCGATATCCACGACGAGGTTGGGCAATTGTCAGGCCATAACGCCGCAACGTATCCAGAGTAACATCCTCACGGATCACTCTTTACCCTCCTTCTAAATTCATTCGCAAGCATGGCCGCAAACAGGATAAACGAGGCAATCGTCAAGTATTTTCCAACTCTGAACGGCGCAGGCTCGAAATGAAACTCAACCCTGTGGGTTCCCGGCGTGAGATAAACCCCTCGCAGAATATGATTGACCGTATAAATCCGCGTCGCTTTTCCGTCAACGCTCGCCCGCCATCCCTGAGCGTATTTTTCACCCATTACCAACAGATTGTTAGTATTTGAGTTGGTCTCAACGATGATTCTTTCTCCTTCGTAACGTTTGACGGAGACGGTTCCAGGCTGAAGTGAGGAAGAATGGTCCGGCATGGCCAAAGCAATCGGGGGCGGAGTTTCAACCAAAGCTATTTTCGTAGGATTGTAGGCCGGATTTTGAAGGATACTGAGTCGTTGTACCGGGTCAGGCACAGTCACTACCGAAGGAACCAGCCACGCCTTCGGCAATGCGCCCCGGTTCTCCAACACAACTTCCCCTCCGTCTGGAGACGAGAAAACTGGCTGATATTTTCGCGGAAATCTGGCTTTTTCCCGGCTATACTGATCGCTGTCAAGAACCAGATATTTAACGTTGAGTACGTCGGGCATGGACGAGTCAAGATTAAACGCGTCAAGATACTCCTGCCAACGCACCTGCTGCACTGGGTTGGGGGTATATATGACCGCCACGCCATTCGCAACATATTGCATGGGGTCGCTTTCATTCATGGGAAGTATTCGAGAATCTTTCGCGTTGCGTTTCAAATATTCCATGACCGGCGTTACGCTCCCCAGAGTTTTTTCAGGAACATTGGCCAGAAACATGAACTTATCGTTAACCCTGCTCGCATCCCCAAAAAAAATAGCCACAAGAATAAACGGTAATATCTTTGCGGAAATCCATCCCCGGCCAAACGCGTTCAAAACCAACGCGCATGCCAGAGCTAACAACGCGGCAAGACCCGTTTCAAACACAATATTATTCCAGCGCTGCGCAAGCAGATACGCCCCCTGTTCATAACGGGTCGGGTGAATCAAAGCGTCATACGCTTTCGACATCCAAAAATTCTCGCCTACAACTTCAACACCCATAAGCGCAAACAGTGCAAGCGCAAAACAGCATACTGCAAACAGATAGCGGCGAAACGCCGCAGTATCCAGATACTGTCTAGCGCAAAGCAGATCAAGCCCTCGTCCGGCCAGTATCGAAAGCCCCATAACAGGAATAAACATGATCATTTTGGGCACGCGAAAGCGGTTAATTCCCGGAAACACGTCGAACAAGATATTGTAAAATGGGGTATATTTTCCCATGGAAAAAAGTACTCCGCCCACAATTGCCAAGCTTGCAAACCAAGTATAACGGTCGCGGCGAAACAATAGCGGCAGCAGCGCAAGAAGCCACGGAAGCAGCCCCATATAGCTGGTTGTCTGGGTGAATACCATTCGGCCCCAATAATAAGCGTGAATTGATTCTGGATTTCCACCCGCCTCCTGACGAGAAAACCCAAAAAATCCGGGTATAATAAAACCTGCCAGTTCTTCGGGCGGCATGGACCATGACATGGCTTCCTCGCGGCTAAGTCCGCCTTTTCCCTGATTAGCTCCGCTCTGAACCCCTCGATTTGTCTCTTTAGACCAGTCGGCAAGGGGGAGAAGAGAAATGGATACGCTTGATAGAAAAAACGCCGCTACCACAAGATTACAGCATAGCAGACGGGTGGGCGAAAATCGGCGTTTCCCTTCTTTGCTGGTCAGAATTCCAATAGAACGAATCGCCGCGTATACTCCAAGACAGAGACAGGTATAAAATGCTATCTGCCAATGGGTGTTAAAAAACTGGAATGCCAAAACCATGGCAGACGTCATGAAAAATATGATTCGGCCACTCAGAAAGCCGCGTTCCAAAAAATAAAACGCCCAAGGAGCAAAACTGATGGTCGCGATCTTCATCACATGACCGGCATTGATCAAGGTGGCATTTTCCGGAGCGATGGAAAAAACAAGCCCGGCAAACAAAGAACCCCATACGCCGCACCCTATCAGGCGACAATAAAAGAACACACCAGCTCCGCCGATGAACAGATGGAGAACCATGAACCAGGCCACATTTGACGGGGTTGGAATCAAATGGAGTATGAGTCTTTGGTGCAAAAGGAATTGCTGAGAAACCATGCCGCCATTGTTGGTGTGGCCGCTGTTAATCAGGGGGTCCCAAGCCGCCGTAAGCTTGATACGGAACAGATCAAAGAATCCCATATCGGCGTAACTCTTCAGCCACCAGTACGATTCGTTCATGATATCCGGCGCGCGGACAATCATGTCGGTAAAAAGGATCCTGGAAAACAGCAGAATCATAAGTCCGAGCATGATGACGAGACAGACAAGGTTTTTCCAACGTTCCGTCATATCGATCTCCGGAGAGGCTCTACGGGGCGCGTTATCCAGCGGCAAGGAATCATAGTTATCATTTCTCGCAGACGAGCGAACGCATCAGACTATCCAGCGATTTTGTCAGTCCGTCCCAGGAAAAATTAGATTGCATATACTCGTATTGTTGCGCGGCTACTTGGCGGCGCAAGCGATTGTTTTTTTTTGTCGAGCCATTTTGCGCCAATCACCGGGGAGGCAAAGCGTATCGTCGCTTTCAGGCAGATATTCGGCTAATTGTCCTACCCTGTCTGCAACAACGGCCACGCCCGCATTAACCAGCTCGGTAAGTTTAGCCGGACACTTGGTTCTGTTGACAAGAGTATCGTCAAACAAATAGGGCGCCGCATCCCCGGCGGCCAGAATATCCGGCAAATATTCAGGTTCCACCCATCCGGTCATTGTAAGCTCCCGGTCAAAACCTCTCTGTCGGGCAACTCTGAGCAGACCGTCCTCTTCCCCGCGTCTTCCAGCGCCAACCACAAGAAAGCGTATTTCTGGAGCGAGCGTATGGATTTCTGAAAACAGATCGTGCAATCGTTTTTGGCTAAACTCAAAAAAACGCGTGTAAAGAAGAGCTACCGGAGCGTCAACTGGTATACCGAGTTTTAACCGAGCGGAGATTCCATCGCCGCGCTTCGTAGGCGTCGCGCCGTTGGAAATATAAATAACAGGGCTGTTTTTTCCGGCGATGACGCGTATCCTGTTCTCCAATTCCCGACTGGCCACGGTTACCGCATTGGCGCGCCGAAGAATCCATTGCTCCTGAAAATCAAATACCATGCGCTGCACCAAAGAATATGGCAGCATGTCATTCATGCCGCCGGTTCCTTCCCAATCGTCGCTATCCACAACCAGAGGCGGTAGATCGCGCCCCAAGCTACGCGTCAATATCAGGCGCATGGCAGCCATTCCGCCGTATCCCTTGGGCTTGAAGAGATATATCAGATCTGGGCGTTCATCCATGGCGGCCCGATACATACGCAGACTCAGAATGATCGTTGTCAAACCAATGGGAGATTTTAAACAGATATTTTTCAACATGATGCCGCGGATTGTTTCTTCTCGGCCCGAATCCTCCGGATTCGTGTAGGGGGGCGCTACGATAACCGGTTCATGCCCGTATTTTTTCAGCGCCTCCGCCATTGGAATCATGCGAGCAAGCAACGTCCCCTTGGGGCGGATACCAAATGGAGCCAGGAGCGCGATCTTCATTTTTTAACGTCCCACGCGTTTCTTGACATTCCGGTACAACCTGCTGTCGGCTAACCTGTAATATCCTTCAAGCAGTATCCGGGGCGTGCGGGAGAGCGCGCCGAAAAAACCCGGGTGTTTTCCCATGAGATGCCGGTGTATCGCGGCTTTAAGCGCAGGACTCATGGCGCTGGTCATGGATAATTCGTGTTTGCGATAATAGAAACCCGTATAAGGGAGACAATGCACGGTTCGACCCAACTCCAGCAACGCCAGCCAAAAACCCCAGTCCTCCCACCCCTGCCGCAAATTTTCATCGTAGCCGCCGGTCTGCAACCAGTCGCACCGACGGAACAAGGCAGAGCAGAAGATCACGTTCCCCAGAGCCATACGAAGCCTGCCGAACTTTGGGAGCGGCCAGTCGCCCTGTTGCGCCCCGAACTTTTCCGCCTTGCAATACACTATTCCGCAGGCCGGATCGGACTCAAGAACGCCATGCGCCTGTCTGAGATAATCCGGAGCAATGCAATCGTCGCAATCCAGAGGCAAAATATAGTTGCCGTTAGCCGTGCGGATTCCGCTGTTACGCGCCGCGGCCAGACCTCCGTTTACGCGTCTCACAAGCCTAGTCTTTTCCCGATCTAGGCGATTAAGGATCGAACAGGTCTCGGGATCGGTAGAACCGTCGTCCACCACTATGATTTCCAGATCGACGAAGCTCTGCAACAACACAGAATCAATGGCGTCATTTAGATACCGTCCCTGATTATAGCAAGGTATGATGACGCTAATTTCAGGCATGAGAATCATCCCCCTGTGACAAAACGCTGCGATAGGATTGGCAAAAACGCTGCGATGAAAAGTGATCCGCTGCGTACTCATAAGCCAAGCGAGACATCTTTTCAAGAAGTCGTCTATCAGAGCAGGCCATCAAAATGAACGAACACGCATCTTCAACAATCTGCGCTTCGTCATCGCTATTTGTCATCAACCAGCCGTTTTCCCCATGGCGCACATGTTCCGGAATTCCGCCTACCGCAGTAGTTACGGGCGTAACGCCATGGGCCATGGCCTCCATAATTACCAAGGGAAAACCTTCCCGGTTGGAGGTCAATAAAAGCAGATGGGCTGCTGAATAAAGCCGGTTCAACTCGCTTTGATCCTGAATTTCTCCGGTAAAACGGCATAATTTTACGACTTCATTGCCCACAAGATGCGGCGGAATAGCTCCCGCGATGGTAATATCAACCGGCAAGCCGAGTTTAGCGCAGACAGAGGCAATACTGCCCAAGAGATGAATCCTCTTTTCTGCTGTTGCGCGTCCAACGTACAGGACAGACAATCTCCCCAACCAGTTTTTTCTGGGGAGCTCCGCCGGAATGTCTACGCGGTTTTCTATCAGCGCAATACGTTTCGCATACTCAAAGCCTAGCCCTTTGTTCTGATACTGACGCGTCAATTCTTCTCTAGTTTTCGCAGTTATGACAACCCGCGCGTCCAGTTTGCCTACAACCGGGAGGCTGAACTCTTCCGCGCCGCCGCCAAAAGCGTGTATCAGGTCAACTTTTCTGATATCCGCCCGCAGATAGGGAAGCAGCAGATAATATACTAAACTGTTTGCGCCAAAAACGATTGCGTTTGGGTGGCGGTTGATAAATCCCGCCAGAATCCCGATGCCAAAGGGATAACCATATTTGCAGAGTATCCAGCAATCGATTGTTCGCCCTCCAGCGAACAATCGCCTGAACGCTTCATTGGCTGACTTCTTTGTAAAAAAAACCCACGGCTTTTTCTTTGCAAAACATTCGACAATATCGGCGTGCACCTTTTCAGCGCCGCCAACATGACAGAAGGGAAAAAAGAAGAACAGGCCCGACCTATTTTGAAACGGAGCCAGATAGCCGATAATTTTGCTTATTGTTATGATAACCCTGATGGGCAGAGTACGATTGAACCGCATTATGAACATATCGCTTACAGAGCTCATGCTTGCGATCGCTTTTCCAGAGTTTTTTGGGGTTTTCGTCTCATATTCGGACAACTTATTTTCTTAAGGCAATTTGCCGTCAGCTTTCCTATAAAATAAAAAAGGTCAATGAAAGCGTTGAGAAAGACTCTGAGCACGAACCCGTTCAAACAGCCATTACCAATGCGTACAAAGACAAAACGAATTTTTGCGAGAGCATTTTTCAGATCAGGGTAATTTGTTCTGGTTAAAACGGTCAATGATGATTGCGTCATCCTATAACGCAATAATCGCTCGGTCAGCTTATCTATCCGCGCGCCGTCAGCGGCCATTCTCAGCCAGAGGTCATAATCTTCGCAACCAATCTGTCTTGGGTCGTAATTATATTTAGCCAGCGCTTCAGTTCTTATCATCACGGACGGATGGGCAATGCAATTTGCGCGAGGTAAACGCCGTAGAATTTCAGTCCGCGTTGCGAAGTTATCATCATCGTTCCATATACCCAGTTCATCGTTATCGGGGCCGAACGTAATTATTTTTGTCGCAATAACAGCGCAGTCTGGATTGCGATCAAGATAACCCGCCTGTTTGGCTAGACGTTCTGGCAGACAGACATCGTCGCAATCCATCCGGGCAATATACGGCGCTCTGGCAAGCTTTATTCCGCGGTTAAGCGTCGCTATCAGGCCCAGATTACGTTCATTATGAACAATCTTTATGCGCGGCTCTTTGAAAGAACTGACGATTGCCATGCTATCGTCGGTGGATCCATCATTTACGATCAGCAGTTCAAAATCCTGAAAAGTCTGGTTCAGNAAACTTTCAACNGCCTCTCGCACATAAGCGGCGCCATTGTAAACCGGCATCAGTACGGTTATCTTTGGAGTATCCGGCATATTATGCCCTTACATCCTTATCCAACCCTTTTCTTAATCTAATAATAATTATTGTCCTATTGTCTCGTCGCGATATTTCAAGCCAAAGGCTACGCAGGATTGAAATTGTTTCGTATATGCGAAACAATTTCGCAAACGTTGAATGGGCATGAAAAACAACCTCATATCATAAAGAACTAACTAGTAAGTCTACGATTTACCATAAATACCGCGATCAGATAAATAGCGGATGAGAAGCACACACTATACGCTACGCCCATAAGTGGAAACGGTTTGGCCAACATACATCCCAAAACAAGAAAAGATACCGCCTGAGCAACTTTAGGCCAGAAATATATCCGAGGCTGATTGTAATTTAGCCCCTTCATTGTGGATATCTGTGCAATATGAAAGAGAGAAAGTCCCAAAACGAATAACCATAACAGATGGTGATACCGGGCAAATTCAGCGTTGGTAATCAACCTCACCAAGGGTTCGCTGAAACATGCGGCCATAAGAACGATTAGCAAAGCTGAAACAGAAGAAAAAATAATGGTAACACGGAGCAAAGCGGAGCTTTCGCTTATATTAACCTCTTTCCTCATATCAGCCGCTCGCTCGAACACAATCGGCACCATGAGCTGACTAACCATGGCGAAAAATATGTTTACTGGCGCCGCCGCGATCTGATAAATGGCAGCATATATCCCCACGGCTCTTTCCCCGTTAAGCGCCTGCAAAATCCAACGATCGCCATAAATACTCACTGTGGCGAAAACAGCAAAAAAGACAAACGGTAAAGCATAGTTGCGGAACTCGCGACGGCATTCGTCAAGGCGCTCTTTGGTATTAGAGGGCGAACCACTCCAGTTTACGGCTATGTCTTCATTACGGAAGGCAAAAAACCGCTGGGAAATTATGACCAGAATGGTTCCTCCAAGATAACCCAGTATGGCCCAAGCGCCATTTTTACCGCCGAATACTACCAAAAGAATCGCCAGCGTAATTCTGAGCCAAGCGTCGGCTCCCTGATGCAAGGCAACAATTTTACGCTGGCGAATGGCGCTCTGAAGAGAAGTAAACAAGGCATTCACACCGCCCGCAATACCCAAAAGACATGACAGCAGCATTATCACAGCCCAAAACTGTCCAGCCTTTACATAAACTATCACCGCCGCCAGTACGGAAAACAGAGGCAGCGATACTAGCAGTTTGCCATGCATGCTCCGCAGCGCTGGAAAGTATAATGAAAGATCACCCCGTTCGCGATACGCGGCAAAATAACGGGACACAACGTTTGCCAGCGGAGCATAGACAAATAAATGTATTACTCCGGCGATGGTCAATCCCAGCGCAAGTTGACCGTATCCGGACGCTCCCATCTGATTAGTTAGTATTTTGACTCCGGCAAATCCGGCGATGAACCCAAGAATCTGACCAACGACAATCCATGCCAGCTCTCCTTGAAGCGAACGAGTCTGTTTAAATATTCTCCGGAGTATCGCCGGTAGGTTCAATGTCACATTAAACCTCGGTTCTTCAGATACCATCGGTACGTTGCGGCAATTCCAGTATTCAAATCAATTTTGCTCCGCCACCCAACTTTCAAATCTTCGTTCATACCCTTGTTTTCCTTTAAATCAATGATTTCCGAGATCAATACACAAACAATCCTTATCCCGCTTTCAAATAACCTTTTAATTCATTGAGGGCTTCCCAATACTTTGGTTTTCTGGCGTAACCGTAAAAACCGCTGTCAGTTAGTCGATATTTTCACGCTCTCACCTGATGAGACTCCATTGAAACGCACCCGCCCAAGATATTCGCCGTTATGATAGAGGGAAGCGTCTCCCGAAGGTAAATCAAAAGCGCTGGTATTAGTCATTAACGCGGAGAACGAGGTTACAAAATCATTGCCTAAACGCGCATCCGCGATGGGCAGGGTGAAATCCATAAGTTTGGTAAGCGAGTCTGCACGAACAGTAAACAGTTCGGAAACACGCCCATCGCCCATGGAGCCAAGAGAGACCCGCCGTTCATAATCCATAAACTTATCGTCAAGCCGAGTGTAAAGAACAAGCGCGGCTTCTTCCTCGTTGGCTAGTCGAAGATCGTAATACGGCTTCCAAGTTATGCCGTTTATGGCAAAAGATATACTAACATGCCCGTTTTTGGGCGTAACGCTCACTAACGCGGTGGTTCCGCCGGTAATGTCGTTTTTTCGTATCTCATCCGCGCGGACGTCAATCCGTCGCATCTCGCGAATCGCTTTGTCTCGCTCCGCATAAACCGCCTCAAGCTTGGCAATAGCGAAATCTGTGCCTTGCCGGATAGACTGCGCCGGATCAGGATTGGTTTTTGTTTTACGCGGAGCTCTGCCGCTCTGAGATTTGGCCGCGGCCTTAAAAATATCCTCGCGCGCGCTTAATGATTGCAAACGATCTTCAAGCTTATTCCTGCGCTCCAGCAACGCGTCAAGTTCGCGTCTGGCTCGAGGATTTTCTTTTGATGGTTTCAGCTCAACTCTGCGGATCTCAGCCCCTTTCAGAGGTTTTACGCGAAGACTGTTTTCAATCATTTGAGAAGGCAAGCGCGCCTCAACAATCCCCTGCGTTGCGGACACTTCTATTTTCAAAATCGCGCCGTCGGAAAAAAATGTGACGGTTTTGTTTGCGGCGGAGGCAACGTCAGACAATATCAGCATCAGCGCGCCAATAATAATGCTATACGCTATCTTATTCATGTTCCTCTCCTTCCGCACAAAAAACCAGTTACTTGTATGCGGTGAATCAATCTATTTTATAGTAAAAGCTCCGGTTGCGCTGGCAATGGTATCAAGTTATAATCAGCGAACTTATAGGATTGCGGAGGTAGTTCGTGGATTTCAGCGAAGAAATCTCAGTCAAAGACATAGTCAATTTTCATATAAAAATCAACAATGCATCCAACACTAACAAAGCCCTCGCCGTGCTCTCATCCAGAGAAAAAGTAGAAGCGCTTAACATCATCAGTATCTCTTCGGCGCAACATAATTTCAAAATCGATGTGGCAAAATATTTTGTTTGCGATCTTGATCCACATGTGTGTCGCAAAGCGGAGCGCATACTCGAAACCCTTGTTCCCGGATGGGCCTCCGATACCGGAGAAAATATTCTTTTTCTTCTGAGATCAGCGGAAGGAGAAACCACCGCTAAACGTAGCGCCGCCGTCAAATTTCTATGCGAGATAATTGACGCGAAAAGTTTGCAGAATACTTTCCTGAACTTACTTAACAGCCGCAATAACACTCTCATGCCTGAAATCATTGATGTTCTGGAAGAATACATCAATTCTTCAAACAATGAAGCAGAGCAGGTGAAGATCTTTGACGCCTGTCTCGAAATCGTTGTTTCGGATGAGGCCGAGCAATCGGTCAAACATCATGTTTTCAATCTTTTAAACGTATTTTTCAAAAAAGTCGTAAAAACCCAACTGGGCGAAGCCTTGCACAAAAAATATATCGAGCGCCAAGTAGAAAAGGCCGAGAATGTTCACCGTTATATATGCGGCGGCGTCTGGGGGCTCAACGCTTATTTTCTTGAAGATCTTATCCGCCCCCTGAACAAAGGCGGCAAAATATATCAGATGAAAATGATTGACTACTTCTCGTTTATTCTGAACAAAGCGAATAACTTTGGGGAATTGGCTTCCGTCCTTAACACCGACCCCGACTATTGGAGCAAGAACAAGCCGATCAAAGAAGAAGATGTCAAAAATATCTGCCAGCGTATCAGACAGGCGTTGGAAGAATTATGGGAAGAGACTTCCGACAAAGAAGTGCGCGAACAAATAATGCGGATCAAGTACGCCGACATTCAGAATAAATCCACGCTGCTAAAACAAATCAAAGCAAACCTGGAAAAAGGCAAACTCATCGATTCGTCGCGGGAAAAAATTTTTATGTTACTGAAATGTTTTCTCCAACCAGGAGAAGACGAAACATTAAGGATTCAGGCAATAAATCTGCTCCTGTTTTCCATGGGAGATCAAGACAGCAAGCAAGCTTCCCTAGATTATCTAAAATATTACGCCGAAAACAAAAACCTGAGCGCCGCGGAAAGAGAAAGTGTCGCGGAAATCACGGGACAACTTCTGGAAAAAGCGGCTTTATCCGATTCTCAACGAAGCGCCGCCCGTTATCTTATGTTTTTAGTTACTCCGGAGCGCATCGCAAGCCAAGAGGAACAAAACGCTCTGATTACCTATTTGCGGGAAATTGTCGATGGCCGAGGGTTTGATAGCGCAAAGGCGGAGCAAAAAGCGTATCAGTCGCTTCAAACCTTATTGCCGCTCATTACGTCCGATCAGCTGCGCAACGTAATCCGGCATCTGGAATTCAAAATCAAAAAAAGGCCGGCTTATTCACCCTCAAAACCTACGTAAACTATCCTCTTTTACTCTTGTTTACCTCGGTTACATCTTTTAGGTATACTGACCGCCGCACATTCGAAAACCCGTCGTAGAAAGGTTGACGCGCCCATGGCCAAATGCTCAAGTTGCAACGCTCCGCTGCCGAATGCTTCTCTGCTGTGCGAGTATTGCGGCATTAGAAATGATATTGATTTAGCGGGAATTCACTACTACACAACCCATGAGCACGACTCTAACCGTATCTGTCCCCGATGTTCTCTCAAGCTTAAAACGCTTGATGTTAATCTGAACGGAACATTCCTTATTGATCGTTGCGACCGATGCCTAGGGCTGTTTTTCGATCCGGGAGAACTGGAAGCGCTACTCGAGGCTACAGTCAAAAATGTGTTTTTTGTTAACAAAGCGGGACTTGACAACATGAATCTGCGCAGGCAAGTGGAACAGCACGAAATAATCTATATTAAATGTCCGGTCTGCTCTAAAATGATGAACAGAGTCAATTTTGGCGTCAAAAGCGGCGTTATTGTTGACCGCTGCAGAGAGCACGGCGTATGGCTTGACGGGGGGGAATTGCGGGTTCTGTTTGAATGGATGAAACTTGGCGGCAAGCTTCTTGATCAGGAGCATCGGGAAAAAATGAAACGGAAAGAGGAAGAAAGGAAGAAAAAAGATAGGATAGTTGCCTCCTCATGGGAAACAGGAGACTCGTCATTTGACGAATTTGGATCAGTATTGCGCCATTCAGATCCGTATCTATTTCGAATCATTTTGTCAGCCATCAGATTTTTTTTCACCCGATAAACCTGTATTGCTTTATGGATAAAATGTCGTTTTTGTCGCGCTCGCAACATTTCCTGACCGCGATATTTTTGCGGGCATTTTTTCAGACAATTCATTTAAACAACTCGATTTGGCCCAAACGCATAAAAAGTTCAGTTTGAGCCCCTGAGCTCGCATTATCCGCAGCTTGCCGCTGTTCTTCTTCATGTATACATTTTTTCTGATTTTTTCCAAATCCGCTTTCGATTCAATCCGTTCTTACGAAAAGTCCCAGACAACGCCAAGGAAGCGGGTTATCCCCGCTGGCTGCTCCCGCCAACTTTATCGAAAAAAACAAAATATGGCGCGTCTTCATTAAATCAGATTCCTGTCTTGGCATCATCGCTCTTTCGTTGCTCACAAAACAGCGCCGCGATTTGCCAGAATCGATTCCGCACAAGGCGATATAGCCGCTTGATTTCAGTGTAGTTCCTCTTAGATTTTTTTAAAAAAACTCAACAGAGTCAGACTGATAATCAATTTTATAACGCATATAAACATCTACGGAGCAAAACCCAGCTTTTCCATAAAAATCAAACAACCCGCTGGACGGGAACACCTAAAATAGCATATATACAAAATGGCATGATACAAAACAGATCAAACCACTCAGGTGTCGTCAGTATTAACGCGGGGCAAGTAACGCTCCCCTAAAAGCAACCCGTTGAATTTTACCAGAACGCGCGTTGAACATTCTTATATTCTGAATAAATAAGCACCTACGCTTCCGACTCTGCGTTCGGAGAATGGCATGATGCTTCTACCCCGCGCTTTTTCAGAAACTGTTCGTCAGAGGGCATTCGACTCCACCTTAGAATGGGAAAGATAAACTGGCGGATTTAACGGGGGCTCTGTAAAAAATTCCAAGGCTAGTTTTATAATTCGATTTGCGTAAAGATTGTACGACGAGAGGAATCTGTGAAAATACTATTGAAGCATGCCTCGGCATTTTGTATGTTCCTCATTATCATATTCTGCGCTTTTTCCCGCATATATGCGGCCCAAGCGCAGTTTGACATCAATTTAAAAGAGTTACGGAAATCCCGCGCTCCTTATGATATTAATCTAGGAGAGCTTAGGCGCAATTCGCAAAAACAAACAGAATCAAAACAAAAACAACGGTCATACGCGTTTTCCAACCAAGAGACGTCGGCAGCTCCTGATTCCACTGACGAAACCAGCGCCTACGCCATTCAACAAGGCGATACTATTTCCCTGATTCTTACCCGATACTACGGGTTGTCGCAAACAGCGGCCGAACATCTAATCCCGCGGGTAATACGTATAAACAACCTTCGGAACGTTCGCAGGTTAACTATAGGCCAAACGCTGCTTTTTCCTCTTCCCTCACCGGAGAATATGCAGCGGAAGCAAACCGTTGAACAAAAAAAAATTACTGATGTAGACGCGACGAAGGCCGCTCCCATTTCCTCCCCGCAAGACACAGACTCATGGCAGGAAATTCAGATACGCGAGGCTTCGCCCTGCGCGTTGGCAAGAGAACTCTCGGAGAAACTTAAGTGGCATAGCGCATCGCTTGATATCTTTACCCGAGAAAACATATCTATCCATTTAAATGAACGTAAGCTGATTGTGATTTGCGGCGCTAAGCCATCCGAGGCAGATTCGATTGAGCGGCTCTTGGCGCATGGGAATATGCAGTTGCTGTTTTTTGAAGAAAATGAGTCCCCGCTCCGGGTAACGAAAACAATTTTTGAAAAGGCGGGGGTTTCAGTCAAAAAATCCAACGGAGAAACGGAGAAAAACTCTCTTACTTTTTTCTATCTCGCTCCGGACGCCAACAATCCGGGATATACTGTGCGTCTTACCGTCTTGCCTGAGGACGCAAACGCTGAAAAAGCAGGAGCTTCAGAAAAAGTATCCGAAATTTCCGAAGTAAAACCGGATCATGAGCCGGAAAAAGCCTTCAATCCTTCGGAAACATCCGGCGAGGTTTTAGAAAAATCCTTGGCTCTTGAATAGCCAATTGAACCGAAACAGAAAATAAACGCAAAGGAATAATGCCCACAGGGCATATAGAATGAAACGCCATGTCAGAATTAAGATTATTTTATCAGGAAAACGGCAAACTCAAAATATCGAAGTCGCTTGAAACCCTTAAAAAAGTGGATAAAAGCGCTTTGTTGTGGATTGACCTTATCGACGTGTCAGACGCTGAAGAAACCGAACTGGAACAGTTTCTTAAAATTTATATCCAGGACGATGAAGAAATTGAAGAGATAGAAATGTCGGCGCGCTTTATACAAACTGACGACAGTATTGTGGCAAATACAAGTTTTTTACCCGACGATTTTTTACCCGACAACAACACTCCAGAACCCATTTCGTTTATCCTTAAAAACGGAATTCTGGTATCGGTACGCGACATTGAATTAAAATCGTTCACCGAAACAGTGAAGAAAATTCACGCCAATACGCGCAATTTCCCCACAGGATACCACGTTCTGGTTACTCTGCTAGAAACTCGCGTGGAAACCGACGCCGATATGATTGAAGAGTTGACCGACCAGATTACTTCGCTCAGTAAAACGTTGAACAACGAAGACGACTTGGATGAAGAAATCCTGATACAAATTAAAGAGCTGCAAGAAAAAGTTATGATTATTCGTCAAAACATCCTGGACAAGCAGCGCGTGGTATCCAATCTGCTGAAATCCACGCTTGTACCCAGAGAACTCTTGCAGCGTCTTACAATGGTAATAAAAGATATAAACTCGTTGTTTGAATATATACGTTTCGGGTTCGACCGGCTGGATTACTTACAGGACACCTTTCTCGGCCTTGTAAACCTACAACAAAACAAAATTATAAAAATCTTTACCGTAGTCACAGTAATTTTCATGCCTCCAACGCTTGTCGCCAGCATTTACGGCATGAACTTCCGGCTTATGCCGGAACTGGACTGGGAATTCGGTTATCTGTTTTCCATCGCTTTGATGACAGGTTGTTCGGTCGCGTTATTGTATTATTTCAAAAAAAAGAAGTGGCTATAAAAATCTCTTTTTATCCGAAAGCTTCCAGCTCCAGTTAAGTTGATTGAATTTCCGGGATATTTTTAAAATATTCCCTTTCGTGAAGCGCTTAACGAAGCTTTCAATGCCTCTCCTTATGCTATTCCAAAATATTTTCAGGCCAGTAAAAACTGGGCGAACAACGTGAAAATTGGACGGACACGCCATGAATATTCTCTATTTTGACTGCTTCGCCGGGATATCTGGAGATATGNCCGTCGGGGCTCTTCTTGATCTCGGCGCGCCGCTTGATTATTTGCGCTCGGAACTACTCAAACTGGCCCTGCCCGACACATCCTACGCGTTATCCGTTAAGCGCGTCGAACGCCGCAAATGCCCGGCTCTTAAATTTGACGTGGCGATCCGCGAAGACCATAATCATCGCAATTACGCAGACATTGACATGATGATTGACAACAGCTCCCTCGCAAATGCGGTCAAAGAAAGGGCGCGACTCATCTTTCGTCGCCTGGCGGAGGCGGAATCCAAAACGCACGGCGTAGATATCAATAAAGTCGTTTTTCACGAGGTGGGCGCTATCGATTCCATAATTGATATTGTTGGGGTCGCAATATGCCTGGAATATCTGGGCGTTGACAACATATTTACGGCGCCGCTGCCGTTGGGCAGCGGTTTTGTTATGACTTCCCACGGTCGCCTCCCTGTCCCAGCCCCGGCAACGGCGGAGCTGCTGCGCGGCCTTGCGGTGCATAACCAATTTGGACCCGGCGAGCGGGTGACTCCGACAGGAGCCGCAATAGTGGCGGCTCTTGCCGATGTCTCGGGGCGATTCCCCTCCATGACAGTTTCAAAAATCGGATACGGCGCGGGAAGCGCGGATTTCGAGGACTGTCCCAATATTCTGAGAGCTTTTCTCGGCTTAAAAACAACCGAGAGCAATATCAGCGATGAAATAATCGTTGCCGAAACAAATATCGACGACTCAACTCCGGAGATTTTGGGCTTCGTTATGGAGAGACTGCTGGCCGAAGGAGCTCTGGATGTATTTTTCACGCCAATCCAAATGAAAAAGAACCGTCCCGCTACGAAACTTTCATTTCTATGCGCGCCGCCCCAACTGGATGAATTGGCGCGTCTAGTTCTTACGGAAACGTCCGCCATCGGCCTGCGCCATTACTGCGCGGCTCGAATCAAATTTGAGCGACGCACCCAATCCTGCGAGACAGAATTTGGGCCGGTGCGATTCAAATTACTTTTCGAACGCGGGAGCTTGATTCGCAGTACGCCCGAGTACGAAGAATGCCGGAGAATTGCCCTTGAGCGGGGCTTGCCTTGCCATGAGGTTATGAGGCGCTTGACGCGCTATGAACCGTCATATTGAGGTATGCAGACGGTATTTTTTATTGTCCGCGTGAAGCGGCCTTAAAAATATTGCTTTTTAAACGCCGATGAACTAGATTGGCTGGTCTCAGTTGTATTTTATCCTGCCAGGCGGCTTCATTGCAGCAGAACGCTCCGACAATTAAAGAACTCCGGAAAAAAATCGACAGCATCGATGACAATATTCTTACGCTTCTCAACGAACGTTCGCGTATTGTGATCGAAGTCGGGAACCTCAAGACCGGAAAAAGCATGGAATTTCATGCGCCAAGCCGCGAAAGAGAAATTTACGATCGCTTGGCTAAAAATAATCCCGGACCTCTTCCCGACGCCGCGCTGAAGAGTATTTATCGCGAAATCATCTCCGCCTGTTTGTCGCTCGAATCCCCTATAAAAGTCGCGTTCATGGGGCCAAAGGCTACATTCAGTCATCTCGCCGCCATGCAGCAATTCGGGTTGTCCGCCGAATTGGCTCCAATCAAATCCATCCCGTCCGTTTTTGAAGAAGTGGAAAAAGGCAAAGCTCTTTACGGCGTAGTACCCGTTGAAAACTCCACGGAAGGCGTTATTTCCCATACTTTGGATATGTTCGTCGGCAGCAGCCTGCAAATAACCGCAGAGATTCTCCTTGAAGTGCACCATGATCTGTTGTCGCGCACTGGTCGAATTGAAGACGTCAAAAAGATTTATTCCCATATTCAGCCTCTAGCCCAATGCCGCAACTGGCTAGAATCCAACCTCCCCGGCGTTCCGGCGGTGGATGTGGCTTCCACGGCCGTGGCGGCGCAGATTGCCAGCGAAGACTACTCAGCCGCCGCCATTGCCAGCGAACTTGCCGCTTCGCTTTACGATCTCAAAATTGTCAAAGACAAAATAGAAGACCAAGTCAACAACATAACGCGTTTTTTGGTAATCAGCCGCAAAGGATGCGATAAATCCGAAAATGACAAAACCTCTATTTTGTTTTCAGTAAAGGACGAAGCGGGAGTCCTGTGCCGTATGCTGGAACCTTTCGCCAAACGCGGCATAAATCTCTCAAAAATTGAATCCCGTCCTTTTAAACAGAAAGCTTGGGAGTATATTTTCTTCCTTGATCTGTATGGTCATGTATCCGATCCGGAAGTTGCGGCGGCTTTGGAAGAGCTTAAGTTATGCTGCCAATTCCTGAAAATCCTCGGATCCTATCCGCGCTCAATGTAGGAGAACTACTATATGTCTTGTTTCATTGAACGGCTAGCGATCATAGGAGTTGGGCTAATCGGAGGCTCTTTTGCCAGGGCCTTGCGCGAGGCAAACTCAGTGGGAAGCGTCATAGGCGTTGGTAGATCACGCGCCAACCTTGAACACGCGCGCTCTCAGGGAATTGTCGACGAGATATCTCACGATCCAGTCGAGGCGGTGCGCGGCGCGCAGATGGTATTCATTTCAATTCCTGTTTGTTCCATCCCCGCCATGGTCAAAACCATTGCTCCGGCTCTGGATCAAGGCTGCATCGTGACCGATGGAGGCAGCGTCAAAGCACAGATTGTCCAGGAGTGCGAGGAACTGATGCCCGCCGGGTGTTTTTTTGTTGGCGGACATCCGATAGCGGGTACGGAGCATGCCGGTTCAGCCGCTTCTTTTGCCACTCTTTTCAAAAATAAACGCTGCATACTGACTCCCACGGAGCGCACTGATAAATCCGCTTTTGAAATCGTATCCAGCTTATGGAAAACAGCGGGAGCGAATGTTTGTTCCATGGACCCCGCACACCACGACAGAGTGTTTGCCGAGATTTCGCACCTACCCCACGTCATTGCCTATGTTTTGGTCCATGCGGTGGGCAACGCGGACGTAAAAGGAGAAAATGTCCTTTCGTACTCCGCCGGAGGTTTTCGGGATTTTACCAGAATCGCCTCGTCGGACCCGGCCATGTGGCGCGACATTTCCCTGATGAATCGCGACGCAATTCTGTCAAGCATTGACGTTTTTTCGGCAAATCTTGCGGATTTGCGTAACAAAATCGACCAAGCTGATTCTCAGGGGCTTGCAGATTTTTTCACAACGGCAAAACAGTTTCGCGATGGGATTATCTAAAAACAGATTTATTTTATTAAACTTAAACAACCGACTTCAATGGAGTATCCGTGAGTTCCATAACCATCCGTCCAACGAAATCTCTGAAAGGCGAGATAAGCGTTCCCGGCGACAAATCAATGTCCCACCGTTCTATTATGCTGGGTTCCATTGCCAATGGTAATACTATCGTACGCGGGGTTCTTCGAGGCGAAGATAATCTGGCAACCATGGTGGCTTTGCGCGCCATGGGGGTGGACATTAACGATGACGGCCAAACCCTGATCATTCATGGTAGAGGTCTTCATGGACTTACAGAGCCCTCCGACGTCATTGACTGCGGCAACTCGGGCACGACAATGAGGCTCTTGAGCGGTTTGCTGGCGGGCCAGAATTTTTTCTCGGCGCTTACGGGCGATCAATATCTTCGCAAACGCCCCATGAAGCGCGTCATCGAGCCGCTTTCGCGCATGGGAGCAAAGATTCTGGGGAGATCGGGCGGCGCTTTTGCGCCTCTGGCAATCAACGGCGGCTCGCTTGACGCCATTGGTTACGATTCTCCGGTATCAAGCGCGCAGATCAAATCTGCCATCATGCTGGCGGCTCTTTATGCAAACGGCGAGACTTCCGTGCGCGAACCCAGCCCTTCCCGCGATCATTCCGAAAGAATGTTTAACCTGTTCGAAGCTTCGCTGAAAATTTTCCATAACGGCGTAACAGTTACGGGCGGATGCGAGCTGCGTGGCCAGGAAGTTACCATACCAGGGGATATTTCATCCGCGGCGTTTTTCATTGTGGCGGCTTTGATCACCCCCGATTCAGAATTATTGATCCGAAACGTGGGCGTTAATCCGACTCGTACTGGCATTATAGATATATTGAAGTCCATGGGTGGAAAGATAGCTCTGCTGAATGAACGGGAAGTATCGGCCGAACCCGTGGCGGATATTCTGGTGAGTTCGTCTAATCTTAAGGGAATATCTATTTCCGGTGATCTGGTGCCGCGTGCCATTGACGAATTTCCCGCCATTTGCGTAGCGGCCGCCTACGCGGAAGGGACAACGTCCATTCGCGGCGCTCATGAGCTAAGAGTCAAGGAGACAGACCGAATTTCCGCCATGGCGTTAAACCTGCGCGAACTGGGAGTTGACGTCTCGGAGCATGACGACGGGATGGATATAACAGGGGTTGATCGTTTTGAGGGAGGCGCCGTAAAAAGTTGCGGCGATCACCGCATTGCCATGTCCCTCTCTGTTGCCGGTCTGGCAGCGGCTGATTGCGTAACAGTTCATGATATTGATTGTACGGCGACGTCCTTTCCAAACTTTTACCCACTACTAGAGCAACTCATAAGAGGCGGCGCATGAATAATAACCATGGGCTGGTGATTGCCATCGACGGGCCGTCCGGAGCCGGAAAAAGCACTGTTACAAGACTGTTGGCTCAACGTCTTGGCTATATACAAATTGATACCGGAGCCATGTATCGGGCGGCGGCTCTGCTCATCAACCGTGCCGGCTTGGATTTGGACGACGCCGAGTCGCTCAAACATTTTTGCGCTAACTTAAACATCCGTCTCGAAAATGAAACCGGGGTTCAAAGAGTAATCGCTAACGGCTGTGATGTGACAAGTCACATCAGAACGCCTGAGGTTTCTCTTATGACATCGCGCATATCCGCCCTGAAACCAATCCGCGAGGCGCTAGCGCAGGCGCAGCGCTCAATGGATCGTAGAGAAGGCGCGATACTTGAAGGAAGAGATATTGGAACCGTTGTTTTTCCCGACGCGGACATCAAGTTTTTCCTGTTTGCCTCGCCCGAAATCCGCGGGAAAAGACGTTTTGACGAACTGACCGCAAAGGGAGTGCAAACAACGCTTGAAGAAACCGTAGCGGCTATTATCCAGCGAGACGAACAGGACTCTAAAAGAGAGCTGTCCCCCCTTAAGCAGGCAGACGGTTCCATTGCGATAGATTCATCGGATATGAACATTGACGATGTCGTGGATCGGATGGAGACCATTGTCCGAACAAAGGCGGCGCAAAAAGGGAGAAACAAATGAAAGTTATCCTAGCCAGACGCGCAGGCTTCTGCTTCGGCGTCAAGCGCGCTACCCAGATGGCGTTCGAAGCGGCAAACATGGACAAGAAGACCTATACTCTAGGTCCGATTATACATTCCCCGCAAGTCGTCAGCAAGCTGGAAGGTATGGGAGTAAAAGCCCTTGAAAACCTGGATAGCGTCAATAACGGAACCATAATCATCCGTTCTCACGGAGTGGCGTCCCACGAAATTTCAGAGGCCATTTCCAAAGAGTTGGAAATTGTCGACGCAACCTGTCCGTTTGTGAAAAAAGCCCAAGAGCACGTCAAACGTCTCTCCGAAACTGGTTACGGCGTTGTGGTTGTTGGCGACGCCGACCATCCCGAGGTTCAGGGAATCGTATCCTACGGCGGCGACAGAGTTTTCGTGGTGGGTTCCGGCGACGAAGTTAAAAAACTGCCGGTTATGAGCAAAATAGGTATTGTCGCCCAAACGACACAGTCTTTTGAAAACCTGAAAAACGTAGTGCTTGAGTGTTTGCTGCGAGGAGGAGAAATACGCGTTTTCAATACTATCTGCGACGCGACCGCCGTGCGCCAGGAAGACGCAAAAGAATTGGCGCGCCGGGTTGACTGTATGTTGGTCATTGGCGGATATAACAGCGCAAATACCCGCAGGCTTGCTGAAGTTTGCGTTGAACTTCAGCCGCGCACCCATCATATTGAAACAGCCGCCGAGATTAATCTGGCCTGGTTCGACGGGGTTGACCGAATTGGCGTCACGGCCGGAGCCTCCACCCCAAAATGGATAATTGACGAAGTTATGAACAAACTCAAAGAAATCAACAAAAACGATTGAAAACATATGAATAGATTGGTACATTACGCGCTTATGTTGCGAGGCTCGAAAAAAAGAGTAAAAGAAAACGTTCAGGGGGGATGGTTTCATGGTTGATTTCAAACGGCTCGACGCTGCTGACGGTGGCGATTTTGACGATTCGGACGCGGAACAACAGAGCAATGAATTTGCAGAGCTTTACAACGAAAGTCTGAAAGATAAGCCCGAAAGGGACAAAATCATAGAAGGAACGGTCGTTCGAGTTGACCAGGATACCGTACTCGTTGATATCGGTCTTAAATCCGAGGGATTTGTACCTACAAATGAATTCCGTGACGCAAACGGAGAGATTACCGTAAAAGTAGGCGACGTAATCAATGTTCTTATGACCCGCGAAGACGGCCGAAAAGGATATCGTCTTTCTAAAAAGAAAGCTGACTATCTTGCCGCATGGGAAAAAATTGGCGACGCGGGACATGAAGGCGGTGTTGTTGAAGGTACGATCACGGAACGAGTAAACGGCGGTTACAATGTGGATGTTTTCGGCGTCCAGGCATTTCTGCCCGCTTCTCAGGTTGATATTCGTCCTTCCTCGGACCCATCCTCCTATATTGGACTGACCAGCTCATTCAAAGTTATCAAGCTTAACCAACGCCGAAACAATATAGTGCTTTCACGCCGCGTCATGCTTGAGGAAGAGCGCGCCGCCGCCCGCGAAACCACGCTTGCAAACCTTGAAGAAGGCCAAATCGTTACCGGCATAATCAAAAATATTGCGGAGTACGGAGCTTTCGTGGATCTGGGAGGGGTTGATGGTTTGCTCCATGTTTCCGATCTTTCTTGGGGCAGAGTTGGAAAACCTTCGGATGTCTTGGAATCCGGACAAGAGATCACCGCAAAAGTACTGAAATTTGACCGAACCAAAGGCAAAATTTCGCTTGGCGTAAAACAGACCACCCCTGATCCCTGGCTTGACGCACAGAACAAATATCAGGAAGGAAGCCGGATCAAGGGCAAAGTCGTAAGTCTTATGGATTATGGCGCATTTGTGGAGCTGGAGCCAGGCGTCGAAGGATTGATTCATGTTTCAGAAATGTCATGGACCAGACGTATTCGCAAAGCGGCTGATGTTTTGTCCGTAGGCGAAGAAGTTGAAACAGTCGTTCTTGGCGTTGACATGAGCAACCGTAAAATATCTCTTGGCCTGAAACAAACAACCGAAAATCCTTGGACAAGTATTGCCGAAAAATATTCGGTTGGGACAAAAATAGAAGGTCAGATCAAAAACATGACCGACTTTGGAATGTTCATCGGCATTGAAGACGGTATTGACGGATTGGTTCATGTCTCAGACATTTCATGGGTCAAGCGGATCAAACATCCCGGCGACGTCTATTCCAAAGCCGATATCGTTCAGGCGGTTGTGCTTAAAATTGATGCGGATAATGAACGCCTTTCCTTGGGTATCAAGCAACTTGAACCCGATCCTTGGTCAACCGCTCCCACAACCTATAGCCCTGGTTCCAGAGTAACCGGCAAAGTAACTTCTCTGACCGATTTTGGCGTGTTTATAGAGCTGCAGGAAGGAGTCGAAGGCTTGATTCACGTCTCGGAGCTCTCCCGCGAGAAAGTGCCTTCCGCAAAGGAATTTGCCGCTATTGGCGACAATCTGGAAGCGGTGGTGCTTAATTGCGATCCGAAAGAACGCCGCATTTCCCTTTCAATAAAAGCCATTCAGGCGGCCGCAGAGAAAGAAGAGTTTGAGCAATACCTGGGCTCCCAGGGCAAAGCAACCTCAAATCTCGGCGAATTGTTGCAACAGGAAATGAATAAAAACAATCAATAACCAGGTTTAATACAAGCGGGAGTATATACAATGACCAAAAGTGAGTTGATTGAAAAAGTGGCGCTGGAGCAAGGCGATCTGAGCGTGAAAGTATCCGAATTACTCGTCAACACGGTTTTTGACTCAATCGAGGACGCTCTGACAAAAGGGGATAAAGTCGAGATTCGCGGTTTCGGAAGCTTCACCATCAGAGAGCGCACAGGCCGCGAGGCGCGTAATCCCAAAAGCGGTGAGATTGTAACTATCCCCGCGAAGAAAACTCCGTTTTTCAAAACGGGAAAAGAGCTTAAAGAACGGGTTAACTGCGCCTGATACGCTTTTCTGTTTTTTTGTAAGTTTGACACAATGCCCGAATGGCGGAACAGGTAGACGCAAGGGACTTAAAATCCCTCGGCAGAAATGCCGTGCCGGTTCGATTCCGGCTTCGGGCACCATTGGAATCGCTTTTAAATGAAAGCGCCTTTAGCGTATAAACGTTAAAGGCGCTTTTTTGGTAATAAGCCAATAAATTTAAGGGGAAAAGAATGAAGAGAAACGACAACCATCTAAACCTGTTCTTTCTGTTTATATGTATCATCTCCATAGGCGCGTTGGCTGGATGCAGCATGACATCCGCCACCAAAATACAATACGACAGTGGATCGCCGCCTGGCAAAGTTTAATGGCGTGAAGCAGAATTTCGAACTTCACTTGAAGGAGTGCGAATGGCGCTACAACCGAGCGGCGCCTCAACTTCTCGCGGCTCTCAAACTTTTGGTGTCAAAGAACAAAAAACTGAT
>JGI994J12354_10000670_pt1 | contig 34305 bp, 25 predicted proteins | sample IntmicLarv3ML3BL_FD_12354 | JGI IMG/M metagenome (IMG submission 12354) | reverse complement strand
TTTCTGTTTGACTCGGCTCTCATTGTGCTATTTTTAATGCGTATAAATAAAAACGGAGCTGTTGCTCACCATTTTTTCAATGGTTTTGCAACAGCCCCCTTTTTTCATGTTCGTCCATATTCACGCGGCGTCACCCCTTCTCTTTGTTTAAAGGCTCTCCCAAAATGTGAAACATTGAAAAATCCGAGTTTTTCTGAAATTTGAGTGATGTTTAGTTTTCCTTCTCTGAGCATTCGCTTTGCTTCGTCCATCTTCATTTTCAAAAAGAATTCGATTATTCCCATTCCCGTATTCTTTTTAAATATCTGCTTGATATAAGGAACACTATATCCAAAATCGGCAGCGATTTGCTCTATCGTAAGTTTTTGAGCAATGTTTTGCTCTAAATATTCAATTATTCTTTCCGCCAAATGAGAGGGCTTTGTTTTTGTTCTCGCCGAAATGTTTTTTTCGCGGCGAATTATGTTCAACAACAGCATCATCAGGCAAACCTGAGATTCCTGTACTATATCAGGCGGAGTATCATATTTCATTTTATAAATCATTTTGTTGCTTCCGAGATTGGCTTGAAAAAGATGAACTCCATCATTCAAATACTCTCGTTCTTTTGGTGTCAAAACAATAATTCTGTGTGCAATCGCGTTTATTATCGAACTTTTTGAAGAAAATCCCACTGTCGTGCTGATTGTATTACTGCTTTTGATTTTTCTGCCATTAGGTACATTCGGTTTAATTATATATATCTCACCTGTTTCCACAACACATGCTTCTTCTTCCATTGCAATTTCTAAGGTGCCTTGATTTATATACACCAGTTCCCAATTTTTTGCGAAAATCCCGGTTATTTCAAGACTATCCGGAAATTTACTGCTGTAATACCAATGCATTCTATCTATTTCTAAAACCGGTTTTACCTGAACACCTGTTATATGCGGCGAATCCATAAAAACATCTCCAATTATTTGGATTTTACATTGCGAAATTCCCGTTAATAAACACCGGAACTTCTCTTCCCTCGCTTGTAATTCCCGTAATTTGCATGTCGGCAGTCCCTATCATGAAGTCATGATGATCCTGTGCGTGATTTAAGCCTGCCTTTTCACGCTGACGCATATTCATTTCAACTCCGCCGCGAACCGTGTCGGGATATGCTTCTCCCAACGCCAGATGGCATGAAGCGTTTTCATCATAAAGAGTATTATAAAACAACACATTCATGTTTGAAATCGGCGAATTGTGGGGAACAAGCGCAACTTCTCCCAAATAATCCATGTTTTTAAGAGATTTCAACAGTTTTTCTATTATTTCCTTGCCCTCATCATGTGCCTTAACTTCGATTACCTTTCCGTTTTCAAACCTAAAGCTGAATTGCTCGACGACGTTTCCGTTATAAACAAACGGCTTTGAACCGACTACCGTTCCGTTTACTCCCGTTTTAAACGGTGCTGTGAAAATTTCTTCCGTCGGAATGTTCGGAAAGAAAGGTATTCCTTGTTTGCTTGTGTCACCCGCGCCTGACCATATGTGGCCTTCGGCAAGGTCAAGTGTGAAGTCTGTTCCTATTGAATTTTTAAATCTCAGCGTTTTGAAATTATAGTTGTTCATAATTTCCATGTTTTTTCTCATATACGCCGCGTGATTTTTCCAATCTGTGACCGCATCCTCTCCGCCGATGCGGCAGGCGGCATATATTGCGTCCCAAAGATACATTGCCGCTTCCTCACTGCTTGAAGTATTCGGGAATACCTTTTTCGCCCAAGCTTCGGAAGGAACTGACACAACACACCACTGAACACGGCTCTCCATCACTCTTTTTGTATATGGTTTAATTGCTTTATCTGCCGCTTTGCGCGCCGTAATAACACGGTTGATATCAACACCTTTCATAGCTTCGGGGTTCGAAGCCGATATTTTCAAAAGTGCCGCGCCCTTTTTAGTAAGTTTGTTCAGCATTATTTTTGTCCATTCCGGATATTCGCCAAACACTTTTTCTTTCGCATTTAAATATCTTTCGCGGGTGCACATATCATCAAACCAATTTATAACAACGTCGTGGGCACCGAGCGCATATGCCTCCGCTGCAGCTAACCTTACAAAATAGGCGCACTCAACAGGGGCTGTAATTACCAATGTCTGCCCCTGTTGAATATTAACTCCTGTGCTGACGATTAAGCCAACATATTTTTTAAGAAAATCGGGTCTGTAATTTTCCATATTTAATTCGTCCTTTCGTGATTATTTTCTCGGTTGTATTATATACCAAATCAAACTAAAAAATCAAGTAATTTTCGCCTTGATTCTCTTCTTAGTTTATGCTATAATTTATAATGATTAATTTTGGATAATCGTCACAATCGGAGGCAGCATTATGGATAACACAAATAAAAGCGACGTTTTGGAAAGCATTCTGAACGGTATGGATGCATACGTATATGTTACCGACCCTATTACGGATGAAATCCTTTTCATAAATGATAAAATGCGCAATCACTTTGATTTCAGTAACAAAAACGGTGAGGGAATCAGGTGCTGGGAGGTTTTGCAAAGCGGATTAAGTGAACGCTGTTCATTTTGCCCCATGCACCGTTTGAATAAATACCCTGATGAAACAATAGTTTGGGAGGAACACAACACCGTTACAAAACGCTATTACCGAAATTCCGACAAGCTTATAAAATGGACTGACGGCAAGCTTGTTCATATGCAGCATTCAATTGATATAACAGAAATGAAAGAGGCCGCTGCTGTTGTTGACAGAAGGCTTGCCCAGCAGGAGATCATGTCAAAAATTTCTCAAAATTTTGTTTTCGGATATGATATTGAGGAAACTGTTTCCGCCTCCTTGAAGATGGCGGGCGAATTCGCAGGTTATTCGCGAATGGTTTTGGCATATTTTGACGAGCAAACAGAATCATTAAAACTCACGCATGAATGGACTGCAAACGGCGTAAAAACAACGAATCCAAACGCTCTTATTCCCTTTAAACGCGGCGAATATATTTATGATCTTATTACCGAAAAAAATTCAATCGTTCCGCACAATCACTCTGCTATATCGGATTTTTATTATCCAACACTTACGAGCGGACAAAGCTTTCTTTCCACTCCAATTTTTCTTAAAGGAAAGTTGCTTGGAATACTTGAATTTTTTATTTCCGAGGATAATTACCCGTGGGAAAGCAGCGATATACATCTCGCAGAGTTTTTAGGCAGCTTATTTGCCGGTGTGCGTGACCGCAAGCAAGCCGAAATAAATTTCGCAAAAATGAACACCCTTATCGACCGCTTGTCACAACCTGTTGTTTACATTGATACCGAAGAAAACGTTACGCATTATAACGCCGCCACCTATGAGGTTTTCGGATATACCGAAGAGGAGCTTCTCGCGGGCGGTCTTTTGATGTTGTTTGGCGAAAAAACTTTCTATAGGGTTCGTACCGAAGTTTGGCCAAAAGCATTTAGGGATGGTTTTATTGAAATCGATTTGCCCCTAATTCACAAAAACGGCAATGTAATGATATTTTCTTTCATCGGTGTAGTTGTTCACACAAAAGACGAAGCACCGCAACTTGCCACGTTCGGTGCAGACATTACCGATCTCGTTGTCGCTAAAGAAGCTGCTGAAACGGCAAGCAAGGCAAAGGGTGAATTTTTGGCGCGAATGAGTCATGAAATACGCACACCTATGAACGCCATTATCGGTATGACGAATATCGCGCAGGATTCAGACGATCCCGAACGCAAAAATTACTGTTTAGATAAAATCAGCGACGCATCGAAACATCTTTTAGGTGTAATCAACGACATATTAGATATGTCAAAAATTGAGGCAAATAAATTTGAAATAAGCATATCGGAATTTGATTTTGAAAAAATGCTGATTAATATCACGAATATGATTTGCTTCCGAATGGATGAAAAGAATCAGAACTTTGTTGTTAATTTCGACCCAACAATTCCAAGGTGTGTAATAAGTGACGAGCAACGGCTTTCTCAAGTAATTGTCAATCTTTTGTCAAATGCAGTTAAATTCACACCCGAACACGGAACAATTTCCTTGGATATTAAACGAATAAAAACAACCGGCAATGAAATTAATTTGAAATTTATTGTCAGCGATACTGGCATTGGTATTTCTCCCGAAAAGCAAGACAAGCTTTTCAGTTCATTTGAGCAAGCCGACGGCAGCATTTCAAGAAAATTCGGCGGAACAGGACTTGGACTTGTTATTTCAAAGCGCATTGTAGAGCTTATGGGCGGACAAATATGCATCGAATCGGAATTGGGTCAAGGGACAAAGGTAATTTTCGATATTATCGCCGAGGAAGGTTCGCCGCACAGAGGCTCAAACGCGAAAATTTCTCATAAAATAAATATAGAAAATCTCCATATTTTAGCAGTAGATGATTCTCTTGCCACCCGTGAATATTTTCAACATCTTATGGAACGCTTAAATTTGAAATGCAGTGTAGCCGAAAGCGGAAACGACGCACTCGAAATGATAGAGACCGCCGCGCAAAACGGCAATCCGTTCAATTTTTTCTTCATTGATTGGATGATGCCTAACATGAACGGCATTGAACTTGCTTCGACTATAAAAGAAAAATTGCCTTTGGACAGTGTTATTATTATGATTTCCGCCACCCAATGGTCAGACATTGAAAGTAGTGCAACAAAAGCCGGCATTGACGGATTTATTCCGAAACCTCTGTTCCCCTCCGCGCTTGTCGATTGCATAAACAGCTGTTTAGACGCCGCTCCTGAAGATAATATAAACGCTGCCGATGTTCAAAAGCACTTTGATTTTTCAAATTATCATTTATTGCTTGTTGAAGACGTTTTTATCAACCGTGAAATCGTTATTGCATTGCTTGAAGACACAAAAATAAAAATCGATATTGCTGAAAACGGCGTTGAAGCAATTGAAAAATTTGAAACCAATGGCGGCAATTACGACCTTATTTTTATGGATATTCATATGCCCGTTATGGATGGTTATGAAGCTACGCAAAAAATCCGTAAGCTTGATAATGCAAAAGCAAAACAAATTCCGATTATCGCAATGACTGCAAACGCTTTCAAAGAAGATGTCGATAAATGCAAGGAGTGCGGAATGAACGACCATGTTTCCAAACCAATTGACATAGATGTCATGCTCGGCAAGATGAAAAAATGGTTAAATCCGATTATATAAACCCTTTTCGGTTGTTGATTCTGAGGATCGTTTTTCTCGCCAAATCAACAACAATAACGCTTGAAGCAATCAGCACCACAACTAAAAGCTCACGCGGCAGAAGCCCTGCCGTTCTGAACAATGAGCCGCCGTAATAGATCAGCAAAACCTGTATTACTGAAACCAGTGCCATTATTATCAAAAACACTTTATTGCCGTAAATATGCGATAGAAGATTGATTCTGTGTGTTCTGGCGTTAAAGCTGTTAAAAACTCCCGCAAAAATGAAAAGCGCAAAAAACGCTGTCATCATATATTTACTTTCAGTGCGAAAAAACGTCGAGATGAGCGGTGCTTTCAGAAACAGCAGACACATGATTGTCGTATAAAGCCCAGTAAAAACTATTTGACTGAACATATAGCGGTTGATTATTTTTTCATTTCTCTCTTTCGGAGTTTCTTTCATATATTCTTTCAACGGCACTTCACCCGCATATGCAAGCCCTGCCAGCGTGTCCATTATCATATTTACCCACAACATTTGAATGACCGTTACGGGAAGCTCAATTCCTATGAACGGTCCTATTACGGAGACACCAACCGCACAAAGATTTATCGTCAATTGGAATACGAGAAATTTCCTTATGCTTTTAAAAATCGTGCGTCCGTAAAGAATCGCTTTAACAATCGACGCGAAATTATTGTCAAGAATCACAATATCTCCTGCTTCCTTAGCAATTTCCGTGCCGTCACCCATTGCGAATCCAACATCGGCGCGTTTAAGTGCTGGCGAATCGTTTACGCCATCGCCCGTCATTCCCGCGACTAAGCCTTTCTCCTGTGCCAATCGAACAAGTCTGCTTTTGTCGGACGGCAGGGCACGGGCAATCACTTTTATTTTGTCTAAAATATTTTTCACTTCGGAATCTGTCATGTTGTTTAGCTCATCACTTGTCAAAACAGTATTCCTTTTTATAACATCAATCAATCCGCATTTTTTTGCTACACTCACTGCGGTGTCTTTGTTGTCACCCGTAACCATAACAACCTGCACTCCCGCTTCCATAACATCTCTAATCGCCGCACGCGCTTCTTTTCTTATTTCGTCGTGTATGCCTATAAAACCGATAAGTCTAAGGTTTTTTAATCCTTCATTTCTTTCGGAAGCGCATAACGCAATGATTCTGATCGAATCGCCAGCAAGTTCTTTCAATTTATCGTTTAATTCTTTCACTTTGTCAAATCCTCCGACGCAATGTGGCAAAAGAATTTCAGGTGCGCCTTTTACAAAAAGCCTTCTCCCCTGCCCTGTGATTACTTCGCTTGCGGAAAATTTATCTCGTGAATTGAATGGAACAAATGTACCTTTTTCATATTTAATTTCATTTTTCAAATCCTTTCGAACAAAGTCGAGCAATGCCCTGTCTGTCGAATTTCCACCTATTATTTTCCCGCCTGCTCCAATTTTTGCACTGTTATTGAAATAGCAATTAATCTTAACCAAATCATATATTTCTGTTTGCTTTTTCAGGCTTTTCAGATCCGTCACGTTCCCATGTTCGTCGATAAATGATGTCGCTTCGAGCTTGCCTTTTGTTAGTGTACCTGTTTTGTCGGTAAATAATATGTTAAGGCTGCCACTCGTTTCTATTCCGAGCAATTTTCTCACAAGGACATTATCTTTAAGCATACGGCGCATGTTCGCCGAAAGAACTACCGTAATCATCATCGGCAAACCTTCAGGAACCGCCATAACAATAACTGTTATCGCCAGTGTAAACGCTTTCATTAAATCTCTTATTATAAATTGACTGTTTCTGACATAAGCCATTATTAACACGGGATTAAAATTGTTGTCTATTACAATGTTATTGAAAAGATTGGCGGTAGCGACAATCGCGGCGGCTATATATCCAAAGATGCTGATTGTTTTTGCGAGACTTGCAAGCCTTGCTTTAAGAGGACTTTCTATAGTTTCCTCTTGAATTTCGGCAGCAATTTTTCCATAAACAGAATTGTCACCGACATTCGTAACCGACATTACTCCTTCACCCTCGCAAACAATGCTTCCTCGCAAAACTCTATTCCCTGTTCTTTTCCTTTCTTCCTTAGCTTCGCCGTTTAATGCCGATTGATCAGCCGAAAGATATCCTTCAAGCAACTTGCCATCGGCGGGAATTCGCTCCCCTGCCTGAATCGACACAACATCGCCAACAACAATCTCGCCTATCGGAAACTCGCAAAGCTTGCCGTTTCTTATGACCCGACAATTTATTTTTGCAGCATCCTCCTGAAGCTTTTCAAACGCCGACTCACTTCCGTATTCCGACAGTGTGGAAACAAGTGTGGCAAGCAAAACTGCTATTGCTATTCCTGCCGATTCAAACCAATTAAATTCTTTTCCGAACATCAGAAATACGTTTATGGCTAGCGCTATAAGAAGAATTTTTATTATGGGGTCGCCAAAAGCAGACAGATATTGCTTAAAAAACCCATCCTTTTTCTTTTTTGCTATATCATTTGAGCCGTGTTCTCGGCGTGAAATTTCTGCTTCCTTGCTTGTAAGTCCTTTATAATTCATTCTCTTCTCCGCAATAAAATAATTTGATATATTTTATTACGCTAATCGAATTTATAGTACAGGCAAAATTGCTTTAGGCAACGCTTCAATCAAATCTCCCGCCGTCATTCCGTATTGCCCGAATTTCTCAGCACATATGTCCCCTGCTTTTCCGTGAACCCAAACAGCGGCGGCAACGGCTTCATCCGGCGCATATCCCCGCCCGATTATTGAAGCGATAACACCCGCAAGAACATCGCCGCTTCCTGCTGTCGCCATTCCTGCGTTTCCGGTTGTGTTGCACCAAACAAAGCCCGAAGAATTTGCTGTAATTGTTTTGCAACCTTTCAAAACAAGCGTGCAATTGTGTTTTTTAGCAAAATCAATAGCCGAATTCAATCTGTTTTTCCCTTGGAATCCGCCTAAACGCTTAAATTCACCATCATGCGGCGTAATTATTTTAGGACATGACGCACCTTGCAACATTTTCGGTTGTTTGGAAATCGCAGTAATCGCATCGGCATCTATAACAACCGGAACACTCGCATTTTGAAGAATATTCGCCACAATCACACTCGATTCTTCGGAAATTCCCATTCCCGGACCAATCAAACACACATCACAGTTTTCAAGCCTTTTTAATATTTCTTTTCTTTTATCAGGCAGGGGAAACACCATCGCTTCCAACGCCCCTGTTGCGACAATTGAATAGATATTTCTCGGCACTCCTACCGAAACCAATCCTGAACCACAGCGCAGTGCCGCTTTCGCCGCCAAAAGTGCTGCGCCTGTCATTCCTTCGCTTCCCGCGATAATTAAAACTTTTCCGTAATCACCTTTGTGGCTGTCGACATTTCTTGTCGGAAAAAATTTTGACACAAACTTTGCATCGGTCATTCTTCCGTGAAATTTTGCTGTTTCAAATGCTTCTTTTGGAATTCCTATGTCGGCGATTTCAATTTTGCCGCAATATAATGCACCCGGTGTAACCATCTGCCCGAATTTCGGCATTGAAAACGTGATCGTTTCCGTTGCTTTGACCGCTTCACCCCTAATCTCCCCTGTATCGGCTGATATTCCGCTCGGCATATCTACTGCTATTACAGGTTTGTTAAGCGAATTAATGAGTTTAATAACCTCAACCGCTTTGCCCTCCACGGCTCGATTAAGCCCTATTCCGAAAATCGCATCTATTATAATGTCGTAATCCTTGCAAAACAATTCTACTTCTTCTATGTTTATTTCTTCACTAATTAAAAAGCAACGAGTGTAGATGCCTTGATTATTCAATAATCGAGCGACAATTTTGCCGTCGCCGCCGTTGTTTCCCGAGCCGCAAAAAACTGCCGTTTGACTTTTTTCTTTGACATATTTCAACACCGCTTTCATCACGGCTTTCGCTGCGTTTTCCATTAGTTTTTCAGATGGAACGCCAAGCTTTTCGATAGCGTATTTGTCTATTTCAAGCATTTCCAACCCACTCGCAATTAGCATTAACTGTTTCCTCCCCTATTTTCTATCCCCAATCGGCAACACAAACGAAAATTCACTTCCTTCGCCTATTTCACTTCGAATTTCAATCTTTTCACCGTGCATTTTCACAAATTCACTAACAATCGACAAGCCCAAACCGCTTCCCCTTTTGTCACCACCGCGAGATAAATCTACTTTATAAAATCTGTCAAACACACGTTTTTGATCCTCTGCGCTTATTCCGATTCCGCTGTCCGAAACGCTTATTCTTATTTTTCCATTGTTTAAAACCTTTGTTTCGATCGTCAACTTTCCGTTTGTCTCTGTAAATTTCACAGCGTTTTCGCACAAGTTATAAATTACCCTCTGAATTTTTTCTCTGTCGGCGCAAACCACCGTCGTTTCCTCAGCAAGCGAAACATTCATTTCTATTTGTTTTTCAGCTGCGCGCGGTTCTATAAGTGCTACCGTCCGTCTGATGAGCTCACAAATGTCAAAATCCTCAAGACTAAGCCCCGAATCGGCTTCGTTGATGTTGTTTATGTCGAGAATATCGTTTGCCAATTTCGACAACCTGTCTGTTTCATCAAGAACTATGTTTAAATAACGCCCGTGTGTTTCTTCGGGTGCCGTTCCGTCAATAATAGCCTGCAAAAATCCTTTTATAGAAGTCATCGGAGACCTCAAATCGTGAGAAATATTGGAAATAAACTCACGGCGGCTTGTTTCGTGATTGTCTAATTTTTCTGCCATATAGTTAAAACTTTCAGCAAGCTGACCGACCTCATCACGGCTTTTCACAGTTAAACGCTTGTCAAAATTGCCGTCGGCTATTGTTTTTGCCGCTTCTGTCATTTTGTGTATCGGCTTTGAAATTGTTCGTGAAGAAAGATATACAAAAACGAATGAGATCAACAGCGATATCAGCAGGCAAACAATCATTATTCGCATAAAATCACGCGCCATTTGTTCAATTTCCGTAAGCGGCGTGCTGATGAAAATTGCATATCGGAATATTTCTGTTGTTTCCAATTGAAAACCCGCCTCAGAACCAGTCACCATTCTCAGCGTTATGTTAACCGGATAGCACACAGTAATTACATTTTCTTTATAAAGCCCTCCAAACGTACCCTTAACAGTAATTTTTTCACCCTCAAGCAATGGTTTTATGGTGTCAGTTTTCAACACATTGTAGATAATCTCTCCAATATCATTCGGATGTGCTTCTTTTAAATCATACGTCACCGCAAACGGTGAAAATTTCGTTTCGATTTGGTCACTTTCATTTACTTCGAGAATGAAAAACGAACCCCCGAAAAACATATACGGGTTGTTCAATTGTGCCGGTGATGATTTGAGAACTTCTTCGATATTTACACATTGTTTAAAAAGATCTTTTTCTTTTTGATTAACAAAAAAGCTTTGAGAAAGCGAAATAAGCCCTATTCCCAAAACTCCGAAGCACAGCGCGAAAGTACACATATAAGCGGCAAACTGTTTTCTGAAAATTGTTTTGAACATCTAATCACCGCGCCTCAAATTTATAACCGACACCCCAAACCGTTTTAATACCCCAGTCGTCATCGTTTGTCATTTTTTCCCGTATTCTTTTAATGTGAACGTCAACCGTTCTCGTGTCTCCCGCAAACTCATATCCCCAAATTCTGTCAAGCAATTGCTCTCGTGTGAAAACTCTGTTCGGGTGGTTCGCCAAATAATAAAGCACCTCGAACTCTTTCGGCGGAAGCTCAAGCGTTTCTCCATGATAGGTTACTGTATATGTTGATGGATTCACCGCCAGATTAGGGTAAACTATTTGTTTTGATGTGTCACTGTCTTTGTTCTCATATCTTCGCAAAACCGCCTTTACACGCGCGACAAGCTCTTTTGCGTCAAATGGTTTAACCACATAGTCATCAGCACCCAGCTCAAGCCCTAAAACCTTGTCGAATGTCTCCCCCTTAGCCGTAAGCATTATTATCGGCACAACACTTATTCGCCTTATTGCCGCGCAAACTTGATAGCCGTCCATTTCGGGTAGCATAAGGTCAAGCATTACTAAATGCGGGGAATATGAAGCGAACTTATCTACGGCCTTTTTGCCTGTGTTTACTTCCAATGTCTCATAACCTTCTTTGTTAAGGTAAAGCGAAATAAGCTCAGATATATGAGGATCGTCATCAACCACTAATATTTTTATTTTTCCCGCCATTTCATCAGCTCCTTGTTTTTTAATTATACCCATAATAGCAGACAAATTGAAACAATATATGAATTTATTGTTAATTCTTTACTTTGAGAATTTTATCATAATTGTTTTCAATAAACAATACTCTTGTTGACCTCTTTAAGGTTTTTGGTGTATCATTATTGTAATTGAAAAATAAACGCTTGACACAAAGTGAATTGTGGCGTATATTTAAAAGTGAATTTAAATTCACCAAGGAGAAACTTCACATGGCTATGGATAAAATAATAATCAAGGGTGCAAGGGAAAACAACCTTAAGAATATTGATTTGGAAATACCGCGCGATAAGCTGATTGTTTTCACCGGCGTTTCGGGTTCGGGCAAATCTTCTCTCGCTTTTGAAACGATTTACGCCGAGGGGCAGCGGCGATATATGGAATCTCTCAGCTCATATGCACGACAGTTTCTCGGACAAATGGAAAAACCCGATGTTGACAACATTGAAGGGCTTTCCCCCGCTATCTCAATAGACCAGAAAACAACAAACCACAACCCCCGATCGACCGTCGGGACAGTTACCGAAATTTATGACTATCTTCGTCTTTTGTTTGCGCGTGTGGGAATACCTCATTGTCCGAAATGCGGCAAGGAAATTAAAAAACAAACGATAGATCAAATCGTTGATCAAATAATGGAGCTTCCCGAACGAACGCGCATTCAACTTCTCGCACCTGTTGTCAGAGAGCGCAAGGGTGAACATACAAAACTTCTTGACGACGCAAGAAGAAGCGGATATGCCCGTGTTCGAGCAGATGGAATAAGCTATGAACTCTCAGAAGAAATTATTTTAGATAAAAACAAAAAGCACACCTTAGAAGTTGTCGTTGACAGAATAATCCTTAAACCTGAAGCGCAAAAAAGACTTACCGAATCAATTGAAACAGCGATGGCTTTGTCGGGCGGAATTTTGACTGCCGCCATTGAAGACGGAGATGAGATTACGTTCTCACAGCAATTTTCTTGCGTTGACTGCGGAGTTTCTTTAGAGGAGGTCGAACCGCGAATGTTTTCGTTCAACAACCCCTCAGGTGCTTGTCCCGAATGCGCAGGGCTCGGCTTCTTAATGAAATTCGATCCTGACATAATAATCTGTAACCCTTCTCTTTCCTTGGTAAACGGAGCTGTTAACGCTCCCGGCTTTAACGCCGCTTCAAACGAGTCATCTATAAACGGCAACATTTTTCGGTCTTTGGCTGATAAATACGGATTTGATGTTGACACTCCTTACAGAGATTTGGAAGACAAATATAAAAAATTAGTCATGTACGGAACAAGCGGCGAAAAAATTTCGGTTAAATACATGTCAAACGGAATCGAGAAATATTACGATTACGCTTTCGAGGGTATAGTCAACACTTTGGCAAGACGTTATAAAGAAACCGGTTCCGACTACATGAAGCAGGAATATGAGCAATATATGACACTTGTGGAGTGTCCTGTTTGCATGGGCAAGCGCCTTAAACCCAAGGTTTTGTCAGTTACCGTTAATAACAAAAGCATTTTTGATGTGACAGCAATGACTATCTATGATATGCGCGATTTCTTTGAAAATCTAACTCTTTCGGAACAACATTCGCTTATAGCGTCTCAAATTTTGCGCGAAATCAAAGCCCGTGCGGGATTTTTAGTTGATGTGGGGTTAAACTATCTTACCTTATCAAGAACTGCAGGAACGCTTTCGGGCGGCGAATCACAACGAATAAGACTTGCCACACAAATCGGCGCAGGTCTTGTCGGTGTTGTTTATATTTTGGACGAACCAAGTATCGGACTTCACCAGCGCGACAACGATAAACTATTGAAAACTCTTAAAAATCTTCGCGATTTGGGAAACACTTTAATCGTTGTAGAGCATGATAACGACACGATGTTGGAATCTGATTATATTGTCGATATAGGTCCTCATGCGGGTTCGCGCGGCGGCGAGGTCGTGTTCTCCGGACCTGTCGAAGATTTGCTTAAACATGACGATTCAATTACAGGTGCTTATTTAAGCGGAAGATTGGCGGTTGAAACACCTAAGGCAAGGCGCAAGTCCAATGACAAACATCTTGTTATTAAGGGCGCTTCCGAAAACAATCTCAAAGCTATCAATGTCGACATACCAATTGGGTTGTTTACTTGCGTAACAGGTGTTTCCGGTTCGGGCAAGTCGTCGTTGGTTAATGAAATTTTATACAAAACTTTGGCGCGCGATCTTAATCGCGCCAAAACAAAGCCCGGCAAATATCTTTCTATCGAAGGTATAGATCATTTAGACAAAATAATCGACATCGACCAATCTCCAATCGGGCGCACTCCTCGCTCCAATCCCGCCACATATACAGGCTTATTCGATTTAATACGCGACGTTTTCGCCAACACTACTGAAGCGAAAATCAGGGGTTATCAAAAAGGCCGTTTCAGTTTTAATGTCAAGGGTGGAAGATGCGAAGCATGCGGCGGCGACGGAATTATTAAAATCGAGATGCACTTTTTGCCCGACATTTATGTGCCGTGCGAGGTTTGCCATGGAAAGCGTTATAACCGAGAAACGCTTGAGGTTAAATTCAAGGGCAAAAACATCGCCGACATATTAGATATGACCGTCGAGGAGGCTGTCCCGTTTTTTGAAAACCAACCGCGTTTGCGTGATAAAATAAAATCTCTTAACGATGTCGGTTTGAGCTATGTAAAATTAGGGCAACCCTCTACAACACTTTCCGGCGGTGAAGCCCAGCGCGTTAAACTTGCAACCGAGCTAAGTAAAAGAAGCACAGGTAAAACGATGTATGTGTTTGACGAGCCGACGACAGGGCTTCATTCGGCCGATGTTCACAAGCTTGTTGATATTTTGCAAAAGCTCACAGACGGCGGCAACACTATTGTCGTTATCGAACACAATCTTGATATTATTAAAACAGCCGACTACATAATCGATTTAGGTCCTGAGGGCGGCGATAAGGGCGGCATGGTCGTCGCGATCGGAACACCTGAAGAAGTTGCGAAAAATAAAAAATCATATACGGGACACTATTTGAAAAAGATGTTGTAATCTGAGGGAGAGGTAAACCATGAACATTGATTACAGTAAATATTATTGGCAAAACGAAAAAGTGAAAATCAGAACCGCAAATGAAAGTGACTGTGAAAATTTTTATTTTAATTGCTTCGACAGCGATGCCCGATTTTTATATGAAGCTGAATTGGAACTTCCCCTAAATCTCGACAGCGCCAAAGAGCATTGGCAGCAATTCTTGGAAGCATCGGCAAAGAAAAACGAACTTAATTTCACAATAGAAACGCTTGACGGCAAATATGCCGGAAGTGCTTACATGTATGACATCAACGAAAGACACGGCAATTTCAACATGGGAATAATTTTAGACAGAAACATGAGAGGTCTTGGTTTAGGAGCTTCTGCTATGTTAATTCTGCTTGATTATGCTTTCAACGAACGCCGATTGCATAAATATAATTTATATCTTGTCGAGGGAAACGTCGCCAGCGAAGAGATGTATATTAAACTCGGTTGTAAACGCGAGGGAATAGTTCGCGAAACAATTTTTCATCAAGGACGATATTTAAACGAAATTCATTACGGCATTACTGCCGATGAATTTAACTCAAGATAATTAATGTATACCTCCGTTATGCAAAGCATATCATAATTGTATCCATACAATTATGAAACGGAGGTATTTTTTTATGGAAAATTACGATATTTACAGAGACATTTCCGAACGCACGGGCGGCGACATTTATATCGGTGTCGTCGGGCCTGTGAGAACAGGTAAATCAACATTTATCAAGCGATTCATGGATTTGTTGATTTTGCCAAACATCAATAATGTTTACAATAAGGAACGCGCAAAAGACGAGCTTCCGCAAAGCTCAGCCGGTAAGGCAATCATGACAACCGAGCCGAAATTTGTTCCGAATGAAGCTGTTGAAATAGCCCTTGATGAAGCGATACGATTCAGGGTGCGTTTAATCGACTGCGTCGGATACTTGGTGCCGGGCGCGACAGGTCATTTGGATGGAGAGCTTCCTCGCATGGTAAACACCCCTTGGTCAGAAGAGAAAATACCGTTTTCAGAAGCCGCAGAAATCGGAACAAAAAAGGTTATCAACGATCATTCAACAATCGGATTCGTAATTACAACCGACGGAACGATAGCCGAAATTCCGCGTGAGGATTATATCGAAGCAGAAACCCGTGCAATAAACGAATTGAGGGCAATTAACAAACCTTTCATCATGATTTTAAACACAACAAAGCCTTATGCCCCCGAAACCGAGGTTCTGAGAAAAGATTTGTCCGAAAAGTATAATGTGCCTGTCGCCCCGCTTAACTGTGCGCAGCTAAAGCCCGATGATATTAATTCGCTCATGGAAAAAATTCTTTACGAGTTCCCGGTTAAAGAAATAAGACTTAATCTTCCTAAGTGGATTGAAACTTTACCGATAAATCACTGGCTTAAATCAAATCTTATTAAATCAGCTAAAGACGCGTCAAAAAATGTGTTCAGGCTGCGTGAGATACGCGAAAGTGTCAGCAGTTTTCAAACAAACGCTTTTATTAAGAAAGCTTACATAGACGAAATAATGCTTGGCTGCGGTACGGCAAATATTGAAGCGTCCGTTGATGACGGCTTATTCTTCAAATTTTTAAGCGAAACAACTGAAACAGAAATCGAGGACGAATATCAGCTTATTTCCACTATTCGCATTTTAGCCGAATCCAAAAAGGAATATGATAAAGTAAAATTTGCGCTTGAGGAAGTTAAGCAGAAAGGTTATGGGATTGTTACACCTGCAATGGACAAAATGCGCCTTGACGAGCCGAAATTGGTCAAGCACGGTTCTCGCTACGGCGTCAGAATCAAAGCGAGCGCACCTAGCATACATTTAATCAAAGCTGATATTGAAACCGAAATTTCCCCGATTGTCGGCTCGGAGAAGCAAAGTGAGGATTTACTTGAATATCTTGCGACCGAAATGCATGATGACCCTTCCAAAATATGGGAATTGAATATGTTCGGCAAGTCAATGCACGAAATGGTAAAGGATGGATTGCAATCGAAGCTCTACAGAATGCCCGACGACGCGCGGATGAAGATTCAGGAAACGCTGCAAAAAATAATAAACGAGGGCAACGGCGGCTTAATTTGCATTTTGCTGTAAAAACACCCCCTCCGATTTCACAGCGGGGGGGCTATTTTTAATTTTCGGCTTGATAAGTGATGACCGTTCTTTTTTCCGCGTCCCAAACAACATGCACTCCGAGTTGTTCTACTGAACTTCCCGCCCCGATAACACCGACAGAAAATTCCGTCTCGATTTTACTTTCGTATTCATACTCCCAATCGCTCGGCAGCAGTATTTAAAAATGCAATAGTGCCGCTCACCTCATTACACATTAGCAATTTCGTTGTCAAGAATAATTTTCGTTTCTTATCTCACAATCTTTTTCAATTAATTTTATTTACTATCGTTGACAAAATTAATTTAAGGTGGTTTAATATACACATATTAATTTACGACAAATGAAGGTGATTTTTACGGACACTTTAAATAAAATAATTATCCGGCTCGGATTGTCGCCAATTCTTTTGAACACTACCGAATTAATAATGGCAGTCGTCGACATTCTTATTGTCGCATATGTTCTTTACCGTGTTATTAAATGGATAAAGGAAACTCGTGCATGGTCTCTTTTCAAGGGAATCTTTGTCATATTCTCGGTGTTGATACTCTCTAATCTTCTCATGCTTCACACTATCGAATGGATAATTTCAAACACTCTTAATGTCGGCATTATCGCCGTAATTATCATTTTTCAGCCCGAATTGAGGAAAGCACTTGAGCAATTGGGCAAGGGGAAAATTGTTTCATCTGTTTTTTCGCCAACCGACGAACGCGATGCCGATGAGCTTTCTCAGCATTCAATAAATGAAATCATTAAGGCTGTTTCCGAAATGTCAAAGGTCAGAACAGGCGCTATTATCGCAGTTCAAAAAAAGGTAGGGCTTGCCGACCTCGAATCAAACGGAATCATGATAGATTCCGCTATTTCAAAGCAACTTCTCTTGAGTATTTTTGAAGATAAAACACCGCTTCATGACGGCGCGGTCGTCATAAGAGACAACCGTATATCCGCCGCGACTTGCATCTTTCCTCTAACAGAAGGAAGCATGGGTGCAGATCTCGGAACACGCCATCGTTCGGCTGTTGGTGCTTCCGAAATAAGTGATGCTGTCGTGATTGTGGTCAGTGAAGAAACAGGCATCATTTCCGTTGCGCAAGAAGGCAATCTTTATCGTAATATGTCTGAAAAAGATATTGAATTGATTTTGTCGCGCGACAAGAAGCCAACAAAATTTAAGACAGTTTTATGGAAAGGGCGTTCGGGTGATGGAAAAAATTAAAAAAGCGTTCGCTTCTAATATGGCATTAATAATCATAGCTTTTTTAGCATCGGTTACTCTTTGGTATTACAGCTACAGCACAAACAATCCTCTCGAAACGATTGAGTATACCGTTCCTTTGGAATTGCGAAACGTTGAACAGTTAGTTTCAAACGGAAGATTTTTAATTAACAGCCGAGAGCTTGAAAGCACAACCGTAATACTGCGGATAAGCGCACCGAGAAATGTTCATAAAGACATTAGAGACGACGCTTCGAACGGACTTGTTTCGGCATTTATTGATTTTTCGGTTTCAGGGTTTCTTTCGGAGGGTGAAATAAAGGCATCTTTGGATTTCAAAATACCGCAAAGATATGATGACCCTGCTCTCAATGTTGACGCAAGCATAAAAGAGCCGAGATCTACTGTTGTTGCTCTTGACATATTGGAAGAAAAAACTTTAAAAGTTGAAGTTTATATGGACGATCCGCCCGATGACTTTATCTATGATGTGCTTACCCCCGAACCGAATGAAATAACCATAACAGGGCCGAATAATGAATTGAATAAAATAACTAAAATTATTGTAGACATTACTCCTCCCAAGGGCGAAATTATCGAAGCGGACTCGCCCGAGACATATTTCGCGACCGCCGCTCCTCAAGCGGTTGACTCAAGAGGGAATGTTGTTGAAAATGAAAACATTGATTTTGGTGGCGTATCTTCGATAAATGTTTCATATAATATTTTAAAGACAAAAATTTTATTGATAACAGAACCGGCAATTATAGGCAAACCTGCCGACGGTTACGCTCTTAATCCATTTTCAAAAATCACTTACACACCTGAAGAAATAGAAATAAAAGGTTCGAAAAACCAAGTTGAGAACGCTGAGATAATAAAGCTTGAACCTATTAACATTGAGGGAATGACTGATAAAATTGAAATTATAACCATTCAGCTCAGACCCGAGCTTCAAAAATTCGGAAACAGTTTAGATTTTGTTTCACAGCGTAACGACAAGGTTGAAGTTACAATCAACATTGAAGAAATCAAAGAAAAAACATATCAATATCCAACGGCGCGTTTAATCGAAAATAACGATATTGTCGGCTTTAATCCGATTACAATGGCGATAACAACACCTTCATTTGATATTTCGATTTCTTCTGTCAAATCCTATATTGACTATTCTTTTTCGTTATATGAAAACATTCGCGCAACCGCTGACGTAACAGAATTCGCAGATTATTCCCCGGGGAAATATACTGTTCCCGTTGAACTTGAGCGCAAAGGAGACGGTTATTCGATCATTTCCGAGCAACCGACAATTACGATTGAAATACTCTCTGAAATCATTGAAACTGATTCGCCCGAAACTGAAGAACCACTTGATAATGATAATGAACCCGAAGAAGACAATGATATTATTATAATCAATCCCGAAAACACAAATTAACGGAGGTTTCATGGGAAAACTTTTCGGAACAGACGGCATCAGAGGTGTTGCAAACACCTTTTTAACAGCGGAAACAGCGTATAAACTCGGTCGTGCTTCAGCTTATATGTTCACTAAGAAAACGAATCAAAATTCTGAAAATCCCGGCATAGTGATCGGAACAGATACACGTGCATCTTGCGATATGTTAAACGCGGCATTTACCGCAGGAGCGTGTTCGGTCGGCGCTCATGTAATCGACGCGGGAATAATCCCAACACCCGCTCTGCCGATTCTTATAAGAAAACATGGTTTTAATGCAGGAATTGTAATAAGCGCATCGCATAATCCTTGTGAGGATAATGGTTTAAAGCTTTTCGACAGCAACGGTTTTAAGCTCCCCGATTCTCTCGAGGATGAAATAGAATCAATAATGACAGACGATAACACGCTCACCTCTCTTCCCCACCCTGTCGGAACAAAAATCGGACGCAAAGAATATTTGCCAAATGCCGTAATTGATTATGCCGAAGCGTTAATCGAAGCGATCGGAAACATTTCGCTTAAGGGCTTGAAAATTGCTGTAGATTGCGCTAACGGCGCAGTTTTTAAAGCAGCACCACTTGTTTTGGCAAGACTTGGTGCCGATGTTAAAGTTATTAACGACCAACCCGACGGCGGAAATATTAATCTAAATTGCGGTTCAACGCACATGGATGCCATTTCCCGCTTTGTTCGTGAAGCAAATTCGGATATTGGCTTATCCTTTGACGGCGACGGCGACAGACTTCTTGCAGCCGATGAAAACGGCAAAATCGTGAACGGTGACCAAATAATGTCGATTTGCGCAAATCATTTAAAACAGGAACGAAAATTAAACAAAAACACTGTTGCGGCTACTGTCATGAGCAACTTAGGTTTTCTTCAAATGGGAGAAAGGCAAGGAATCAACATAGTTCAAACAAAAGTTGGTGACCGTTATGTGCTTGAAGAAATGTTAAAAAACGGATATAATTTCGGCGGCGAACAGTCGGGACATATAATTTTTCTTGATTACAACACAACAGGTGACGGGCTTTTGACAGCACTTATGCTTTTAAAAATCTTGTCAGAATCTAAAAACCCTTTTTCGTCTGTTAACAACTATATGACAATTCTTCCTCAATCGCTTATAAACGTAAAAGTTTCTGACGAAAGGAAAAACAGTTATTCAAGTGACGAAAAAGTCATTCAAGCGGTCAAAGAGGTAGAATCTGAATTAAAAAAAATCGGCGGCGGACGCGTGTTGCTTCGAGCATCGGGAACAGAACCGTGCGTAAGGGTTATGCTTGAGAGTTTGGATTTATTCAAAACAGAGATATTAGCTCAAAAAATTGCAGATGCAGTAAGGACATCGTAATTAGAAAGGATTTATAAATGATTTACATCGAAGATTTCAAAGAGAGCGACATCATTATCGGTCATTACTTGTGCCGTCAAAAGCAATTATTTAAATCAAAATCGGGGAAAAACTATCTTTCGTTGACATTATGCGATAAAACCGGAGAAATCAACGGCAAGGTTTGGGAACTTAACAACAGCATTCAAAATTTTGAAGAAAGAGATTTCATCAAAATTGATGCGACCGTACAAATTTTCCAAAATGAACCGCAGTTGAAAATAACTCAAATACGCAAAAGTCAAGAAGGTGAATACTCCCCCTCAGACTATATTAAAACAACCGACAAGGACGTAATCGCGTTATTTACAAAATTGACCGACTACATAAAAACGATAGACAACACCTATCTTCGTCGTTTGCTCGAAAACATTTTCGCCAGAGAAGATATTGTTACACCATTCAAGACAAGCTCAGCCGCCAAGGCACTTCATCACGCCTGCGTCGGGGGGCTTGTTGAACACACTGTGTCTGTTGTTCAAATATGCGATTTTGTCAGCGGTCTGTACAAATTTGTCAACCGTGACATAATTATAACCTGTGCCATGCTTCACGACATCGGCAAAATTAGAGAATTGTCAAGCTTCCCTGAAAACGATTACACCGACGAAGGGCAGCTTATCGGACATTTGATAATCGGTTGTGAGCTAATTACCGAGGAATCGGCTAAAATTGATGGTTTTCCTGAAAAGCTGAAGCTCATGCTAAAGCATTGTATGTTAGCGCATCACGGCGAGTATGAATACGGCTCTCCGAAAATTCCTCACACGATAGAAGCGTTCATCCTTCATCTTTGCGATAATATGGATGCAAAGATAAAATCTTTCGAAGAAACACTTTCGTCCGACAAATCGAGTTCGGCTTGGCTTGGCTACAGCAAAATGCTCGGACGGAACATACGGCGTTCGGATGTATAACGACAAACGAAAAATTTCGGCAAGCGAAATTAATAAATTCATTTATTGCCCTTACCAGTGGTATTATGAGCGTTTTTACGGCTCAAAAGAACTTCGGCGGCTTTATCTTCAGCGCAACAAACAACTCGGCTTAACCGATACGCTTACGGCAAATTTCAACAAAGGAAGTCGTTTCCACAAAAACTTCGGGCGTTTTGAAACATTTAAACGAATCGCTTTCGCCTTAATTATAGTTTTAATAATCAGTATAATAATTTACTTATGTTACGGAAAATTGTAAAGAAAAAATCGCGTTTGCACATGCTCGGCTATAAGATTCTTTATTCCGATTCTAAGCTACTGTCGGATGAAAATTTCGGTCTTTCGGGCAAACCCGATTATATATTTGAAAACAGAATAACCGGAAAGTTAATTCCCGCCGAACTTAAAAGCGCATCAATAGGTGATTCGGAAAGCCCGAAACACGGCGACCTGATGCAATTGGTTTGCTATTTTATTTTGACTGAAAGTTGTTTAGGTTCGCGCCCAAAAAAGGGGCGGCTTATTTATAATGACTATATGTTTGTTATAAAGAATACCCGTCGTTTGAGAAATGAATTGTTTTCCGTGGTCGCCGACATGCGTGACATGATTAAAACAGGAAAGCACGACGTTGAGCCGTCTTTCCCTGTTTGTAGACATTGCGTGTGTCAAGGAACTGTTTGTGAACAGATTTTATGACTGCATTAATACAGGATTAGTCTTTGACTTTTTGTAAAGCACAAACTTTCGCCCGATAACAGCCACAACATCAGAGCGGGTTCTTTCACTCAAAATTTGCGCCGTTTCTTTTACATCAAGCATATTATTATCCAAAACACTTATTTTAATAAGCTCATTCGCCTCAAGCGCCTCGTCGGCGGCTTTCGTAACATCGGGCGTTATTCCGAGCTTCCCTATTTGAACCGTTGCTTTAACGTCATTCGCTACGCTTCGCAGATATGCGCGTTGTTTGCTGTTTAACATTTATTATTCCTCCAATTTTCCTTTGCTTTTTAATGAAAACTTTCTTTCTGTTCCGCTTATAAGTCTTTTTATATTGCCTCTATGCATAATAAACGCAAGAGCCGCAAGCGTGAAGCATAAAATTATCATTTCAATTTCTTTCCCAAAAGCTATTGTTCCAAACGGAAACAGTCCTGTTATTAATAACGATGTAAGTGAAATATATTTCGTTATCGCCAGAGTAGCTAACCCTATTGCGAAAACAATAACCGCAATTTTCCAATCGAACATTATAATTATGCCGACACTTGCTGCAATTCCTTTTCCTCCTTTAAATTTGAGAAAAATCGGAAAATTGTGACCGAAAATCACCCCAAGTCCTGCGTAAAGTCCTGCTGTAACGCTGTCAAAAATTAACCAACATGTTGTATATGCAATGATTGCTTTAAAAATATCTATTACAAAAACTATCATTCCATATTTCGCACCGAGAACACGAGTCATATTGGTCATTCCCGCGTTGCCGCTTCCGTGTTCGCGAATGTCGATGTTTTTTGCCAATCTGCCGATTATATACGCTGTTTGAAAACAACCGACTAAGTAGCCGCCCGCAAGGCAGATGATTCTTATTAAAATTCCCATTGATTCAAACGGCATTTTACCCTCCCATCCATCATGGTAAAAGTCAATTTATTTCTCATCCCGACCCCTAACCATAAATCGAATCGGTGTTCCTTCAAAGCCGAATGCTTCTCTCAATCTGTTTTCCAAAAATCGTTTATATGAAAAATGGAAAAGCTCGGGCTCGTTCACGAAAATAACAAACGTCGGCGGCTTTACTGAAACTTGAGTGATGTAGTAAATTTTAAGCTGTCTTCCTTTTTCTGCCGGCGGTGGATATGTCGCCATTGCATCAATCAGAACATCGTTCAAAACACCTGTTTGGATTCTCATTGCGCTGTTTTCATATGCTGCGCGAACGGTCGAAAACAAATTTTGAACACGCTGACCTGTCAGCGCCGAAATAAACATAATCGGCGCATATGGCATATATTTCAATTCAAAATGAATATCTTTTTTATATTTGTTTATCGTTTTGTCATCTTTTTCGATGGCATCCCATTTGTTAACAGCTATAATCGACGCTTTTCCCGCTTCGTGAGCAATTCCCGCTATTTTTGTGTCTTGGTCGGTAATGCCTTCCTCTGCGCTTATCATCAGCACACAAACATCACACCTCTCTACTGCAGCGACACTTCTTATAACCGAATATCTTTCAATGTTTTCTTTAACCTTGCTCTTGCGCCTGATTCCGGCAGTGTCTATAAACATAAAATCACGGTCTTCGTGTGTGTAGTATGTATCTATCGCGTCGCGTGTAGTGCCGGGTATATCGCTTACTATAACTCTTTTTTCGCCTAATATTTTATTTATCAATGACGATTTTCCTACATTCGGTTTGCCGACAACTGCAATTTTTATCGTTTCTTCATCTTCGTCAACATTTCCTTCATTGCTCGGGAAATATGAAATCACTTCATCGAGCAAATCGCCCAGCCCAAGCGCTTGCCCTCCGGAAATAACCATGGGTGTCGAAAGCCCCAATTCATAAAATTCATATGCATTTGCTTCTTCTTTTTTAATCGAATCGGCCTTGTTTACAGCAAGAACAATTGGTTTTTTCGTTCGTCTCAGAATTGTTGCAACCTGCTTATCCAAATCGGTCGGTCCTGTTTTTATGTCTACAACAAAAAGAATTACATCAGCCGTTTCCATCGCTATTTCAGCTTGATAAACAATATGCCGAAACATTTCGTCTTCACTGTCCGGGTCAAGCCCGCCTGTGTCAATGAGAGTAAACTTTCTGTTTAGCCACTCAGCCTCTGCGTACACTCTGTCACGAGTTACGCCCGGTGTGTCCTCAACAATAGAAATTCTTGCACCTGCCAATCTGTTGAAAAGCGTTGATTTCCCGACATTTGGGCGCCCTACTATAGCTACTATAGGTTTTGGCATAATTTATTCCTCCACTTTCTGCCGAACGCCAGTGCCTTTGTTACCCACGCTAAAGTTCAAAAGGCTGACAGTCGAACCGACTATAATCGTAAAATAATATGTAATAAATCGCCATACAACGATTCCCGTAAACACCAAAGCCTCGGGAACCGGAAACAATATCTTTAAAAACAAAGCCAAGCTACCCTCCGCCGCCCCCGCGGCACCCGGAATCGGCACAAACTGCGTTATCATGTTCTGCATAGAATTTAAACTTAAAACATATATAAAATCGGGGTCAACGACAGGTTGCGCGTCAAAACCTTTAAACACAAAATATGTCACAGCATAAAAAGCAATAAGCTGAACAATTGTCAAACCTCCGCACGAAAGCAAAAGACGCGGTTTTTTCTTAATAATTGCCACTGAAGCATAAAATATTTCTATATTCCTCAACAAATTTTTTATTGTTCTTTTTTTATCTTTAATCAGCTTCTTGTTTCCGAACTTTATTTTATTGAGTAGCGAAATTATTGCAAAGCAAATTCGCTTGGTAAATTTCACTTTAAAACACACCAGCATTATCACAAATATAAAAACAAGATTACATAAAAAACCTGCCACAAACAAAAGACCTATATATTTTATTTGCGATATAAAATAAGCTCCTGCAAGAATCAACGCTATAATTGACATTATTGTCAATCCAATTTGATATATTATTGATTTTATCGTAATAAACGAACAAGCATCTCCGACACTAACGCCAAACCTTTTAAGCTGGTAAATTTGTGCCGGTTGCCCGCCTGTTGCGAACGGGGTCAAATTACAATACAAAAATCCTGTCATTGCGGTTAGTTGAGACTTTCGGAAAGAGAAATCCTTATATTTGGTTTTGATGAGCAAATGAAGAGCGATTCCATCAACAATCCAGTAAACGACAATAGCACAAAACGCCGCCGCTATCCACCCGAGCGATGCGTTTTTTAGTTTACCGAAAAATTCAATAAATCCACCGTTTATTTTAATCGCAAAGGCAAGCACAATCACCGAAATTAACAATGTCAGCAGCCCAAACATGTTTTTCTTGATAAATAATCTCATAATCTATTATATGCCGTTGTATAGAAGCTGTCCCATTGTTTGCTTATTTCTTCCGCTGAATAACGCTCATGGCATTCCCATGATTTTTCACACCAAAATTCCCGTTCATCTTTACTTATGATGAGCTTATTAATTCTGTCATTAAAATCTGCCGGATTTTCACCCTTTATGTAGCAATTCTTTAAAATTCCTTTATAAACGTCTATATCTCTTAAAAGCACGGGAAGCTTGCAACACAACGCTTCAAGAATCGCCATTGGAAAAAGCTCATCAAATGACGGCAGAAAGAAAACATCGGACATATTATATACATCGACCATATCCTCTCTTTCAATTATTCCGAGAAAAGTAACATTTGAAGGGGGATTTTCAGTGATCTTTTTTAACTGCTCATATCCGTCGGTAATTTTTCCGAAAGAAAATCCACCCGCCCAAACAAAATGTGCTTGTGGCGTCATTTTCGCCGTTTCGATAAAATCTTGCACGCCCTTACGTCTTTGAAGCTGTCCTGCGCCAAGCACAACAAACTTATCGGCAGGAATGTTATATTTCTCGCGTATATTAAGCTTTTCAGATTCATTCTTGGGGAAAAAGTTTTTATCTGACACATAGTTTGGAATGCAATAAACCTTAGGGTTCTTTATTCCATAATCCTTTATTTTCTGAACTATTGCAGGATTCACCGTGACAAGATAATCCATGCTTTCATAAAACGCCAAAACATATTTATAAAACGCCTTTTTTGACACCCATGAGACAGGCAATTTAAGGCTGTCGTCAAGCGTATCCGGCAAAAAATGGACATAACCAACCGAGACAAACTTTTTTTCGTTAATCTTCTTCTCGAAATAATAATTAAGATTTACCGTATGAAAATGAACGATATCAAATTCACCCTTGGCGTTTTCTGTAACCTTATATTTGTGGCTCAAGCGTTCTTTAACAAGTCTCACCTGCTCATCATAGCAAGAGCCAACACCTTGACTCTTGACGCTGTTAGCCGACGAACGCATATTTATCGTTATCATTTGGAATTCCTCCGCACATGGTTCAATGCATTTATCAGTATACTTCCTATTAGTTATTTTGTCAAATTATACCTTTTTAAAAAAACATATTCTCGGTAAACCGTTCCGAAAAGTAAGAATTATCTCCCAGTTCCAGCTCTTTGGCGTTCTTGACTATTTCATTCGCTTCTCTTCTGGCATCATTGCTCATCAGCCATTTAACCGCCCCACCGAGAGCCGTATTTCCCGACAGCACTATTTTAGATGATATTTCCTTTGGAAAAAGCCCGATTTTCACCATGCTTTCGACGTTGGCATTGTTTCCGAAGCCGCCGCCGAGAAACAATTTGTCTATATCATTATATGTAATTCCCGCATTTTGTATCAGGCAATCTATTCCTGAACGAAGAGCAGATTTAGCCAATTGAATTTGCCTTACGTCGCTTTGCGTAAAGATCACATTTTCACAGATTCTTGCACCGTCTTCAAAATAATCATCGTTGAAAAGTCCTGTTTCGTCAATTATTTCATTTTCGACCATCTCCGCTGCCAGGTCAATGGCACCCGAACCGCAAATTCCGATCGGCGGTTTGTTGCCTATTGTTTTATATAAAAATTTTCCATCTTCAAATTTAACAGAACACACAGCACCTGCCGCACCGCCCATTCCACAGGAAATGTTGCCACCCTCAAGCGCAGGACCTGCCGCCGCCGAGGCGCAATCTATTCTTCCGTCTTTTTTATTCAATAAAATTTCACCGTTAGTTCCGACATCCGCGACGATGTTATATCCTTTCAATCCCAAAATTCCGCAGAAAAGCCCGCTTGAAAGCGCATCGGCACCTATATATGCCGAAATGCACGGCAACGCGTGAACCTCACAATTCAAAACATCGCTTTCAAACAATTCCTTAAAATTTAAATTTCCTCCGCTTTTCACTTTCGGAGGCACAACGAATGGCTTAAACCCGAGCGAGGTGCAGTCAATTCCCATAAAGATACTCATCATCGCTGTGTTTCCGACCACCGCCATTTTCTTTATTTTTGACGGTTCAACCTCGTTTTTCGTTATTAAATTTTCAATTCCTCTTACTATTTGTTCCCTGATGATCGAAGTCATTTCTTCTAAATGAGAAACGCATTTATCTATTCTGGAAATAACATCCGCCCCGAATTTACGCTGTCCGTTAAGCTCGGCTGAAACGCCCAGAACACCACCGGATTTTAAATCAAAAGCGCAAACCACGCACGTCGTTGTTCCTATGTCTACGGCTATTGCTAAGTCCTCGGAAATATCTTCAGCAGGATGAGAACCGGAAAACGCCGACATTATGCTGAAATTCTTTTCGCTTCCGTTTATTGAAATTCTGCAATCAGCTTCCAACACAGCCCGACAAGCAAGAATGTCACTACCCTTTCCTGCCCCGCCGACAACACCCTCTTCAACATGAACAGTGCATTTTCCGCAAGTGCCGTTTCCGCCACAAAACGCAGGAATATATATATTCTCTTTTCTAAGCAATTTTAATAAATTAACTCCTGCTTCGGTTATAATCTTTTTATTTTTTCCGTCAAAATAAACTTCAATATTTAACATCAACAATCTCCTTTGCATCCGTTCACGAGTTCAATACCCTGCTTTCGGCTTCTTCTTTAAATTGATTCGTATATAAATTATAATAATAACCGTGCTGCGCCAAAAGTTCGACATGGTTACCGTTCTCAATAACCTCACCGTCTCTGATAACAAGAATTCTGTCGCATGAACGAATTGTCGAAAGCCTGTGAGCAATAATGAAACTGGTTCTTCCTTCAAGCGCTGTATAAATCGCGTTTTGAATGGTTTGCTCAGTTTCTGCGTCGATAGAACTTGTCGCTTCATCAAGCACAAAAATTCGAGGATCTCCGATTATTGCCCTTGCAAACGAAACAAGCTGTTTTTCGCCGGAGCTGAGCCTGTTTCCGCCCTCACCGACATCTGTGTCAAAACCGTATTCAAGCTTCGATATAAACGACAATGCGTTAACTGTTTCAGCCGCTTTTTTAATTTCCTCGTCTGTAGCGTCAAGATTACCATAACGTATGTTTTCTTTTACTGAACCCGAAAACAAATGCGGCGACTGAAGCACATAGCCCAAGCCGGATTGAAGCCATATCTGCGTACGTTCGCGGTAATCCACGCCGTCAATGAGCACCTGTCCTTCCGTAGGTTCATAAAAGCGGCATATCAAATTAACAATTGTGCTTTTACCAGAGCCCGTTTCGCCGACAAGCGCGATTTTCTCTCCTGCTTTTACCTTCAAATTGAAATTTTTCAAAACCTTTTCGCCGTTTTTATATTTAAAGCTAACATCCTTAAACTCTATGTTTCCTGTGATTTCATCCCAATTTTGCGGTTTTGGATTTTCCCAATCACCATATTTTTCAATAAGCTCGTCGCTGTCCTTGATGTCGGCCTCGGTTTCAATTAACGTCATTGTTCTTTCACCTGACGCTTGCGCCGACTGCATTTCACCTAAAATATTTGCGAGCTGGTTAATCGGGTCGAAAAACGAGGACGCATAAGCTATAAATGCCGTTAAATCACCCAAGCTTATATTGTGTTTGTTTAAAACATCTTTGAAATCACCGCCGCCTATCCAAATTACAAGACCTATTCCCAGGCTTGAAACTATAAACATAAGCGGAAAATAAACCGAATAAAGCTTTGAAATTCTCACGTTCGCGTTTCGCATATTTCCTGTCAGTTCTTGAAACTCCTCAAAGTTTTTTTCTTCTCTGATAAGTGTTTTCGTTGTTTTTGCGCCACTAATTCCCTCTGCATAAGCGGCCGTTATTTTTGAATTAATTTTTCTCGCTTCTCTATGTCCTTTCAATATTCTGCGTTGAAAATAAACGCTTATGGCTAACATAACAGGCATTATGCTTATCGTAATCAGCGCCAGTTTAACATTTGTAAGCAACATAAATATAAATACGATAATAATGAATAAAATATTATAAATTACATCAAGAAGCGCCCAAGCTATAGTTTCTCCGATTTTTCCCGTGTCTGATGTCATTCTTGCCATTATCCAACCGACAGGTGTTTTATCGTAATAAGAAAATGTAAGACTTTGAAGCTTTTTAAATCCTTTTTCACGCACGTCACGAACAATACCTGTTTCAATTCCTCCTGCGTTTTCTACATACAAGTAGATTCCAACAGCTTTTACCACTATCGTTATTATGAAAACTGCTCCGAAAATGAACGGAGCAACACCCAACTCTTGCACCGTTTCGGAATTTCCGTTTGCACCGGGTATGAAAGTGTTTATTGCATAACGTGAAAGTTGCGGAAAAATCGAGTTGATTACCGCATCGAGTAAAATACAGAACAAAAGCCATGACATTTCTTTTTTGTATCTGCCCGTAAACGATAAAATTTTGCGCCACAAACCGGGGTCGAAACCTTTCTTATAATCTTGTTCTTCAAAATCGTTCATTATTATATCTCACCCGCCTTTTGCGCAGAATCATTGCCGATTTCTCCTGCATATTCTTCAGAAAGCATCGATTGAATGTTCCAAATGCGCGAATAAAGCCCGTCTTTTTCTATCAATTCTTTATGTGTTCCACTTGTCGACAGTTTGCCATCCTCCAAAACGAAAATTCTGTCGGCTTGCATAAGCGTTGTTATTCTTTGTGATATTATAAAGGTAGTAGCTGCTTTGTTATCTGCTCGTTCTTTTAATGCTGCTCTTATTTTTGTGTCAGTTTCCGTGTCAACTGCGCTTAGTGAATCATCAAAGATGAGAATATCAGAGTTTTTTATAAGCGTTCGTGCTATAGCAACACGCTGTTTTTGACCGCCCGACAGCGTCACGCCCTTTTCACCAACAATCGTTTCATAACCCTTTTCAAATTCCATAATATCATCATGAACGGCAGCAGTCGAAGTGACATATATTATGTCGCTTTCCTCCGCGTCATGCCTCGCCATTTTAATATTATCACGTACGTTTTTAGAAAACAAAAATGGTTCTTGAAGAACAATTCCGATTTTGTCGCGCAAGTGACGTTTCTTTATGTATTTCAGTTCAGTGCCGTTGATTTTTATTGACCCGTCGGAATAATCATATAATCGAAGCAAAAGATGCATGAGAGTTGACTTCCCTGAACCTGTTGCACCCAAGATGGCTATTGTTTCGCTCTGTTTAACATTAAACGACAACCCTTTTAACACAGGTTTATCTTTTTCGTAGCCGAACCAGACATCGTCAAAAACTATGTCGCCGTTCAAATCAACTTCTTTCGAATCGGGAGTTTCTTGTTCCTCGGGAGTATCTAAAATTTCGAACAAACGCCCGACTGCGACCTGCATCTTTCCCATGTCGCTCAAAAAACGACCCATCTGGCGAATAGGCCAAATCAACATTCCTACATATGTGTTAAACATTACAACCGTTCCGACTGTAATTTCACCTTTATATGCCAAGAAAATGCCATAGAACATCGTCAAACCGACCTGAATAAGACACAGAAAATCGCTAAAGCTCCAAAAGATTGCCAACAAATGCAACAGGTGTTTATTTAATCCTCGAAGTTCTTCATTTCTCTTAACGAATTTTTCGAGTTCGTATTTTTGCCGCCCAAAAGCTCTGACAACTCTCATTCCCGACAAATTCTCTTGAATTGTTGCCGATAATTCTCCATCCTTTTCATCTGATTTTAAAAACGCTTTCTTCACACGAAAGAAAAACACAAGCGCAAACAAAAATATCATCGGAAGCATTATCATCGAAGCAAATGCAAGTTTTACATTGACGCTGAACATGACGGCAAGAGAAAAAACCGTCATCAGAATGGTTCTTCCCACTTCAAACGGTGCCATTTGAATAAACCGCCGCGTTGTTTCGACATCGGAAGTGCAGCGTTGAATTAAATCGCCTGACTGTGCTTTTATGTGATAATCATAAGGAAGCTTTTGCAAATGGTCATAAAGTCTGTCCTTTACTCGCTTTGCCATTCCTTCGGCTGCTTTCCAAACATTTCTTGTTCTCGTCGTTACAGATAAACCATTTATTATTGAAACCAAAACAAACGCAATTGTGCAAATCCACAATCTGTTTGATATGCTTTCAACTCCTCCGAGCCAATCTATTATTTTCACAAAAGCCTTTGGTGCATCAACCTGCTCTCCTCCCAAAATCGAGTCAAGCGTAATACGAATTATTATAGGTGGAATCAACATGCAAATCGCGTTTAATATTGTCGCGGCGAGTGCCATTGCATAATTAAAACCGCTGCCTTTCATCAGTTTCCTTAACCTTTTAAAAGTAAGCGTTTAGAACACCTCCTCAGTTATGTGAAATTTATGTAAAAACTTGATTTAAGATGATAGTATCATACGTCAAAACGATTAGCAACCATAGATTTAAAAAAAGTTGTTGCAATTTTATTTAACATATGATATATTAACTTACATGAAATGAATATAGTCGTCAGAAACGGAGTGAGCGAAACAATGCTCACTCTTTGTTTTTAAAAGTAACTTAAATTTCATTTAAAAATTATTTGGGAGGTTGTATAAAAAAATGGACACTAATGCTGAATTAATCGATGCTTTACGACAAATCGAAAAAGAAAAAGGAATTGACGGAGAAGTTATTTTCGAGGCGATTGAGGCATCGCTTGTTACGGCTTGTAAAAAGAACTACGGTTCACACCAAAATGTCAAGGTTGTTATTGACAGAGAAACAGGGGCGGTTCAAGTTTTCGCCCAAAAAAATGTTGTCGCCGAGGTTGAAGACAAGGCAACAGAAATTTCAGTGGAGGACGCGCAAGAAATCAACAAGGTTTACATCGAGGGCGACATCTGTGATATAGCCGTAAAACCCAAGGATTTCGGGCGCATTTCGGCGCAAACGGCAAAGCAGGTCGTTGTTCAAAAGATTAGAGAAGCTGAACGTGACCGCGTTTACAACGAGTTTAAAAACAAAGAACGAGAGCTTGTTACCGGCATTGTTCAACGCAAGGATCGCAGGAACATAATAGTAGAGATAGGAAAGTTTGAAGCTTCTCTTGCTCCTGCCGACCAAATTCGCGGAGAAATGTATTCTCAAAACGAACGAATAAGGGTTTATGTTTCGGACGTTAAGCAAACTGTTAAAGGACCTCAAATAAGCATTTCAAGATCTCACCCCGAGCTTGTAAAAAGACTTTTCGAGCAAGAGGTTCCCGAGGTTTTTGACGGCACTGTCGAAATTAAGGCCATTTCCAGAGAAGCCGGTTCTCGTACTAAGATCGCCGTTTATTCAAAAAATCCTCACGTTGACCCTGTCGGTTCGTGTGTCGGTCAAAATGGCTGTCGCGTTTCTATCATTGTAAACGAGCTTAAAGGCGAGAAAATAGACATTATTACTTGGAACGAAGATCCAAGAAAATTCATCGCCGCAGCATTGGCTCCCAGTGCCGCTGTCGCCGTAATCGTCAATGAAAAGGAAAGAACTGCCAAAATCATCGTACCCGACCATCAACTTTCCTTAGCGATAGGTAAAGCGGGTCAAAATGCACGTCTTGCCGCAAAGCTCACAGGCTATCGCATAGACATTAAAAACGTCACTCAAGCCGAAGAAATTGAATTCATCACAGAAGAAGATTACGCTGTAGATTCAATTCGAGAGGAAAGAACTGTCAAACCTGAGATCGTTCTTGATGCACCGGCTAAGGAATACGATAATTATGACGATGAATATGACGATGATGATTACTATGATGACGATGATGATTACTATGACGATGATGAATATGACGATGATGATTACTATGATGACGATGAATATTACGACGATGATGAATACGACGATGATGATAACTATGACGACAAGAAAAACGACGAGGGCGAAAGCACCGAGGGCGGTGAGGGTCAGGCGTGATTAAACAGCGAAAAATTCCCATGAGACGCTGCACCGGTTGCATGGAGATGAAGAACAAAAAAGAACTTGTCAGAATCGTTCATTCAAACGATGATGAAATTTCTCTTGATTTATCAGGAAAAAAGAACGGCCGCGGTGCTTATGTTTGCAAGAATGTTGATTGTCTTGCCAAAGCCGAAAAAAATAAAGGTTTGGAACGCTCGCTTTCATGCGCCATACCTAAAAAAATATATGCTTTGCTTAAAATTGAATTTGAAAAATTATTATATGAGAATCAACTCTGATTCGGAGGTGGAACATGGCAAAAACAAGGATATTTAAGCTCGCTCAAGACCTTAATGTCGGAAACAAAGAGTTAATCGACCGGATTAACAAAGAATTCGGGCTTGGCATTACCAATCACCAATCTTCTATTGATGATTCACAAGCCGCGAAAATCAGCGGGTTCTATTCAAAAGCTAAAGACGTTCCGAAGCCTGCGGCAATCTCCGGCAATCGTGCCGAGATTGAAAAACCGCACACAGATCGTCCTTTAAGACCCGAGGGTGAACGTCGTCCAAGACCTGAGGGTGAGCGCAGACCGAGACCCGAGGGCGAACGCCGTCCCAGACCTGATGGTGAAAGACCTATTCGACCTGAGGGTGAGCGCAGACCGAGACCC